>SAMEA3663036__coassemble_243_pt1 | contig 26973 bp, 21 predicted proteins | sample SAMEA3663036__metabat2_high_PE_014 | metagenome-assembled genome bin SAMEA3663036 (sample SAMEA3663036) | pig gut metagenome | biome: pig gut; feature: pig-associated habitat; material: faeces | place: France | collected 2012
CATCACTAATCAATACAATCATTATAAAAATAATTTTGCACACCTACTTATGCAAAGAACAAACTATTATCTTTTCGACTGGATGGATTTCGACCCTCAACTGTCGAAAGATGAATCTTTATGGAAAGCTTACGACACTACAATGGTGAAGGCGGTTGACGGAGATGTCGTTATTACCGTTCCTTACCAGAAGCAGGTGTTGCAGGAAGACATGCAGGCAGACAACAACGTGGAGAGAAAGTCTTTCCCACTGCTGCTGAGAGCATATGGCGATTCCATAGTACGTCTTTTCACATCTATGGCAGGAGACGAGATGAAAGAGGAAAGCGACATGCTTTGCATGGCTGAGAACCTTAAGCCAGAGCCACTAACCGTCTCTTTCTCAGACAATCTCTATTCTGTTTACGATGCAAAAGGGCGCCTGAGGGCAGAAATAGATATTCAACCAGTAAAAAAAGAGTGGTGGAGCGGACTGCTACCAGAACCGCAGCCAACAATTCGCCTTACCGTCTTCCCTGACGGAAATAAGGAGAAAGGTGTTGAACTCAGCGACGACCATTTCTCTCCACCACGCTATGATGCACTGCCAATAGGCTTCTGCATGACAGAGGGAAAGGCAGACCGTGCCACAATGTCGTTCAAATGCGACCCTGACGAATGCTTTGTGGGCACTGGAGAGAGATTTAGGAAGATGGACCTCTCTGGTCAGACGTTCTTCCTAAAGAATCAAGACGGGCAGGGCGTTAATAACCGCCGTGCCTACAAGAACATCCCATTTTTCATGTCGAGTAGGAAATATGGTGTGTTCTACCACACCTCTGATTATTGCCGCCTCTCTCTCGCCGACCATTCCACACGTTCCGTGCAGTTCCGTAACGACCGTGCCACAATCGACGCATTTATAATAGGTGGAGAGACTCCAGAGAGAATACTCTTCCATTATCGCCAATTAACGGGATTCCCTCCAATGCTTCCGCTTTGGTCGTTTGGTATCTGGATGTCGAGAATGACGTATTTCTCTGCTGAAGAGGTAGAGGAAATCTGTCAGCGACTTCGAGTGGAGCAGTATCCGTGTGATGTGATACATCTCGACACCGGATGGTTCCGTACCGACTGGCTCTGCGAATGGAAGTTTAACCCAGAGCGATTCCCTGACCCAGAAGGCTTTATAAAGCGTCTTGCCGACAACGGTTATAAGGTTTCTCTATGGCAGCTACCATATGTTGCTAACGGAGCTGAGCAGATTGCAGAGGCGAAAGAGAATAATTATATTGGTCCGTTGCTCAAAGAGCAGGCTTCTGAAGGCTCTAACTTCTCTACCCTTGACTATGCCGGAACCATCGACTTCACATACGACAAGGCAACAGAGTGGTATAAAGGCTTGCTGCGCAACTTGCTGAATATGGGTGTGAAGTGCATAAAAACCGACTTCGGAGAGAATATCCACATGGAGGCAACCTACCATTCCATGACTCCACAACAACTTAATAATATCTACGCACTGCTTTACCAGAAGGCGGCTTACGACGTAACGAAAGAGGTTACAGGAGACGGAATAGTGTGGGCAAGGGCTGCATGGGCAGGATGCCAGAGATACCCACTGCACTGGGGTGGAGACTCAGAATCTTCTTGGGCAGGACTTGCTGGCTCTTTGAAAGGCGGACTGCATTTTGGACTCTCTGGCTTTGCCTTCTGGAGTCATGATGTGCCTGGCTTCCATAGCACTCCAGACTTTATGAACTCTGTGATTGACCCGAAGGTGTATGTCAGGTGGACACAGTTCGGAGTGTTCTCTTCACACATGCGTTATCACGGAACACATAAGCGAGAACCGTGGTATTACCCTACTGTTTCAGACATCGTGAAGAAATGGTGGAAACTGCGCTACAGACTCATGCCATATATCCTTGAAGAGAGCCGTGTGGCTACCGAAACGGGATACCCTGTTCTGCAGGCGCTTCTTCTACACCATCCAGACGACCGCACATGCTGGCATATCGACGATGAGTATTATTTCGGACGCTCGTTCCTCGTTGCACCAGTAATAAACTCCTCAGACAGAAGAGATATCTATCTTCCAGAGGGAGAGTGGGTGAACTTCTTCTCAAAAGAGCATTTCCATGGCCCGATATGGCTGAAAGACGTTAATGTCCCACTCGACGAAATGCCGGTCTTCTGCCGACCAGGAACCGTAATCCCTGTCTATGAGCCAGAGGTGAAGTCAACCGACGATATTGATTTCAACAACGTTACTACGATAACGATATAACCTAAGGTCTAAAAATTACCGCAATAAGGCATATCTTAATCATTCGCTCGCAATCATTCGCTCACAATCAACAAGTGACGGCAATGATTGCGAGCGTCTCACAAAAAAACTCCAATAAAACCCAAAAATCAAAACACTTGTGACAACGAAGACACTGATAGAACATTATTCAAAATCCACGCAGGTGAAGTCGTTAGAGAAAATTGCCAACGACAAAACCGTTAGGAGAGCATTCATTTCTGGACTCTCCGCATCTGCCACACCTTTGCTCTTTGCTGCTATGGCAGAGAAAAAGGCACGGAATATCCTCTTTATCCTAAACGATATGGAGGAGGCTGGGTATTTCTATCATGACCTTCAGAATCTCACAACAGACGCACGTGCACTGTTCTTCCCATCTTCGTATAAAAGGGCTATAAAATACGGACAGCGAGATGCCGCAAACGAAATTCTGCGCACAGAGGTGCTCTCTGCGCTCAGTAGCGGCAGAAAGGTCCTTGTATCCACTTACCCGGAGGCGTTAGCAGAACTCGTGGTGGCAAAGAAGGAGATAGAAGCAAATAAACTGCCTCTCGCAAGGGGTATGGAGATAAGCATCAGTAGTGTTGAGAATTCTTTGATGACACTTCAGTTCCAGCGTGTTGACTATGTCTATGAGCCAGGACAGTTTGCTGTTCGTGGAAGCATTGTTGATGTCTATTCCTTCTCTTCTGAACTCCCGTTCCGCATTGACTTCTTCGGAGATGAGATAGACACTATCCGTACGTTTGATATTGAAGATCAGTTGTCGAAAGAACAAAAGGAGTCGGTGGTTATTGTTCCTCAACTGTCTGGAATAACCGTAGAGAAGAAACCGCTAACATCTTTCCTCGACAACGATACTCTCCTCGTAATGAAAGACCGCACGTTTGTGGTTGATAAGATTGCATCAATCTACGAAGAGGGCTTCTCAAGGCAGGCCCTTTCTGAACGTCTCGCCTCTGTTCCTGAGCATGAAAGAAAGGAGATAGAGATGTCTATGACGCGAGATATGCAACTCCTTACGCGCACCCTCTTCGAAGAGGAATTGCAGCGTATGCAATGCATGGAGTATGGCATCCAGCGTCCAGACACCAGTGCTTACGATGCTACTGTGACCTTCTCTTTTGTGCCACAGCCGCTCTTCCACAAGAATTTTAACCTCTTTACCCAAACTCTCCTGCAGTATGTTGCAAATGGCTATTCGGCTTACGTACTTGCCGACAGCCGAAAGCAGGTGGAACGCCTGCAAGACATTGTGAAGGCGGAAAGTGAGAACCTGAACACACCGGCAAACACCGTTACGCTCATTCCTGCTGGCTATACTCTCCATGAGGGCTTTGTTGACAATACTCAGAAGATTTGCTGCTTCACCGACCATCAGATTTTCGACCGCTATCATAAGTATAACCTCAAGTCAGACAAAGCACGTCACGGAAAGATGGCTCTCACTCTTAAGGAGTTACAAGAAATGGAGGTGGGAGACTTTATTGTGCATATCGACTACGGAATAGGAAAATTTGCTGGTTTGGTGAGAGTGCCTGTGGGAAACAGCTATCAGGAGGTCATACGCATTGTCTATCAGAACAACGACAAAGTGGATGTCAGCATACATTCGCTATACAAAATCAGTAAGTATCGCAGTTCAACGGCTGCTGAACCTCCACGACTCTCACAACTCGGAACAGGAAGCTGGGAGAGAATAAAGGAGCGCACGAAGAAGAAAATCAAGGACATCGCACGAGACCTTATACGTCTCTACGCAAAACGCCGACACGAGAAGGGATTCCAATTCTCACCAGACAACTACCTGCAGCACGAGCTGGAGGCTTCGTTCCTCTATGAAGATACTCCAGACCAACTGAAGGCAACTCTCGAGGTGAAGAGAGACATGGAGGCTCCACGACCAATGGACCGCCTCGTTTGCGGAGATGTGGGCTTCGGAAAGACGGAGGTGGCTATGCGTGCTGCCTTTAAGGCTGCCTGCGATTCTAAGCAGGTGGCTGTTCTCGTGCCTACCACCGTTCTTGCCTTCCAACATTACAAAAGTTTCTCAAAGCGTATGCAGGGACTTCCAGTGCGTGTCGACTACCTCTCTCGTGCTCGTACGGCGAAGCAGACAACGGCTGTTCTGAAAGACCTTGCTGAAGGAAAGATAGACATTCTTGTTGGTACTCACAAGCTTATTGCAAAGACGGTGAAGTGGAAAGACCTCGGACTCCTCATCATTGACGAGGAGCAGAAGTTTGGCGTTTCTGTGAAAGAGAAGTTGCGACAACTGAAGACAAATATCGACACGCTCACCATGTCAGCAACACCTATTCCCCGCACCTTGCAGTTCTCACTCATGGGAGCAAGAGATATGAGCATCATGCGCACTCCACCGCCAAACCGTCATCCCATCTCCACAGAACTTGCTTCCTATGGGCATGAGATTATCTCTGACGCAATAAACTTCGAGATGTCAAGAAACGGACAGGTATATTTCGTGAATCCGAGAATAGCAAATCTTACAGAGATAAAGAACCTGATTGTGAAGCATATACCTGACTGCCGAGTGGCTATTGGTCATGGGCAAATGCCTCCTGCAGAACTTGAGGAGATTATTGTGGGCTTCATGAACCACGACTATGACGTGCTGCTCTCCACAACCATTGTGGAGAATGGTATTGATATACCGAACGCAAACACCATTATTGTTAACGATGCTCACCGTTTCGGACTCTCTGACTTGCATCAGATGAGAGGGCGTGTGGGGCGTGGAAACAGAAAAGCGTTTTGCTATCTGCTCTCGCCACCACTTGCTCTGCTGCCTCGTGATGCGCGCACTCGCTTGGAGGCTTTAGAAACATTCTCTGACCTCGGCTCGGGATTCTCTATTGCCATGCAAGACCTTGACCTCCGTGGAGCAGGAAATCTTCTTGGGGCGGAGCAGAGTGGTTTTATGGAAGACCTTGGCTATGAGACTTACCAGAAAATCTTGAAGCAGGCGGTTACAGAACTGCGCAACGAGGAGTTCCGCGATTTGCAGGAAGAGCAGATAAAGGATGCGGAGGCTACTGGAGGAAATAACCTCTCAGGAGACCTTGAATTCGTTGACGACTGCTCTGTGGAGAGCGATCTTGAGATGTATTTCCCGGACTATTACGTACCAGGCTCGGCAGAGAGAATGCTGCTTTATAGGGAACTCGACAGAATAGAGAGCGATGAGGAATTAGAGGCATACCGCCAACGCCTCATAGACCGTTTCGGACAGGTGCCCCATGAGGGTGAGGAACTGATGGCTGTCGTTCTCCTTCGCCGTTATGGCAAGCGACTCGGCTCTGAGAAGATTGTTCTAAAACAGCACACCATGCAACTGCAGTTAGTGCGCGACACTACGCATCCGTTCTTTGCTTCCAAAGCGTTCAACAATATTCTTAACTATGCTGCTCGCTTCCCAAAACGTTGTCAGTTTAAGAAGGTGAACGATATTCCGAAGATTGTCTTCTATGATGTGCCTACCGTTGGTGAGGCTCTGAAGATTCTAAAGGCAATCTTGTCGTAAAGTGTGTTTTTTCATAACAATGATGGTTGCCTCTCGGAGGTTAAACCTAAAAAAGAAAGTGAAAAGATGATGAAAAGATTTTTTGATATTCTTGTTGCTGGGATCCTGCTCATGTCACTCTCACCGGTTTTCTTGCTCTGCTGGCTTCTGAACTGCAGGAGGGTAGTGGGAAGGAAGGAGTTTCTCGGGAGAAATGGTGTTGTTTTCTCCTTGAAAGACTATAGGGCAGAATGCCGCTGTGGTTACGGAATGCTTGCCCTCATGACTGGCTTGCTCTCTATCTTCAAAGGGGAGATGAGCATTGTGGGGCCGCGTCTGAGAAGTGTTGAAGAAGCGGAGGAGATGAAGGCAATGTCAGAAGATTTTGTCACCCTTCTCGATGTTGCACCTGGATTGCTCTCTGAGTCGCAATTCTATATTCCTAACGATGCTGACCATCTCATGAATATACTCGCCATTGATCTCCGCTATGTCAGTAACCGCACCTTTATTCATGATCTCGCCATCGTTTTCGATGCAATAGTATTCTTTGTCACAAATAGAATATAATTCTCTTACATGACTATGGAACTGTCTCGTCCTTACATGACTATGGAACTATGTTGCCACTACAGGGCTATGTAACTATGTTGTCCCTACAGGGCTATGTTATGCATTCATCTCTTCACCACACGAATATACTCATCTTCGAAATTTGGAGTGAAGAGCCCTTTCCCGATGGCATCAAGAATCTCCTTTTCCGACCAAAACCGTCCTCCCGCCAATTCCTCCTTGTCGGGAATAATCTCTTTGTCGTAAACAGTGGAGAAACAGAACACCTGCTCACGCTCTCTAACACCCTCAAAAACATAAGTGCCTAAGAAATGAGGTGTAAAGCCACTGATGCCCAATTCCTCCCTCGCTTCCCTCGCCAATGCTTTCTCTATACACCCTGCGAGAGTAGGAAGTTGATTGCCGTTATGGTCAAGACATTCCTCGTAGTTGATATGCCCTCCAACGGCAGTGTCCCATTTCCCTGGCTGAATATCCTTCCATATTGGTCGCTGCTGAAGAAAGAGGTCTCCGTGGCTGTTGAAGACATGAAGATGCACTACTGGATGCAACACCTTCCCTCCTCCGTGAGCCTCTCCACGTGTTATCTTTCCTAAGATATTCCCTTTCTCGTCTGTAATGGGAAAGAGTTCCTGTTTGTTGTCTGTCATAATTCCCTGTTTTCTTTTTGATTCTGTTTTCTGCCAGGAGTTACAGATTGTGTCACCCACCAGAAAATATTCTGAAGCAACACAATCTCCCATGACTTTTTTTCTTACAACTTAAGACATTTTGTGAAACAACCAGGGAAAGCGTCTGCAAGATTTGTTACCTCTTCTTTGAAAATTCCAAAGACGGTAGAGCCACTCCCTGACATCAGTGCAAACTCCGCACCAATGTTGTAGAGCTTATCTTTTATCTCTCGGAGTTCTGGATGCATAGCAAAGACGGGACCCTCGAAATCGTTTGTCAGTAGCCCACGCCATTCAGAGATAGGACGCTGCACAGTGTCGCGACAGCACTCACGAGGCATGGAAGGCGTGATTGCCTTGTAAGCAAGAGGTGTGGAAACAGCAATGTCTGGCTTCACAAGTGCAATCCAGTGACCCTCAAGATGCTTCGCCTTGTTGTCTATTGGCTGCAGAATGTCACCGATACCTGTTGCGAATGCTGGCTCTGAGGTTATGAAGAACGCACAGTCGGCACCTAATCTCGCAGCATACTGTTCCATGCGCTTTATCCCCATATTCAACTTAAACCGCTCGTCGAGCAGACGAATCATTGCCGCAGCATCACTCGAGCCACCTCCCATTCCTGCCTGTGAAGGAATGAATTTCAACAGATGGGCATGCACCCTCGGAATATTATAATCCTGCGCAATGAGGTTATAAGCCTTCACCACAAGGTTCTCCTGCTCCGGACAGAGATTCTCCACTGTCTGCACACCGTTTCTGTCTACTTTTGTCAGAAGGTCACAGTTCACCTGCGATGGGTATTTCTCGTTCATGAGCTTCACTTCGAGAGCGTCACAGAGAGGGATGGGGTAGAAAACGGTTTCTATATCGTGATAGCCGTCTGGTCGTCTACGAATCACGTTCAAACCGAGGTTTATCTTACAGCATGGGAAAGTAATCATAGTATTGTCTTCCTTTCTTTTAAATTGTAATATTGTGTTATTTTAAAGCTTAGAAAATTGTGTATTGAATACCTACCCCAAGTACGAGGATATCCTCCCAAGGAATGTAGCTATTCAGAACTCTTTGCCTGATATACAGGTCGCAGGTAGAGATTTCGTAGTACACCGCCATATCCTTAAACCAGTGCGACTTCTTCTGCACATCGAAAATCTTGAACTTCTGACCAATACCGAGGTGGAATCTTACTTTACTCGAGAATCCGTAGTAGCCCTTCGGATAACGGTCTGGCTCACTTGTCCAGAACTCCCCATTCAACGTGGTGTTTATCATGAACGTGGCAAAGAGCGGAGAGAAACCAAACCGCTTGTTAATCCTTATGGTCCAAGGGGTATAGATTTCCTTCAACGTGAGCGTATACATCTCTTCAATGCCATTCTGCTTAGGAACATATCCAAGCATCAGGTACGTCTCCCATTGGTTTCGCTTGCCGTGGTCCCAACCCATTCCTAAAGAGAGCATACCAATGTCTCCTGCATATTGAAGTGTAGAGAGGTTCGGAACAAGATTGTTCCAGCGCCTCTTCATCCTGTCCACTCGCTTCTCATAACGGTCCTTCTTATCTACAGAAGCAAGAGAATCGCTTTTTGCCGTATCTGCAACCTCTGTCCTTACCGTATCTGCAACCTCTGTCCTTACCGTATCTGCATCAACATTTCTTACAGTTTCTGCCCCTGCATTTCCTGCCATGGCAGTCAGCAATATGCTAAAAATTAATTGTCTCAACCTCATAGCCTTCTTTTGTAATTGTGTATATCTGAATAGCCCTCTCCTCCATGTTCTCCAAACCGTAGTAAAGCACACCGTCATTGAAGATATTCTTTACGTCAGTATGGTGGGTATGACCGTTTATACAGAAACCGTTCCTCATGGTGCCCGACTTCTCCTCTCCTTCAGCATATCTCGCATCCTCTGCTCTCAGTCCTGGGTATGCTGTGACATATCTGTGGAACACCTTTGCAATGTTGTTGTTAAACTGTTCGTCGTAGGGTGGGGCATGCATGAGCACCACGGAGCTTGTGATCTCTTCGCTCTTCAGAGTAGAGTCGAGATCGTCTTCCATGAAAGTAAAGTCTGGAACAGGATGCGAGTAGTCGTATTCCAAAGCAACAGTATTCAGTCCCACGAAGTGTACGAAGCCTGCATTGAAGCTGAAATTTGGATTGCCATAGAGAACTTCAAAGACATGCTCTCCATTTCCAAGGCAGTCGTGATTGCCTAATAGACAGACATACGGCTTCCGAATGTTCTCCATGAGGTCTCGACACCAAAGAAACTCTTTGGTGAGACCAAAGTCACTCTGGTCGCCACCATGAACAACGAACATCACGTTTTCTCGCTTACGGAGAATCTCTACCGCCTCTTCCATCTCGTTCAGCGAACCTTGGGTGTCTGTAATAAATGCAAAGCAGATGGTGTCTCTGCCATTGCAGAGGTGAGTGATTTCTTTTATCGTCTCAGCATGAATGTTCTTCTTTCCGTAGATTTCTGAGGCATAGGGATGGTACTCAAAACTGTCGCATGAGCAGACCGTCATAACTATCGCACTCAGGGTCATTATAAGGTTTTTTCTCATTTCTTCTTTTACTTATTCTGTTTTCTTTTACTCCACTTCTCGCTCTTTTTTTCATAAAGAGCATTGTAGCAGTATGCCACTCCATTGGGAATTTCTCTGCAAAGGTATAAAAAAGTCTGCTTTTCTGAAACATTTACAATTTTAAAAAAGGTAAAAAGGACATATTTTGAGACAAGGCTGACAGTTTTTATGGCAGAAAGGTTTTCTTGGCACACTTTTTGTTGTGAAAGAGGCAGAACGTCTCGCTTTTCGTTCTTTCTCTCTCGAAAGACGATATAAGCAGAAAAAATCAGAATGATATACAATAAACGTAAATAATAAAAAAATAAAACAAAAAGCTATGGCAAAAGGAAATATTGGTGTTACCACCGAAAACATCTTTCCGGTAATAAAGAAGTTCTTGTATTCAGACCATGAGATTTTCCTTCGTGAGATGGTGTCAAACGCTGTCGATGCTACTCAGAAGTTGAAGACTCTCAGCGAGCGTGGAGACTACAACGGTGAACTTGGTGAGCTGAAGGTAAGCATCTCCCTCGACAAAGCAGCAAAGACCCTCACCGTAAGCGATAACGGTATTGGTATGACAGAAGAGGAGATTGACCGCTACATAAACCAGATTGCGTTCTCTGGCGTTACTGACTTCCTTGACAAGTATAAGGACAACGCAAACCAGATTATCGGTCACTTCGGACTCGGATTCTACTCTTCTTTCATGGTTTCTGAGCGTGTAGACATCATCACTCGCTCCTATAAAGAGGGCAGCAAGGCTGTGAAATGGTCTTGCGACGGAAGTCCGGAATACGAGATCACTGAGACAGAGAAAGAGGGTCGCGGAACAGACATCGTGCTCCATATCGCTGACGACTGTCAGGAGTTCCTTGAGCAGGGAAAAATTCAGGAGCTGCTGAACAAATACTGCAAGTTCATGACTGTTCCTGTTGCCTTCGGGAAAAAGCAGGAGTGGAGCTCTGAAAAGAAGGAAATGGTTGACACAGAGGAAGATAATATAATCAACGGTACTGAACCGCTCTGGACAAAGACTCCGTCTTCACTCTCTGATGAAGACTACAAGTCGTTCTACCGCACGCTCTACCCAATGTCAGACGAACCACTCTTCTGGATTCACCTGAACGTTGACTATCCATTCAACCTCACTGGTATTCTCTACTTCCCTCGTGTGAAGTCAAACCTCGAACTGCAGAGAAACAAGATTCAGCTCTATTGCAATCAGGTGTTCGTAACCGACCAGGTCGAGGGTATCGTACCAGAGTTCCTTACGCTCCTTCATGGAGTCATCGACTCTCCTGACATCCCACTGAACGTAAGCCGTTCTTATCTCCAGAGTGATGCGAACGTGAAGAAGATTTCTACCTATATCACAAAGAAGGTTGCTGACCGTCTGAAGTCTCTCTTCAACGAGAACCGTAAAGACTACGAGGAAAAATGGGACTCCTTGAAACTCTTCATCAACTACGGCATTCTCTCTCAGCCTGACTTCTACGATCGTGCTAAGGACTTCTCTCTCTTCAAGGATATTGATGGTAAGTACTTCACTTACGAGGAATATAAGGAACTGATAAAGTCTGAACAGACAGATAAAGACGGTAACCTCATCTATCTCTATGCAACCGACCGTGAGGCGCAGTACACGTTCATAAAGACGGCTCAGGAGAAGGGATATTCTGTTCTCTACTTCGATGGAGACCTCGATGTCGCTGCCGTACAAGTCTTCGAGCAGAAGTTCGAGAAGTCTCGCTTTACACGTGTCGACTCTGACGTTATCGACCGACTTATCGTTAAAGATGACGAGAAGAAGAACAAACTCGACGCTGATAAGTCTGCCAATTTGGCAGAGGTGTTCCAGTCACAGATGCCTGCCATCGACAAGATGCAGTTCATGGTGGAGGTAGAGCCACTTGGAGCAGAGCAGAAGCCAGTGGTCATCACTCAGAACGAGTGGATGAGACGTATGAAGGAGATGTCACGCCTGCAGGCTGGTATGTCGTTCTATGGTGAGATGCCAGACAGCTTCGGTGTTGTACTCAACTCAGACAATGAGCTTATCTCTCGTGTCCTCAACGATACAGAGGCTGCATGTGCCGAGAAACTCTCACCGATTGATAATGAGCTTCGTGGTCTCGAAGCACGTAAGGCTGCACTTGAGCAGGCGCAGCAGGGAAAGAAGCAAGAAGAAATCTCTCAGGAGCAGAAAGACGATCTGAAAGCCACCAACGATAGCATCTCTGCACAGAAAGATGCTCGCAAGAAAGTTCTCGCCGACTATGCTGCTGGTAATGACCTCATACATCAGCTCATAGACCTTGCACTCCTTCAGAATGGTATGCTCCGTGGTGAGGCTCTCGATAAGTTCCTCTCTCGCAGCTTGAACATGATTAAGTAATTCCTTTTGGAATAATCCCATCAATTAGAACGGATTCTTCTGATTTTTCTATTTATCAGGAGAATCCGTTATCTTTTTTTTTGTTGATTCTTCGGCACAACCGACTAACCGTGTGAGCTAAGGTTCCAACTTCCAGCCAGAACCTTAGCTCACACGGTTAGGGCCAGTTCTCCACTGGGTTTATCGGTTGTGCAGAAATTTTCGTTGAATTGATTCGCTGAATTTGACGGAAATACTGTAAAACCTTGACCGTTGCTTATTACAACAACAAAGACAATGAAAACAACATATAAGATTGGTTAAACAAAAACCGTAAAAAACAATGAATAGTTTGGGGTAATGCTCCGTCATGTTGAACGCTTGTGAGTCTCCTTGTGAGCACGTTCACTGGTGTGATAACAAGCATTAACCATCGCCATTATGCAGATGTCTCCTATATATTTTCAAAGCGAAAAACAAATAACAGTTTTGTAAACTCTAACGAGTTATCAGTAGGAAACGGAGCAAGGGAATCCTGCCTGACGAACGCGCTCTGCGATGGAGTCGAGTAGGTCAGGGGCTGCTTTCTCGAGCCAAGGGATAGGCGTCTCGCGGTCTATGGTGTAGATCATCACCTGCTGCGGCTTTATAACTTTTAGGGCTTCCAGCCATGGGATGAGAAAGTTGTCGGAGGTGTTGTCGACATTAATGGTTTTTTCAATTCCGTTTTCAGAGATGATGCCAGTGCCTGTCATGAACATTGTCTGGATGATGCAATGCCCGTTGTAGGCGGCAATATTCTGTATGATGTCTTGGACATTGTAGGCAGGATTTGTGGGGCGGTCGACAGTGAAGATATAGTCCTGAGAGACTGTGTCAAGCTTCAGGATGTTGTTATCGACCATCATCAACGCCTTGCGAACAGACTCTCTGCCGCAGAGAGTGGCATTGGAAAGAACCGAGACTTTTGCATTGAGACAGTAGCGGTCGCGTAGCGAAACGGTGTCGCAGATAATATCAAAGAAGTCTGGATGTGCGGTGGGCTCTCCATTTCCTGCAAAGGTGAGCACATCAGGCAGTGTGCCCTCTTCTGTCATTTCCTTCAGTTTCTTCTCTAATGCCTCGGCAACCTCTTTGCGTGATGGACGTCGCAGATGAGCAGGATGAGAGGCGTTCAGCCCGCACTCACAATAGAGACAGTCGAATGTACAGACTTTTCCATCGGCAGGCTGCAGGTTTATTCCAAGAGAGATTCCTAATCGTCTGGAATGTATCGGACCAAAGATAGGAGAAGGGTAGATTATTGTCATGACAGTTGATACGTTTTTTTCAATATGGATGATATTCTGTAATCTTTCTGAAAGGCATGAATGGGTGGGGAATAAAAAAGGGTCGTACTGTGATTGTGATGAAAACTCCTTATATATAAATATATGAGTGCCATGAAGCTTTGTAATCCATCGGCTATGCAGCTTTAGCACGACAGTGTCAGACACTGCTTGTGTGCGTTAATGGCCCGCCATCGACATTCACGGCTTTCTCGGTTTTCTGTAGTAATTTGATGAGTATCCCGATCTAACCAGTACGACCCCAAAATCTTTTTCGGATGTCTTTTCTGAATGCAAAAATACAACAAAGTTTTGGTTTATGCAAATTATTTTGCAAATAGTTTTGTTTGTTTCCACTTTTTTTCTTAATTTTGCATTTGAAAAGCAAAACACATATTTAAAAAGATGTATAGAACTAAGACTTGCGGAGAACTCCGCATAGAAAATGTGGGTCAGGAAGTGACCCTCGCAGGATGGGTGCAGGGAGTACATAACCTCGGCGCCTTGACATTTGTAGACATTCGTGACCGTTACGGCATCACCCAGCTTGCTTTCAACGAAGAGGCTTCTGACGACCTCCGCCAGAAAGCCGGAAAGCTCGGTCGTGAGTTCGTTATTCAGGCAAAGGGAACAGTTGCAGAGCGCTATTCCAAGAACAAGAAGCTCGCTACGGGCGATATAGAGATTATCGTTTCAGAACTGAACATCATCAGTGAGAGTCTCACACCACCATTCACTATCGAGGACAACACTGATGGTGGTGACGATATTCGCATGAAGTACCGCTACCTCGACCTTCGCCGTCCAGCGGTAAGGAAGAATCTCGAACTGCGCCATAAGTTCGCATTTGAGGTGAGAAGGTATCTCGACCAGCAGGGATTCCTTGAGATAGAAACCCCTATCCTCGTAAACTCTACTCCAGAGGGAGCCCGTGACTTCGTCGTACCGTCTCGCATGAACCCTGGGCAGTTCTATGCCCTTCCACAGTCTCCTCAGACTCTGAAGCAGTTGTCTATGGTTGCCGGTATTGACCGCTACTTTCAGATTTGCAAGTGCTTCCGAGACGAGGACCTTCGTGCAGACCGTCAGCCAGAGTTCACACAGATAGACTGCGAGATGTCTTTCGTAGAGCAGGAGGACATTCTTCAGATGTTTGAAGGCATGAGTCGCCATCTTTTCAAGACTCTCTTAAATATCGACCTTCCAAAGCTTCCACGCATGACTTGGGCAGATGCTATGAAATACTATGGTTCCGACAAGCCAGACACTCGCTTTGACATGAAGTTCGTAGAGTTGAAGACCACCGTAGCCGACAATGCATCAAAGGAGATTGTTGAAAGTCTCTTTCCTGCTGGCTTCAGCGTGTTTGACGACGCTGCCTATATAGGAGGTATCTGTTGTGAGGGACAGGCTGTTCTCACACGTAAGCAGATAGACCAGCTCACCGACTTTGTGAAGCGTCCGCAGGTAGGTGCAAAGGGTCATGTTTATGCTCGTGTGCAGGAAGACGGCAGTGTGAAGTCAAGTGTAGATAAGTTCTATGCTCAGGACACCCTGCAGGCTCTGAAGGAAAAGATGAACGCCAAGGAAGGAGACCTTATCCTCATACTGTCAGGCGACGATGCTATGAAGGTGCGCAAGCAACTCTGCGAGCTTCGCCTTGAGATGGGAACGAGAATGGGGCTGCGAGACAAGTTCAATTTCTCTTGTCTTTGGGTTATTGACTTCCCGATGTATGAATGGAGCGATGAAGAGCAGCGCCTTATGGCAATGCACCACCCATTCACCTCTCCAAAGCCAGAGGATATTCCTCTGCTCGACACCGACCCTGCCAGTGTGCGTGCAAATGCCTATGACATGGTTATCAATGGTGTAGAGGTAGGTGGCGGTTCAATACGTATTCACGATGCGAAACTTCAGCAGAAGATCTTCGAGATTCTTGGTTTCACACCTGAGCAGGCACAGTTGAAGTTCGGCTTCTTGATGAACGCATTCAAGTATGGTGCTCCTCCTCATGGCGGTCTTGCCTACGGTCTTGACCGTTTCGTGAGTCTCTTCGCTGGTCTTGACTCCATCCGTGACTGTATCGCCTTCCCAAAGAACAACAGTGGCAGAGACGTAATGCTTGACGCACCAGGATTCATCGACCAGAAGCAGCTTGACGAGCTCCAGTTGAAGGTTGATTTGAATAAAGAGTAAAAAACTCCGACATCCTGTAATTGTGCCTGAATAAAGAAAAAAATGAGCCGAGACGTTGTTGACGTATATCAAAAAGAGTCAGATAATTGTTGAAATCACAATTGTAACTCGTTATTTTTGAGTGTAATGCTTCATTTATTATAAAAAAATAAGTAATTTTGCAGTCGTTATCGTCGAGTAGATGGTACCATTGTTATGTTATTAATTTTTTTAGGTAAAAATGGCAGAAAAGAAGACAACAAAGGCTGCAGCTACAAAGACAACAAAGGCAGCAGCAAAGACAACAACAACAGCAAAGCGTGCATGTGCTTCAAAGGCTGTTGTAGAGATTTCATTCAGCGCAGAGAACGTTGGTTTCCGTGCTGGTGACGTTTATCAGGCTCTTGCAAACGTTGAGGGCGCTCTTTCAATCAAGGAGATTGCAAAGAAGGCAAACATCAGCGAGACAGAGGTTCTCCTCGGTGCAGGATGGCTTCTCAAGGAGGGCAAGATTAAGGGTGATAACAATGCTATTGCTCTTGCATAATAAAAGGAGAATAGTTTTTACACTTAATAGAAAAAGGAGTTTTGTCAGGATAAAGATATTTATTCGTCAAAACTCCTTTTTTTTTCGTTTCCGACCTTCTCGGTAATTTATTATTTTGCACACCTACTTATAAAAAGAAACATATAGCATTTTGGCAGACTACAGTAAAGATATCATCAATGTTTTGGAGCAGTTCCCCGAGGGACTGCCCATACGTGCTATTGCCAAATATGTCTATAATAAGAAAAACTCTTTTTTCGACAAAGTAGATTTAGAAGAGGTTAAAAAAAACGTCACGAACTTCCTCGTATCTCGTTCGAGAAGTAGGAATTCATCGATTGTGAGAACAGAGAAGCGAGGCGTTTACAAATTAGAAAGAAGAGTTCCAAAAACTGGTGAACAACCGTTGAACTTGAAATTCTGAAACCAACATACCCCTGAAACACTTTCACTCAATATATCCCTTGAAACCAATAAACCCCTGAAGCCTAATAAAAAACACGTAAATGATCCAACTAAAAAACCAATATTTATGAACAATCACGTAGTAATAATGGCAGGAGGCATGGGAAGCCGCTTCTGGCCTATGAGTACAGAAGAGACTCCTAAGCAGTTTATCGATGTTCTCGGAACAGGAAAGACCTTGATACAGATGACAATGGAAAGGTTCAAGGGAATCTGCCCACCAGAAAACGTCTGGGTGGTAACGAATGAAGCCTACGTAGAGAAGGTAAAGGAGCAGCTTCCAGAGATTCCAACAGGAAATATACTTAGTGAGCCTTGCAGAAGGAATACCGCCCCTTGCATCTGCTATGTCACTTGGCGAATAAAGTCAGCAGATGCGAATGCAAACATCGTGGTTACTCCGAGCGACCATATCGTAATGAATCCTATGGAGTTTGGTAGAGTTATCTCTTCTGCCTTGGAGTTTACAGCGAAGAAGGCAGCCATTGTAACGCTCGGTATGAAAGTTACTCGACCAGAAACCGGCTATGGATATATTCAAGCTGATATGCTGGCACAAGCAGAGGAAAATAGCGAGATTCTACGTGTGAGCAGTTTTAGGGAGAAGCCAGACCTTGCAACTGCGAAAAAATACATGTCTAAAGATAATTATTTCTGGAATGCAGGAATCTTCCTTTGGAATGTGAACACAATCGTTGATGCCTTCAGCAAGTATGCACCATCTATCAACGAGATTTTCTCTGGCATAGCAGATGTTTACGGTACAGAACGTGAACAGGAGGTTATAAACAGTGTTTATCCAACTTGTGAGAGCATTTCCGTTGACTATGCCATTATGGAGAAGGCAGAGCATATTTATGTGTTCCCTGCCGACTTTGGTTGGAGCGACCTTGGCACTTGGGGTGCGTTGTGGGGTCTCACTCCTCATGACGAGTACGGAAATAGTTGCATTGGAGAGAATATTCGCATGATAGAGTCAAGTAATTGCGTTGTTCATACTACAGAGGAGAAGAAGGTGGTTATTCAGGGGCTTGACGGTTATATTGTTGCAGAGAAGAACGGTACGCTTCTTGTCTGCCGACTCTCTGAAGAACAGCGAATAAAGGACTTTAGCAGGTAGGGAGATTTCAATAGCTTTTTATGGCACAACATTAAAAGAACTTGTTGAGTGAAGAACAGCTTGGCTAAACACCCAGTGTCAAACACTTGACATTGCACTGCGGCACAACCTGATCGTGTCGTACCCAGCTATGAGTAACATTTTGACTCATAGAATCTCTCAAATAGGATTGCTCAAGCAGCTGCAAACTGGGTATAATGCAATATATTCTTATCGCCTTACTGTGGAAAAGCAAAAAAATAGGATTAATTGTCTCACGACAACTAACCCTTGTAACCTTAATAATCTAATACCATGAAAAACACGTTGCAAAATTACAAATTTTCCGAGTAAAATGCAAGTATTTTTATAGAAAATTTATTTTTATTCGTTAAATTCATTATTTAAATCAATTCTATATAGCCTTTTCCTTATAAATTATTATAATTTATGTTGTTTATGTAGGTGCGAGAAATAATTTGAAAATCCTTGCACTGCCCACTTGCATACACAGTTTCAGGGATAGAATGAGTTTCTCTTTAGCAGTAACTAAGAGAGATGGAATTATTCGAAGAACAATTCGTCATCGCCCTCTTTCGTTGCCTCTTTCTCTGCATTCTTCTTTATATTTTTGAGCTTTCCGTCTTTATCAAAGAGACCATAGGTGGTGCGCAGAACGAGGAACTCAGTGCGACGGTTTAACTGATTGCAGATCTCCTGCTGATCGGCAGGTAGACGTTCTATGAACGCCTGTGTGAGCGTATCGTTCTCTTTCAGCCATGAATATTTCTCTGCTAACTTCCTTCTTACTACCTTTGGACGATTCTTGCCATAGCCCACAGGAGTTAGTCGGTCAGGTGAGATATTATGGTCGGTGAGATAATTGCATACGCTCTCTGCTCTCTTCTGAGAAAGACGGAGGTTATAATTCTCAGAGCCCCTGTAGTCGCAGTGAGAAGACAGTTCGATGGTGATATTTGGATTTTCCTTCAGCAGTTCCACAAGTTTATCGAGAGATGTTGTTGACTCCGGTTTCAGTGTTGCTCGGTCGAAATCGAAATGGATATTCTCTATGAGCGTTGGTATGCTGATATTTGCGAGTGGGAACTGAAGTGTATACTCTTCGGAGTCTTCGGCAGGTTTTACGGTCAGTTCCTCTTTATGGTTGAGGTAACCCTTGCATGTGGCAAGGAAAATGTAGTTGACGTCAGGGTTTATTTTCTGTTCAAAGGAGCCATCTCCTTTTACGTTTAGTTTAAGGTTTGTTCCATCGTCGCCAACCATATAAACCAATGCAGCAGGAAGCTCGTAACCATCAATCTCGTATACCCATCCCTTTACAGTCTGGAGAATCTCTGGGTATACGAAAGAGTAGATTTTGTCCCATCCTCTACCCGTATCACTCCTGTTGCTGGAGAAAAAACCCTCGTTCTTCAAGCCGTTGAAAGTGATTCCGAAGTCATCGCCATGAGAGTTGAGTGGGTAACCCGGATGAACTATTTCCAATTCCCCACGACTGTTTGCTGTGGCATAAAAGATATCGAGACCACCCATTCCGGGATGACCGTCGGAAGAGAAGTACAAGTCTCCGTTAGGTCGGAAAGACGGGAACATCTCGTTTCCTGGAGTGTTTATCTTTGGTCCGAGATTCTCTACTCCTCCGAAGCCTGTCTCTGTTATTCTCACGCGCCAGATGTCCATACCCCCTTGTCCGCCAGGCATATCAGAAACGAAGTACATCCAATGCCCATCAGGTGAGACGGTAGGGTGTGCGAAGCTTGAGAGCGTATCTTTTGAGATAGCAAGTGCCTCAGCCTTTCCCCAAGCCGCATCAGCTCTTTTTGATTTAGCTATTGTGGCGTATCGAGGGTAGTCGCCATCTGCGAGACATTGAGTGAGATACATGGTCTGTCCGTCAGGCGAGAACGCTGGTGTACCCTCATCGTTTGCGGTGTTTACTCCTCCGTTCACCACCTCTGGTTTTTTCCATTTCCCTTTCTCGTCTTTCTCAGAAAAGAAGATATCACCTGGTTTTGTTCCTGTAATGCCGCTGAGCTCATCTCCTGTTGCATCGTTACGTGTGGAGGTGAAATAGAGTGTTGAATATTGGTCGCCAGAGAGCATGGGAGAATAGTCTGCCCTATGTGAATTGAAGAAGTCTTGTTTCTTTACGGTATATTTCGAGCCCTCTTTTTTCCATTGTGGTGCGTTTTTTGCAGAAAGTAGTCCGTTTTTCGCTAAGATATTCTCTGGCATAGAGTCGAGAATCAGTTCAAACTCCTTTTGTGCACTGCGATAATTACCTATTCTGAGCAACTGGCGAGCATATGTGAGTCGATCTTCTATGTTTGCCCGTTTATATCTTATTGCATTCTGGTATGCTGCCACTGCTCTTTGTGAGGAATTTATTCTTTGGAAACAGTTTGCTGTTTTCAGTGCAAGGTCTCCACGCTTGTTTCTCTCTTTTGCCGGCGTTTTCGAATAGGCGGTCTTGAACTGCATACCTGCGTCATAATACTCCCCAAGGGCAAGAAATTTCTCACCCTTTTTTATGTTGTTCTCAACACCGCAAGAGACTGCTAACAGTGTCAACAATATTATGGCATAGGTATTCTTTCTATTCATTTTTTTCTTTTGTATATTTTTCTGACTTTTCGGTTCAGATTAATCTTCTTCCTCGTCTTTGGTATGGAGAATCACGCTTGTTGCTCCCAGGGTAAAGAGCGTACCGTGCTCTACAACCCTTCGCTCTCTATCTCCAAGAATCACATTGCTTACGAAGGTACCTGTGTTTGAAGGACCGTCTCGGAGTATGTATTTCAGTTGTTTATTCTTGTCGAAAGAGACATTTATGATACAATGATGGAGGTCGAGAGATGGGTCGCTGCTTTCAATAGGGCAATGAATATCATTCCCTTTTGCGTATTTCCCTATGATATTATCTCCGAGATGCAGAGGAAGAATTTGTCGGAAGTGGAACATGTTCTCTATAACATGAATGGAGCCATATGCGTTTTCGTCTATCTCCTCTTCTGGGTTCTGGTCGCGTTGCATTTTGTGGACCTTAGAAACTCCAAGACGTATTCCGAACTGCTTTCCGCATTCTGGACATTGGAACACGAGTTGCTGTCCGTCCTCGTATTTCTTTTCGTCGAAGATAATGTAGTTATCGCATTTAGGGCATCTAACTCTTTTCATTTCTTATTTCTTTTTTTTGCTATTTTTTTAATGCTTATAGGGTAGATATTCAAATCCTTTTTTTTCTACATGCTGCGTGAATGTATAAAAATGAAGGCATGAAAGGAATTTTATGTAAACCGAGAAAGTCAGGGAACAGGTGTTGACGCCTGTTTTTATTGCTTGGCAGTCTTTACCTTGTTCTCTGACTTTCTCCTGTATGATTTCAAGTGGGAAGTGTTGTTTTACGAGGCACTGCCTACTTGTTGAACTTCATGATCCATCCCTCCTCAAAGGCTGCATTCGCATCACGGATGCTATTGAGATATTTGTATGCCTCTGCCTGAGTCTTGAAGCGGCCGTATATAACCTTTCTGCCTTTCCCGTGTTCCACAACCTCCGCTTTGTCAAGACCAAGAGCATGGAGTTTGTCAACGAAGATTTCGGCATTATTCTTTGCCACCTGACTTGCTATAACGATACTGTAAAACTCACCGTTAGAAACCAAGTTCGGTGATTCTTTCTTGTCGCATTTCTTTGTAGTGGCTTTTGCTTCACTTTTGGAAGGGACCTTAGCCTCCTCTTTCTTTACAACCTTAGCCTCCTCTTTTTGTGAAGGAGTCCTTACTTCTGTTGCGCTATTGTCAGAGTCAATTGTTCCAGTATCTTTTTCAACCTTCTTGCAATCAGCATCACTTGAAGCCTGCTCGTTGTTTTCTGCATTGGCAGAGTCTTGTGAGTCGTTTGCTGGAGCGTTATTGAAAGAGATTATTTTCTGTGCGGAATCAATACTCTGCTCACGCAGTTCCTCTGGAAGTATATTGAAGAGAATTCCAGTATCTGCAAAGCTTTCGTTCAATTCTGGCTGATATAGCTTCCCAAATGGAATAGCGCATACAAACAGTGCAATAATGGCAGCCGCAGCAGTAGCGATATGCTTTATGGTGCTTATTTTAATAGAGATAACAGGCTCTGAGTATTCTTTTTCTTCATCACTGCCCTCTTCTGAGGAAGTATTCTTTGATGAAGCGAGATGTGGCACAGGCTTTGGTGCAGTGAAATCTTCAGATGTGCCCTTTGCAGCCTTCGTTGCTACTGTGGTTGTCTCAAGAAGTGGGAAGTCAAGACTGTTGAGAGCGTAAAGGCTTGGTGTCAGGAGTCCTGCTTCACAAGGTTCAAACTCTATTCTTCCGTCAATTGTCTGACTGAGTGTACCAATTCCGTGGAGTTCGCAAGAGCCTTCATTTTGCAGTGTCTGCTTCAGCTCTTCTACTTCAGAAGCAATTCTTCTGAGAGCTTCTGGATAGCTAATATCGTATGTTTCGATATATGCCTGAGCAAGCAACGAGTCGTTTATCTGCAGTTGACTATTAAAACCCAGTTGTCTCAAAGGAGGGATAAATGATTGACAGTCAGTATAATACCTTGCTGGGACATGGTGGGCCATAAATCCACCAAGTCCTGGAACAATAACACAGTCATTGTTCAACAGAAGGATTTCTATATGTCTGTCAATTTTTATCATATTTCTATTCTGGGCAAATTATGCTCTGCAAAGTTAGTGATAATTTTTCTATGTCGCAAATAATTTCTTAGAATATTTTTTGCTGTTTTTTACTTTTTTTTTATTCCAAAAGCATAACTCGCTGATTGTCACAAATAATAATTGTGGAAGATGCAATTATTAATTATAGTTAATTCAGTTTTCTCTGCTTTTATCGTGTTTTTTTCTTAGTGTCAGTAGTTCAGTTGAGAGATTTCCGGAATAGTTATTATGCCCCGTTGCAGAACAATTCTTCTTTCGTTGTTCATTTTGTTCAAAGCGACAGATACTTCAATTCTTGAAGCATGTATAGCTTCAGCGAGACTGTTCATTTTTATGTAAATGGTCTTCCGCCCGATTTGTAGTCGGCAGTGTTGATGAATGAAGCGTATGATATGGCTTTCGGTCTCACTGGATGTTGTTGTCCAGAGTTTCAAATTTCTTCTTTGCGACAATGTAGAAAGAATGTTCAGCACGTTCAGGCGGAAGACGATATTCTCATTCAAGAGATAGAGAATGTCGTCTTTTCTTGCATACAGGAATTTGCATTGGCTTCTCGTTGTGTAAGTGCTGAGATATCTCTGCTGCAGTCCAAAGAGACGTTCTATTTCGAGGATATAAGGTTCTGGAGTTACTTCCGTGACACGTATTTTCCCGTCTTCAGAGATTGTCTCCATCTCGAGAGTCCCTTCTACGAGGAAGAACACTCCGCGGCAGTTCTGTCCGCTTTCCACGATCTTTGTGTTTTTGCATATGCTCTTCTCCCGCAATTTGATTTTTCCAAGAGCAGTTTCAATATCTGCCTTGCTCATTCCTTGGAATAGTGGTAAGGTGATTAGTTTCTCGTGCATATTTTCTTTTTTTATCCCAGGAAAAAGGAGCAGTAAAGTTTTATAGTCCAGGAGATTTCCATACTCCGTAGCTGTCTTTGTCATGATAAATGAGGAAAGCCTTCATTTCACGATGTCTGCTGAGAATTTCCTTTGCTTTCTCGAGTCCGAGAACCATGAAAGACGTAGCGTAAGCATCTGCTTTTGCGCAGCTGTTACAGAGAACTGTTGCAGAAAGGATATTATGCTGTACTGGGTTTCCTGTTCGAGGGTCGATAGTATGTGCGTATTTCTTTCCGTCTTTGTAGTAGAAGTTCCTGTAGTTTCCGCTTGTAGCCATGGCGATATTTTCTGCCTTGAGAACAGTGAAAAGATTAGACGACACGCTTAGTGAATCGTCTTCTGGCTTTTCAACGCCTATTCCCCACGCTTCATGTTTTGCGTTCACACCGTAGGCAGAGATTTCTCCTCCTATTTCTATTAAGAAGTTTTTGATATCTTTCTCATGGAAGAATTTTGCAATTACGTCAACGCCATATCCCTTTGCTATTGCCGAGCAGTCGAGAGTAACCCTCGGATCTTTCTTTACGATGGCGTTTTTCCTCATTTCCACTTTTTCGAATCCAACAAAAGTGCGTAGAGAGTCTATGGCTTCTGGTGTAGGCATGACATTGCTTTTGAATCCGAAGCCCCAAGCATTCACAAAAGGTGCCACAGTGATATCGAACGCCCCTTCCGTATCTTCTGATACCTCTTTTGCAAGTGTGAAGACATCTGTGAACATCTTGTTGAGAGTCACTGGGCGGTTTTCGTTGACAGCAGTGATGATGGAGTTCTTGTTGAAAGGAGAAAGTGCTTCGTCTACTTTTTTCAGTTCCGCCTCTATCTCCTTTTGAAGGTCGTTAGGATGCTGGTAGGTTATGGAATAGAACGTACCGAAGACCATGCCTTTATTGTGTTGGTAAGGCATGGTGTATTGTTGACGAATTATGAGAACCGAGCCAACGACAAGAAGAATAAGTAGCGGCAGATGCCATTTCTTTTTCATAAGCGATGAAGAGTTGTGAGGTTTTTGAAAGGTTTTAATGCCCTTTGGTTAGAACTGAAAAGAGACAGTGTAAAGAGCCATGAATCGTGCCCCCTGTCCGGCATCACCATAACCAGGAGCGTAGATAGGAGTGTTTACGTAGTCGGAGCAAGACAAGCGCTTGCGGTAGCGCAGCGACCAACCCATGTGAAGTCCTCCCCACACCTTTGCGTCGGCACCAAAGACCACCTCTGCCCACTGCACCTTGCATTTCTCAGAGACCGTTACCATTTCTGGAGAGTCGTCTGTTCTTGTGATACCAAAGAATGCATTGCCAGATGTTCCGCTATTGCTATTCTCACCTCCAGTATTTTCAGAGTCAGTGTTCTCCTCCCCCGTATTTTCAGGAACAGGACCAGTTGTGTCGTAGTCGAAGGAAGTGAATCCGTATCTCAGTCCGATCACGAGACGGTAGTCGTCATTCTTATTCTTCAAGATATTGAAGTCGCATCCGATACGTCCGAAAGGTGCTTTCGCCTTGTAAGTCACGTTGGTATCGAAATTTGTCTTATTTGCTTTTCCGTAACCTATTTCCACTGTAGGGAAATATTTCCCACTGATGTTTGCTTGTGCGAATGCCTGATAGTCTCCTTGGTCGCCGAATTTGTACATCAGCGGTCCGACGAGGTCAATGCCCACAGCAAGATGCTTCAAATACTTTGTTATCTTGCTTACCTTTTTCTTCGGTATTGGAATAGAGTCACTCTGTAAGCCCTTTCCCGCCATGAAGTTGACACCTCCCTCGTTCATTGTGATAGCCGAGAAAGAGTTTTCACCACTCTCCTTCGTTGCGACAGCTGCATATGATTCATTGCCTCTCTCGTTCAAAGCGAATGAAGAAGAGAAAGCATTTGAAATCATTATAGCAGCGAGACAAGTTGTTGTAAAGAGTCTTTTAAGCATTTATATCGTTTTTTCAATCTGATATTCGTTACGTCCTTGTGAAGTTCGTGAGATAAGGTCTCCGAGGAATCCCGCAATGAAGAGTTGTGTACCGATGATCATCATTGTTAGCGAGATGAAGAAATACGGAGAGTCTGCAATCAGGCGCTGAGGAATTCCGTGAGAGAGACACCACAACTTGTCGACACCAAGACAGACGACAGCAATGAATCCAATGAAGAACATCAGTGAGCCGAGGAATCCGAAGACATGCATTGGTTTTCTCCCAAAGGTGGAAAGGAACCAGAGAGTCATGAGGTCGAGGTAACCGTTTACGAATCGGTTCCATCCCATGAACTTCGACTCGCCATATTTTCTTGCCTGATGGTGTACTTTTTTCTCACCAATTCTGTCGAAACCTGCATTTTTTGCGAGGTATGGCATGTATCGGTGCATTTCTCCATACACCTCGATGTTCTTCACCACTTCTTTTCTGTATGCCTTCAATCCGCAGTTGAAGTCGTGGAGGTTGTGAATGCCAGAGACCTTTCTTGCTGTTGCGTTGAAGAGTTTTGTTGGAATGGTTTTTGAGAGCGGGTCGCCCTTCTTTCTGTTCATCTTAAATCCGCTCACGAGGTCATAGTGCTCATCAACAATCATGGAGTACAGTCCTGGAATCTCGTCAGGAGAATCTTGAAGGTCTGCATCCATTGTGATCACCACGTTTCCCTCAGCTCTTTCGAAGCCACAGTATAGGGCAGGAGACTTTCCGTAGTTTCTGCGGAACTTGATGCCTTTCACCTCTTTGTGCTCCTCTCCTAATTTCTCTATTACTTCCCAGGAGTTGTCTGTGGAGCCGTCGTTTACGAAAATCACTTCGTAAGAGAAGTTATTTTCTTTGCATACTCTTGCAATCCATGCATAGAGTTCAGGAAGCGATTCTGCTTCGTTGTATAAAGGTATGATAACAGAAATATCCATGTTGTTTTTTTGTTTTTTTATTAGAAAATGTATTTTCTGAGGGTGAAAATCAGTAACGTTTCTTAGTTCTTTTTGTTATCAGTGCTATCACCCAACTGAGAATGAGGCTGAGGAAGATGTTTGTGAACAAGAACATGAAAGGGAAGTCGATTGGTCGGGTGTCAGCCATTGCCTTCAGCTGTGTGTTTATTTCTTCCATAGACACCCCATAAGCATCAAGGAAAGGCTTATACTCTGGAGACTGCACCTTTGCTGCCAATGAAGAGAAAATAAATCCGTTGTCAAGAAACTCCATGTAGAGCCATTGTGCGAAGCTTAGTATGATGATCGCATGTAAGAACATTGTCATGGAATATGCGAATGCCCTCATGAACGATATTGTTCCGTTTAGAATCTTGTCGCGATAGTGCTTTAGCAGTTTCACTCCACAAATGGGTATTGAGATTATGGTGAGATCAAAGATCAGTGTGAGCCCCTGGTCTTTTAGTGATGCCACGAAGCATGCAAAGCTGAGCACCCAAACTAATCCCATAATCATTCCGCTTTGTTTGGAATATGCTGTCAACTGATGTATTTCTTTTGGGTCCATTTTCTTACTGTTATATATCAGTTAGGGGTGATTATTATTGTTTATCTTTCATTTTTTAATAATGTGTAACCTTTTTGGTGTTTCCAGCGATGAGTAAACGAGCGATTCTTATATCTATGCTATGAAGAGAGCAACTCATACACTCAAGGTACTTAATTGAACGTTTCGTATAATAACGAAATAAGGAACCATCTTTGTGAGATGATTCCTTAAAAAGTTCTGAGCCTCTTGTCGGATTCGAACCAACGACCC
>SAMEA3663036__coassemble_244_pt1 | contig 26934 bp, 12 predicted proteins | sample SAMEA3663036__metabat2_high_PE_014 | metagenome-assembled genome bin SAMEA3663036 (sample SAMEA3663036) | pig gut metagenome | biome: pig gut; feature: pig-associated habitat; material: faeces | place: France | collected 2012
CACCACTGTGTGATGCCGTACTGTTGAGCTGTAGGAACTATTTCGAAGTACTTCTGGATGATCCACTTGTAGAAGTCGCCCATTGCCTTCTCTTTTGCAAGACGCTCAGCGATAGGGAGTTTCTGAAGCATCTCTGTTGTTACAGTTTTACCGTTAGCATCTACGTAGCCCATATCGAGCTCAGAAACACGTACGAGCTTTCCAGAAGCCGCCATGATCTTGAACATATTCTCGATGGCATTCTTCTTGCTCTGCTGAGTCTGTTCATTCTCGTAGTAGCTAATGTGCATCTGTGTGCCAATACCATCGATCTTCGTATTCCATCCGAGTTCCTTACCCTTTGCTTCCCAGATCTTTATCCACTCAACGAGAGACTTCACCTTATGGTTGTTGTCCCAGTCAGACTCAAGATTATAGTCGTTTACGAAGAGCAGGAGGTCAGAAGGATTAGCATCTTCTACAGAAGCATATGCGTCACGGGCAGCCTTTTCTACTATTGGACCATACTCCTCTGGAGAGAAGTAGTCTTGCCAATAGAAGCATCTTGCAGCATCGTCAGGAGAAACGTTTGTCTCAGACTGAAGAGCGTAGATGCCACCATGAACATTTCCACCACCAGAGACAGCCTCGTTGATGAGGTCCCAAGCCTTTACCTTGCCCTTAGTAGCCTGCATCATGCCCTGACACCATTTGTTCATAGCCCAAACGAGAGTGTCTTTCTTCTCTTCTGGAGTGAGAGGGATAGAGTTCATCTTCACAATCTTCTTGATAGTGATAGACTTAAGGTCGAGAGTAGCGTCGAAAGTCTCTGGCTTGAGAATCATATCGTAGTTGCCACCCTGCTCAAGCTTCATGCGGAAGCTTGAAGTTGTCCAGCCTTCTTTCAGAGCAACAGTACCAGTGAAGCTTTCTGCATCGCCACCCCATCCGTTCTGTACTGTGAGTTTGATAGAACCAGCCTTTGAAGACTTAATCTCTACATAAACGGCATATTCGCCAGGGGTGAGAGGGTTTTCACCGCCAGGGAGACAGAAGAACTGTGACCAGTCGCCTGTTGGAACGAAGTGAATGCAACCGTCGATAACGTCTGGTGCGCATCCCATCTGATAGTAAGGGAATGGACCGTCTTTGTATGTCTGGTATTTAACCTCTTGCTCAACCTCCATAGCAGGAGTTTCGAGTTTAGAAACCTTCACCCACTGAATCTCGATTGTTCCATCGAAAGAGCCTGGCTGGAAGACAGAGAAGCCAGTAGATGTTGGAGGGCATTGGAATTCAACAGAGCATTCCTTCCATTCTGTTCCGACCTTCATTTTTGCCTCGGCGAGGTTTCCCCAGTTACCGAACTGCACGTTGATGGTGTGTTCTTTGCTGGCACGAATCATGGCAGAAACTTTATATGTCTGGCCCTCTTCAAGTCCGCTGAGTCCATCTATTACGAAGTACTGATGCCAACCGTCAGGATTGTGGCTGGTGAGCACACCATTGATAATCTCCGGTTCATAGCCCATAACAAAGAATGGGAACTTTGTGAGCCCTTCGAAGCTTTGTGTCTTCACCTCACGCTCAATTTTCTCGTTAGGGTCGATATCGAGTTCCTTGTCAGCCATGAGTTTCTCGAACCACTTCTTTGGCTGCTGCTCATGCCAAGCGAGAGTGTGTCCATAGACAGTGAGTCCTGCTTGTTCAGCATTGCTTACGAAAGATGTAACAGTACCGAAGTCCATTGCACCTTGGTCGTTAACGCAAGAAGCCATCTTCATGGCGTTTCCGGCAACAATCTCGTCGAAGTTGTAAGCGGCGAGACGATAGAGAGGACCCTGGTTGTTGAAATCGCTTGCAGCGAGTGCTACGCCAACCTTGAAGTTTGGATGAGCGGAACGGTCGAGGTATTCCTTAATAGGCGAATAGTCGTTAAGATACTCGTACTCAGCAATTGTCTGAGGCTTCTCAACGTTGTAGCTCCAGTCCTCCCAGTCTGCACAGCCCACCAACATTAGTGGACTGAGCAGTGCAGGTATAAATAGTTTATTGATTTTCATAAATGTGAATCTATTTTTTAGTAAAAGCCAAAAGAGAGGTTCTTCTGGTTAGTTACGAAATTACTTCCAAGACTCCAACTTGTTGTTTCGTGACATCATTGACATTACGTAGTCAGCATTTATTGTCCAAGTTTTCTCGAGGTTCGCATCGCCAGCGTTAGTAACAGTGGTTGCTGCGAACTTAAGCTTCAGACAGTCAGCCATACGGTGAGCGTCAGAGAAGTCTTGAATTCCACGAGGAGTGAACGAGCCAGAGCCAATCACCTTGTCTCCCTGAAGAACCTGACAAGTTTCGCCAGAAGCCTTCACGCTGACAGTGATGTTTACATTGATGTCTACGAGTTCGTTCTTCTTTGTCTCTGCATTGTACTTCCACTCCTGAACAGGGTAGCTGAATGTAATGGTAGAGGTGTTCATGTCGTAAGTGTTTACAACATCAAGAGCATCCTCGTTTTTGTGAGTAACAGACTTGAGACCTTCAACATTTGATGTTCCTGTCTTGCAGTAGAGGCCAGAGAACTGGTTCTTGTATTTCACGCAGATGACCTGATAGTTTTTGCTTTCAAGGATTGTGTCGCAATCGTTTGTAGAAACGAGACGAACAGGGAGCACATAATGTGTGGTGGCAGCCTTAGGGTCATTGAAGAAAGCGTCGGTGAGCTTTACTGTTGTTCCGCCTACGATGCTTCCGTTAGGAACGGTAAGGTTTGCAGCATCCTCAAGAGTATAATAAGAAGAAGGTAGCACCTCCATTCCAGAGCCTTCAGCAAGCAGTGAAGGGTCAACGGTATAGGCTATCTTGCGGTCTTTGTTGTTTGAGTAAACGCCACCGATTGTAGCCATTAGTTTGAACTGATGAGCATTGTCGTCTGTGTTCACGGCATCATCGTCGTTTCCTAAGGTGATGGTGCGGATAGGCTCCTGCATAGAGAAATACACAGAAACTTTTCCGTTGTTGCCTCCGAGTCCGGTTCCTCCTTCGAGGCTGTCTTCCCAGTCGCCGTTAGAACAAGATGTGTTAAGAGCGACAGCGAGTGCCATTCCCATCACGACAGTTCCTATTTTTCTGAATGTTTTATTCATTGTAGTGAATTATGTTTTAGACTGTTGGCAGCGCCTGGGTCACTGAAAATGATTTGCTTGTAGCCGTTCGTTTCTCCGTGTCTCAGGCATTGCCGACAGGTCATTTTTTGTTTACTTTATATTACCTAAATTATTTTCTTTCGTTGTGTGAGAGAGAATTCTTTACCAACCCTTGTTCTGAGTGAGAGAAGGGAAGTTCAGAATCTGGTCGTAAGGAACAGGACCATAGTAGCCATTCTCCTTGAAGTTACGCTTCTCAACAGAGATGGTCTCGTACTTCTTGCCCGCACCAACGTTTGTGATGCTAACACCCTTTGCTTCTTCAGTGATGTCAAGCTTCCAACGACGAAGATCCCAGAAGCGGAAGCCCTCGAAGCAAAGCTCTATACGACGCTCGTTGCGGATAAGCTCACGCATCTTGTCCTTATCGTTCTTGATGCTCTCAAGGTATGGGTCCTGACCGTTCTCGTCTTTAATTCCAGCACGCTGGCGAATTGCCTTGATAACGTCATAAGCAGAGAATCCTGAGCCACCAGTAGGACCGTAAGCCTCGTTAGCAGCCTCTGCATAGTCGAGATAGAGTTCTGTGTAACGAATGCGTGCAGTGTAGTGGTTCTGCTTGCTATTTACGTTAGGGTCAAGGTTGATGTCTTGACGGAGGAGTTTCTTCATGTAGTAGCCTGTACGTGTAGATTTCGAAACGTCCTTGTTGAGACCATCGAGGTTTGCAGAGTTGTCTGCTTGAGTGTTGATAACAGAACTGCCAGAGCCTGCTGTCTGTCCGTTGAAGATGATGTACTTCGCAAGACGAGGGTCGCGGTTTGCATATGGGTTTTCAGCATCAAAGCCACTCTTTGCATTTGCGATAGGATAGCCGTTTGCTGCAGGGAATGCGTCAACGAGGTTCTGAGTTGGGTTGATACGACCCTTGCCATAGATTGATGGAGGGTAGTTGTCAGCCTCGAGATCGTTGTTGTTGCTCTTCTCTGTACGCCACATAACCTCCTTAGGGCACTCGCCACCAGAGAGATTAGACATGTTAGGGTCGGCATACCACTCAAGACCATCGGTATCAATTCCAGAAACGCCACCATTGAGGTCGAGAACGTTCTTTGCGTACTTTGCAGCCTGCTCATAGGTCACACCACTACCATTTGCGAATGCTGGTGAAGCAGCCATGAGAGCAGCCTGTGCGAGGACGGCACGTGCGATGCGTCCGGAGAAACGTCCTGCGAAGTTTGTTCCGAGCACACGGTTGTAGGTTGCCTTAGGGACGGTGTATGTCTTTCCGAAGCAGTTCACTGTTTCTGTCTCATTGTCTGTATCCTTATAGTCAACAGGGAGCACACGAACAGCCTCCTCAGCATCTTCAATCAACTGCTTCATGCAGTCAGCGTAAGAAGCGCGCACCTCAAGAGCGTTGAAGTCAGAAGAAACGGTTGTTGGCTCAAGGATGATAGGTACACCGAGAAGGTTTCCCTGAGCATCGTAGCCACCGTGAGCACGAAGGAGATAGTACATAAAGAGAGCACGAAGACCGCGTGCCTCACCAACATAACGCTGGTGGTACATATCGCGAACAGTCTCGTTGCTGTTCCAGTTCACCTTATCAACATTAGCGAGGAAGAGGTTTATGTACTGTATTGCGGCACGGCAGTTACGCCATGTTTCAATAGGATTGCTGCTTGATGTCCAGCTGTCAATGCCCGTCATCTTGCGGTAGCTATTAGAAACGTCATTAGAGACAGCATCGTCAGTAGCAACATCATTGAATGAATATGAACCGTTCGGGAGACGTGTGTATGCGTTTCCGAGAACGTTGTCGGCATAGTCTGGGTGCTCGTAAGCATAGTCGAAGCCGAGGTGGTTCTCAATAGCCGGTTCAAAGAGGTCGTCACAGCTGGTGAGCCCGAGAGAGAGCGTCATGCCAAGCATTGCGGCGCCAACCTTATATTTAGAAATCATTTTATTCATAAATCGTAAAAAATTTATTTTCTTAGTTTTCTCTGATTAGAATTCCACCTTGGCACCGAGAGTGAAGGCACGTGTCTGAGGAGCAGAATCTACGTTGCGCTCCATATGCTCACGCTCACCAGCGATTGTAAGGAGACCGCTGCCATTAGCATAGATCTGGAGACCCTTTACTACGCTCTTAGGACCGAAGAGAGACTTGCAGAAATCGTAAGTGATCTGAACGCGGTTAAGATCAATGCGGTCTGTCTTGTACATCCAGTAATCAGATGTTCTGAAGTTGTTGTCTGGGCTCTGTGTTGTGAGACGAGGGTAAGAGATTGGATCACCATTCTCATACTTCTCCTGAGTCCATGCTCCGAGCACTACGTCACTGTACTTGCGCTCTCCATATACCCAGTCGTAAGTGCTGTTCTTGATGCCGTTACCACCGAACTGGCCTGTGAGCATTGCGAAGAGAGTGAAGTTCTTGTACTTAAGAGTAAGGTTAAGACCACCATTGAACTTAGCACCCCAACGTCCGAGAACAACCTGGTCCTTAGTGTCGATAATGCCGTCACCGTTCTGGTCCTTATACTTCAAGTCACCAGGCTTAACAGTAGCGAAAGAGCTCTTTGCCTCTGCATTGTCAATCTCTTCCTGTGTGTTGTAGTAGCCGAGACACTCAAGACCCCAGAGGGCGTCTGTTGCCTTGCCCTCAGAGCGCTGGTATTCAAACTCTACGTTCTCTGCCACGCGGAGGTTCTTAGAAGAGGTTGTCTGTCCGAATGCCTGTACACCCCATTCAAAGTCACCAGCCTTGTCGTTGTAGCCTACAGCGAAGTCTATACCCTGACGGCGGTTCTTGCCGTAGTTGATATAAGGAACGAAAGTAGAAACAGGCCAATAGGTATGCATATAGCTTGGGTAGATATAGTCTGGCTGTGCGAGGAGACCGTCTGTGGTTGTGTTGAAGTAGTTAACCTCGAATGTGAGACGGTTCTTAAGGAAAGCAGCGTTGAGACCAACATTGAACTCCTTGCGCTTTATGAAGGAAAGGTCGTTGTTGCCACCTCTCTGTGAGTCAGAAGTCTGAATAGAGTTGTTTGCATCAGACCATCCCCACCATGTACCTGTTGAAGTGAAGATTTCCTTGTACATATAGTACTCAGCGATGTCGAGGTCCTGGTTGAGAACGGTGTAACCTGCTGTGAGACGGAGGTCGTCAAGCCAGTTAACGTCTTTCATGAACTCCTCAGAAGTGAGACGCCAGCCGAGAGTAAGAGAAGGAGAGATAGCATTGCGGTTTCCTTCTGGAAGCTTAGCAGAGTGAACAACGTTAGCAGCAAGGTCAACATAATACTTATGTGCGTAGTTGTAAGAGCCCTGAAGGCCGAGGTTTGCATTGCTTATCTTGTGATACTCACCACTGATGGTCTGCTGATAACCGTTAGCAACGAGAGTGGCATGGAGGTTATGGCTTCCCCAAGAGTTCTTATAGTCGAACTGTCCTGTCCATGCGATTGTCTGCTGTTCAGCAGATTTGCTTGAGTTGAGAATACCAGTGTGCTTATCCTGTCCGAACTGTGTCAGTGTTCCAACTGCTTGAGAGCCGTTGAAGTCGGTCCAGTTAACACCGAAGGTAGCATACGAGTCGTTGAGAGATGTAGAGTAAGAAGTCTTGTAGTCAACGGCAAACATTGTCTTGAAAGTAAGACCCTTGAGAATAGAGTTCAAGTCGAAGTTCACACCTGCATCGAACTGCATCTGACGGCTTGTCCAAGTGTTGTAGCCAGCACAGTACATATCAGCGAAAGCGTTTGACTGATCTTCCTGAGTTGCTCCGAGGAAGTAGTCGCCAGCAGGGAGACCAGCAGGATTGTGAATCACATTACGTGAGTTCTGAATGAGCGCAAGAGAGTTTACGTCCATAGGGTCAATGAGTGAAACCGGAATGAACGGAGCCACACGGTTTGGACGAAGTTTAGATGCTGCGCTCCAGAATTCTGAGTTAGAGCCGTGCTGGTTGTAATAAGTAGCGTTTGCGTTTACCCAACCAGAAGCCCAGTCAGAGAGCTGGAGGTCGATGTTACCGCGAACATTCAGGCGATCAACGTAGTTGTTCTTTCCTTCTCCGAAGTTGAAGAAGTCACCCTGTCGGTAGTAGCTTACGTTTGTGTAGAACTGAGCGAACTTACCACCACCCTGGAACTCTGCAGTCACATCGTAGCGAGACTTTGTTTTGTTCAGGTAGTCAGAGGTATAGAACTGCTGGTTTGGATAACGGTAAGGGTTTGTTCCTGCAGCAGTGTTATAAATCTGCTCATCGGTAAACTTTGTTGCAAGACCATCGTTGAGGAGTGCCTGGTTGTACAAGGTCATGTACTGAGCACCGTCAAGATATGTTGGGTATGCCTTTGCAACATCCATGGTGTAGTTAGCACGAGCTGTAATCTTAAGAGGAGCAACAGTACCGCGCTTGGTGGTGATAAGGATTGCACCCTTTGCAGCACGACTGCCATAGAGAACGACAGCAGATGCGCCCTTCATGAATGTGATGTCCTCTATCTCGGTTGGGAGAACGTTGTTTGCGTCACGAGGAACACCATCAATGATTACGAGTGCCTCACCTTGGTTCCACAACTGACCGTTGTAACCTGCTGTGAGGGCAGCCATATTGTCAAGGCTATAGGTGTTGTAGTTCTTCTCCAAAAGCTCTCTCACGTTTACCTTGCTGACAGGCACCACTACATCACGGGCATCGGCCTTGCGGAAAGCCACATTGATGGTATCAGCCTTTGTCTCAGCAGCTTCCTGTGCCATCATGCCTTGTGAAAGCAGCACGAAGAGTGAAAGGGGAAGAATACCTTTGTATTTTGAAATTATATTGTTCATAAAGTTTTTTCTTCTTTATCTTATTCTTTAATAGAGTTGACTAACACCATTACCATCCTGGGTTCTGGAAGAATTCCGGATACATGGAAGTGTCCTTCTTCTTGAGTGGCATCCACCAGTGCTTCTGAGTGAAGTTACGTGTGAGGATTGTCTTCTCTGACCAGCCGGAAACGAGAGTCTCCTTAGGATTCTTTGGATCAAGCTTGCCAGCACGAACAAACTCCTGAGAGGTCTTGATGTTGTAAGGAGCCTTGTCGAGGAGGAGCCAACGGCGAAGGTCGTTGAAACGGTGTCCCTCGAAAGAGAGCTCTACTGCACGCTCTCTGCGAAGCTCGTCCATGAACTTGTTCTTGTCAGAAGTGAACTTAGCAGCTACGTCTGCCACACCAGCACGCTGACGAATTTTGTTTACAGCGTCAAGGGCAGTGAGAGAGCACTTTGCTGAAGTAGATGCACCACCGATAGCAGCACAAGCCTCTGCATACATAAGGTAGCAATCAGCGAGTCGGAGGTAAGGAACATCAATATAGAGCTTCATGTAAGTGCCACCCATGTCGTAGTTGTTTGCGAGCATTGGTATGAACTTATAGAGGAAATAACCTGTGCGGCTCTCGTTGATATCGTCACGGTAAGTACCTCCAGTATAGAGGTTTGCGTAACGGTTGTCCTCTGGCTCGATTGTTCCTTCAACTACTTTCACTCCGTCATAAACGATGTCGTGATAGAATCGAGGGTCACGGTCTTTCCAAGGATGTGTTGGGTCGAAGCCAGACTCTGGGTCGTTGAGAGGGAGACCGTTAGCCATTCCGTAATAGTTTACGTAGTTTGCTGTTGGCTGTGAGAAAGCCTGACCACCGGTAAGAATCTGTCCGCCGAATTCTGTGAACACTCCGTAGTGTGAGTTCTGCCATGCGTCGGTTGCTATGGCACGGAGGATATTCTCTGTAGATCCTGGAGGAAGCATGTTCTTGTTCCAGGTGTAGAAGAGGTCTGAATATTCAGAGAAGTCAACAAGCTTATACTGTGTCTGTCCAGACTCAACGAGTGCGAGGAGTTCTCCGAGAGCATCAGCAGATGCCTGTGCGTACTTCTGGTCGTAGTCGTATGTGCTCGCATTTGAGTTTACGTTCATCTTCTCGTCAGAGTTCTTTGCGAGAGGAGAAGCAGCCCAGAGGTTCACCTTTCCGAGGTAAGCGAGTGCGGTGATCTTGTTGATGCGGAAACCGTTCTTGCCGAGAGTGTTTCTGCCAACAGGAGACTTGTCCCAGTCGATTGGAAGGAGGTCGGCAGCCTCACGGAAGTCCTTAGCAGCCTTCTCGGCACATGCCTGACATGTTTCGCGAGGAAGAGTCATTGCCTGGTCGGCAGCAACTGTGTGGTCGAGGTAAGGGAGTCCGCCGAAATACTGCATCAGCTGGAAGTGTAGCCATCCACGGAAGAAAAGGAGCTGTCCCTTCACTGCGTTCTTCTCGTCCTGAGTAGCAGCAGTCATAAGGTCCATGTTCTCGAGACCGAGGTTTGCCTTACGAATTCCGTACCAAGCACCTTTCCACAGTCCGCGTTTAAAACGGTCGTTTGGATCGAACTTGTCGCCTTGGTCCATGAAGCTTGCGCCCCATCCGTCATACTCTTGCTGCCATCCCCAGAAGTCTCCCTGGTCAACCTTGTAGCTCATGTGATAGTTGATACCGACAGCCATGATATCATCTTCGCCCCAGTTCCATGATGTTGTCCAATAACTCTTTGTGAAGTCAGGCATACAAAGGTATAACTCTTCTGTGAAACCTTGGAAACTCATGAAGTTCTTGAAAGCAGCGTCGGCAGAAACGTCTGACTCCGGTGCTTTGTCAAGATAGTCTGTACAGCTTGTTGTCAGGGTCAGGGATAGACCGAGAGCTAACGAAGCTGCCACTGACTTATATTTTGAAAAGAAATTACTCATATTATATATATAAATAATGTGTTGTCATTGATGTGTGTATGATTACAACTCGAACTTCAGACCGAAGTTGATACGCTTCATGGTTGGGTAAGCACCCTGGGAAGCAAGACCAGTTCCTGCGAAGTTAGACTCGCGGTCGTCAGGCATATCGGTCCAGAGGAAGAGGTTGTTACCGTTGACATAAACACGGAGCATATTCAGACCAAGTTTCTTGATCCAGCCACCATTCCATGTATATGCAATCTCCATGTTCTTCAAACGACAGAAAGAACCGTCATAGAGGAATCGAGTACCCTCATAATAGCTTGGAGTACTGTTCACGCGGAGTGCAGGGATTCCGTTAGGAGTCGCTGGAGACCATACGTCACCTTCCTTGAAGATTGTGTGGATGTACGGTTTTGGAAGAGAGTTGAACGCAACATAACGGCTTACGTTTGTAACTCCGTAGAACTGAGCGAAGAAGCTGAAGCCCTTATACTCGAAACCGATTGTTGCATTATAGGTATTCTGTGGAGTACCAGTGTATCCGTAAGGAGCGCTATCGTTAGAGTCAATAACACCGTCACCATTGAAGTCAGTGATGATGAACTGTCCAGGGAGCTTCTGAGTGTCGTTAGTGTTATGAGGTGTCATAGCGATTACCTCGTCCCAGGTGTTTGCCATGCCGTTGTCGAGATAGCTCTTTGCCTGACCAATTGCGAAGCCTACATTCTTCTGATAGTTAGGGAGATACTCTGGGTCGTCGTGTTCAAGAACAACGTTCTTTGCATGAGTCATGTTCATGTTTGCATAAGCATGAAGACCGTTTGCGAAGGTATACTTCAGACGGAGTTCAAGCTCGTAACCTGTTGTCTTTGTACGTCCCTTGTTCATATAAGGAGCCTGAGCACCGAAATACTGAGGAACGGCACGGTTAGAGCCAGCAATCATAATGTCTGAACGCTTCTCGTGGAAGAACTCCAATGTACCAGCAACAATACCATTGAGGAAAGAGTAGTCGATACCAAGGTTCTGCTTAATAGCTTTTTCCCAGTGAATGTTAGGGTTACCTACTTTAGACTCCTTGTACCATGTGTAAGGAGACTCTGTGTAAGGGTTGGAAGAGTCGAGCTTTGTGGTTCCACCGTAAGCCCACTGTGTCTGATAGAGGAAACGATCCCAAACACTATCCTCACCAATCTCACCGTAAGAGTAACGAACCTTGAGGATGTCGATGAGGTTGCGGTCGAAGAGCTTGATTTCAGAAACTGGCTTGAACCACTTCTCATTAGCAATGTTCCAACCAATAGCACCTGAGTTGAAGAATGCGAAACGGTTGTCTGGAGAGAACTTCTCAGAACCGTTGTAAGCACCGTTGTACTCAAGCATGTAGCGGTCATCGAAGCTGTATGTGGTACGGAATGCCCAGTCCTCACGGTAGTTTGTGAACTGAGAACCGAGTGCACGCTCAGAGCGGTTGAAAACGCCCATGGCTGTTACATCGTGCTTTCCGAACTTTCTGCCCCAGTAGAGCTGTGCCTGATAGAAGAGGTTACGCTGTGTGGCATTGTTATCGAGCTCACCACCGTCTGTTTTCCATGCGATAGTCTCTACGAAGTCGAAGTTATTGTTTCCACCTGGCTTCTCTGCATATTCTACAACACCAGTTTTTGGGTTAACCCACTTAAACTGTGCATTATTATAAAGGTCGTTGATACCACGTTTTTTCTCAACAAAGACGTTATCCCATGAAACGAGAGCAGATGCCTTCAATCCCTTTGTGATGAAGGAGAGGTCCTGCTCGAGAGTAAAGTCGGTGTTGATACGAGTTGTGGTGATCTGTCCTGCACCACCGAGTGCAAGGTTTGTAACAGAGTTTGGAGAAGCCTGAGTATCATTAGGATAGTATCCCCATGTACCATCGCTATAGCGTGGCAAGAAAGTATCGTGAGGAGCAGAATAAGCAGCCTGCCAGAGCTGTGTCTCAGCCCATGAGTTTGGCTCAAGACCGTAAGGAGACTTGCGGATTCCGTGGCTACCTGAGATATTTGCCTTCAAGAGAGTGGTCTTTGTGAGAGCGAAGTCAAGGTTTGAACGTACGTTGATACGGTCGAAGCCGTAACCACCCTTATAACCACGACCGTTGTCCCATTCGCGGAAGAGGTCACCCTCATGCTGATAGTCGATAGCAGCATAGTACTTTACGTTCTTTGTACCACCAGCGATGTTCACGTTTGCATTGTAAGACATTGCGTAGTCGTTGAAGAGTTCCTTCTGCCAGTCAACATCTGGATAACGCTCGCTCATGAGCATACCAGTCTCTGGGTCAATGCTTCCTGCTGGAGCATTGTAGTTGTTCATGAAGTCGATAGAGCTGATGTTTCCCCAGCTTGCAGGCTGAAGACCGAGCTCGTGCTTCACAGCCTTGTTGACATAGTAGAGAGCGTCAGCAGAACCATAGGTCTCAGGGAGCTTAGAAACGAACTTCACAGCAGAGCTTGCGCTTGCTGAAATCTTCGCCTTACCTTCTGTACCACGCTTTGTTGTGATGAGGATAACACCGTTAGCACCCTTCACACCGTACACGGCTGTTGCAGAAGCGTCCTTGAGAACGGAGATGCTCTGAACAGAGTGGATGTCAACACTTGACATTGGTCGCTCAATACCGTCCACGAGAATGAGAGGGTCTGAAGAGTTCCATGAGCTTACGCCACGAATGACAATCTTCGGATCTTCCTCACCTGGCATACCAGAAGAAGATGAAGTGATCACACCAGGGAGGTTACCAGTGAGTGCAGAACCGATGTCAGAGACACCACCTGTACGCTCGAGCACCTGACCAGTGGTCTGTGTGATCGCACCCACAACCGATGCTTTCTTCTGCTGTCCGTAACCAACGACAACGACCTCTGAAAGCTGGTTGTTTTCAGAAAGGGTTACATTGAAGCTTCGCTTTGCTCCAACTTTAAACTGCTCAGTCACCATGCCGACATAGCTAACAACGATGACTGAAGACTCGGAAGGCACTGCAAGCGAGAAGTTACCGTTGAAGTCAGTAACTGTACCAAGTGATGCATTGCCTTTCAAAACGACAGAGGCGCCAATAAGCTCCTCGCCATTTGCATCTTTAACCGTACCTGTGATAGTAATGCCTGACTGAGCAAATGCTCCGACACACATAACCATCAGCAAGAGGAGAGTTGCGATGCGTTTCATCAGGTTAGTTTTTTTCATTATTACATATTTTATTAGGTATTAATATACTTTCTTTCACAGCATGTGAGATTTGTGAAACTCCAGCATGTTTGGGGTGTGGGGGATGTAAAATATTTATATTTTAGTTTTTTATACTCTTTTTTACCTTAACAACTTGATTAACTTGAAGTTATAAAATTTCACCATCGTTAACAGTTTCTGTTTTTCACTGAACTTTCGGCACAACAGCATCAACATATCTTCTCAGAATATTGACACCATTGCACCGAAGTCATCCCGATGATTACGAATCTTATATAACTAACTAAAAAATCTCATTGTCGTGGGGTTATATTATTGTTTTTTAGGTTTGACGATTGATTTCTTGTTTGTTATTTTGCGAGTGAAATGGTTGCCAGCTATAAGCAGCCATAAAACAGATGTGTTAGAAGAATACCATGCCTGTTTTTCCCTCGATTCATAAGGGCGAGACATTAGTCTCGAACAGAAAAATCCCTTTCCTTACCTCATGTGATGTAAAGAGAAAACGGCGAAATAGAGATGAATTGTTGCATAATTAGTTTGCATTTTTTCTTAGTTAGTAATCTTCGTTAGATTCTGTAATCGTTTGCCAGGTGCAAAGTGATGTTCACCATGCAGGTTGTTAATCTGTTTTTGCGCTCATCACTAAAAAACTTTTTTTTAACCCTTAATAATGGTCTTCATTCAGAAAGAAGTCTCCTGCTGAATGAAAGACCATTCGTCCATGGAGAAGGAATACATGTTTGCGGTGGATTCTTACTATTCAATTTCTTTTGTCGTCTATACGACTCAAATTTCGTAATTTTCCTTTCCTGGACATTAAGGGGGAGAATGTTAATTAGTAAATGAAGTATGTTCGTCTGTGAGTCAGATTTTCGTGAAACATTTGGGAATGTACCTCTATCAGATCTCTTCTTCCCTCGGAGTTGTCTTTCACCAGGTGAACAGATGAAAACACGCCTTCGAGGTGGAATATTTCTGATTTCGAATGCAAAATTAGCATATTTCAAGAGAAAAAACAACTAAATTTGTAACACAGAATATAGATTTTGTTACATTTTCTTTGGTATGTTACATTTTTATAGTAACTTTGTAGCAATAAATCGTCGCTTGACGATTGTCAACTGCCTTTTCAGACCACAATCTCACATTATGTGCTGAAACACAGTAAAATAACAGTAAGTAATACACTTATAAACAAAAACTAACTAAACATATCGTATTCTGAGTATATGAAACGAACAACATCAATGCAATGTAACATAATTGAAAGTTATTCGCACATTGCAAGATTTTCTACCGAGAAAAGATTCCTTTTTCTCAAAAAAAGACTAATCAGAAGAGCCCTTTTGGCTGTTCTCGCATTGTTTGTGGAGTCATTTCTTCCAGCACGAGCACAAAATGGCACTTTCTACAATGCCGACAATGAACTCTCGAGCAGTTTTGTGAACGCAATCTATCAAGACCACAAGGGTTTTATCTGGGTGGCAACACGTGACGGTCTGAACAGATATGACGGCTACAGATTCCGTATATATAAAAAAGGTATGGCGGGATGCGAGAACATGCGCTCAAACGTCATAAACTGTGTTACGCAGACAAAAGACAATGTGCTTCTTGTTGGAATGTTTGGTGGAGCACAGCTGTACATGAACGACAAATTCTATAACATCTCCCTTTTGGACGAATATAACAATGTTACAACCGATTTCGTAACATGCATAACAGAGAATATTGACGGTTCAATATTGATAGGCACAACGGCAAATGGCATCTTCCGTCTGAAAATATCAAAAGCAGATCTCGAGAACATAGATAAAATATCATTGAAGGCAAAGCAATACAATGTTCTTTCACACTTCAAGTTTCAGAAGGGAAAAAAGATAGAAGAGACAAGCAATGTGAAGAAAATTTACGTTGCAAAAGACGGAACGCTGTTCATTGTAAGCGAAAAAAAGGGACTTTACATGTTGGGAAAGGGAAAGATGCGACATTTCTTCAACTCTCCTGACAAAAAGATCACTGTAACAAACATCATTGAAGACGAACAGTCTAACTATTATATAGCAACAAGAAACCATGGTGTCTTCACCATGAAGAATGGGCAGAGCGAACCGCAGTTCATAAGCGAGATAGGCAAAGAATCTGTTTCTTCTATCTTCGCAAGCAAGAACGGTACGATTATTGTTGGACTTGACGGAAAGGGCATCATGCTTTACAACCCTAAGACAAAAACAGTTGTTCAGAACCCTTACTACCACAAAGACTTGAACCTTTCACGCTCAAAGGTCTATTCCATTGTTGAAGACAGAAATGGAAATCTCTGGTTCGGACTCTTACAGAGAGGTGTGTTCAAACAGCCTCTGGAGACAATGAAATTCAACTATTTAGGCCATAAGCAGGGTGGAAAGAACAAAATTGGTGACTGCTGCGTGCAAAGCGTGCGGTTCACAACCGACAACCATCTCTGGATTGGAACAGATATGGACGGCATATACCATCTCGACCAGAATAAAGAACTGTTACGGCATTATGCAAGCCCTTCAGCTCCTAACACCGTACTTTCTATCATCAACGATGGAAAGAAACTGTGGACTGGGTCATATCTTCAGGGTGTGGGATTCATTAATGAGGGCGGAGAATATACACACCTTGACGGTGACTTTCCAAAGGAATTAAGCACTTTCGGCATGGATATAGACCATGATGGCAACCTCTGGATAGCTTCCATGGGACAGGGAATCTTTAAATACTCGCAGAAAGACGGAACAACAACCGTTATGAAGCACGATGACGCCAGGGCGGCAACAGATAGCATGGCGAACTTCCTTGCCAACGGATATATAAACGACATTACGATTTCTAAGGACGGTAAGCGTATGTATGCTGGCACCACAATGGGACTTTGCTGCTACGAGATCAGCCGAAAGAGCTGGACAGCGGTCTTCAACCGAAACGTTATTCTCTTTGGAAATCCAGTGAGATGTGTGAAAGAGCTTACACCGCTCGAGATTCTTGGGAGAAAGAAAGTTAGCAAGGGTAAGAAATCAGGGAAGGAAAACATAGAAAACGAGGTGTGGTTCGGTACAAAAGATGGACTATATATCTATGGTCTTCAGTCACATAAGCTCACGCGGTTAACCCCAAACGACGGACTGTCATCTGATGCCGTTGCCGCCATTCAGCCCGATGGGAAAGGTGCTGTTTGGGTGAGCACGATGCACGGTCTGAACAGAATTGATGCACTCTCAAAGCGTGTCACACATCGTTATTATGTTGAAGACGGTTTGCAAGGAAATGAGTTCTCCGACGGTGCGTCAGACATCGCTCCCGACGGCACCATCGCCTTTGGAGGTGTCAACGGAGTGACTTATTTCTCTCCCGACACAATAAAACCATCTCCTTGGAAAGCAGAGATTCACCTTACCGACTTCCTCGTGAACGGCCATTCTGTAGCAACAGGAGAAAAGTCTGGAAGATATACAATCAGTGAGCAAAGTTCGTTGTCGTCAGACGAATTCAATCTTGCTGCAAAAGACAATAGCATCTCCTTGGAGTTCTCTACGCTTACCTTCGACGCTCCAGAGCGAATAAGGTATAGCTACACGATAAATAATGGGAAATGGATTGAGCTGCCAGCCGGAACAAACAAAATCACGCTCTCAAACCTCTCTCCTGATACCTATACCTTCAGAATAAAGGCAGAGAAGGAGGGCATGGTGTCTGAGGAGAAAGTGATTAAAATTCATATCCACGCACCATGGTATGCCACTACCCTCGCCTACCTTATATATATCATACTCATCATCGGAGGCATTGTCTATGCCAACGATTTCCGCGTGAGAAATCAGAAGGAGAAGATGTTGGCAAATATTGACGAGATGAAACGTGCCCATCAGATAGAGATGCAGGAGTCAAAAATAAAGTTCTTCATGAACATCAGTCATGAAATCCGCACTCCGATGACACTCATCATCTCCCCTATCCTTTCTCTCCTCCAGAGCGACAACGACCCTCAGCGCATCGCTCTCTATACCACGATAAAACGAAATTCTGAACGCATTCTGAACCTCATAAACCAAATCATGGACTTGAGGAAGATAGAGAAAGACCAGATGCCAATGCATCCAGAACCTACGGAGATGATTGGGTTTATCAGCGAGACATATCAACTCTTTGAGCAGCAGGCCATTAACAAAAGCATTTCGTTCACCTTCACACATGAGAAGGAGAACATCATGGCATGCATAGACCGTAGCAATTTCGATAAGATTCTCGTAAACCTACTCTCAAACGCATTTAAATACACAAAGCCAGGAGGAGAAGTGGACATAAAGATTGAGGAAGAAAACGAGATGATGACAATCACGGTGAAGGATTCGGGCATTGGCATTCCTCCAGAGAATCTCCCGCATATCTTCGACCGCTTCTATTCCGACACGCATATTGCAAAGGGAGAACATTTCGTTCACACTGGAACGGGAATCGGTCTTGACCTCACCAACCAGCTGGTGCTTCTGCATAACGGCTCCATAAAAGCAGACAACAACTCTGACGGTCCTGGATGCCATTTCACCCTTACCATCCCTCTTGGAGATATCGAGGAGTCTGCAGAGAATAAAGAATTCTCTTCTTCTGAAGAGAAGTTAGCAGCCAAAAACTCTCAGGAGCTTTCTTCCAAAAAAGAAAAAAGTCAGGAACAGAATCAGGAGGTTGAAAAAGGCAAGGAAAAACATGCCGAACACGAAACCGAACAAGGCAAAGAGCATTGCAAGGAACAAGAAAAGGACCGAGAGAAAGTAGCAAAGTCAAGTGTTGCATCAAGTCTTGCGTCAGGTGCTGAGTCAAGTACTATGTCAAGTGCTATGTCAAGTGCTATGTCAAGTGCTATGTCAAGAAAGAAGTCTGAGCAGAAGGCAGCTGACGTGAAGGAAGAACCGTCAAAACGTCTTAGCAATCAGCATATTGTTGTTGTTGAAGACGACGAGGAGGTAAGGAACTACCTTGTCAACGAGCTGTCTAAGAGCTGGAAGGTTATTTCTTACACAAATGGCAAGGAGGCATTGGCAGGTATTCTCAACAACGAGCCTATGCTGGTTATCTCTGATATCATGATGCCCGTCATGGATGGCATCACGTTGTGCAGTAAGCTGAAGACAAACATCAATGCCAACCATGTTCCTGTGATTCTTCTCACTGCAAAAGATACAGAAGAAGACCGTATGGAGGGCATTGGCATTGGTGCCGACGCATATATCACGAAGCCTTTCAACTACGAGATTCTTCGCCAGACAATGCTGAACCTCATGGCAACTCGCAACATCATGAAGAACAAATACTTAGGAAACGAGTCGCAAGAGGCAGAACTGGAGAATATCGACCTTGACTCTGCCGATCAGAAGCTCATGAAGCGAATAATGACCATTGTCAATAAGAACATCAGCAATTCAGACCTTACCGTAGACGACATTGCTCGAGAAGTGGGACTCTCTCGCGTTCATCTATACCGAAAGATGAAGGAGCTTACAAACCAGTCGCCTCACCAGTTCATCAGAAATCTGCGTGTTAAGCAGGCAGAAAAGCTGATGATCAACAAGGGTTGCAAAATCAGTGAGGTTGTCTACACATGTGGATTCCCAAACCCTGCTGCCTTTAACACTGCCTTCAAAAACGTCTTTGGAATGAATCCAAGAGATTATCTGAAGATGAAAGAACGTCAGAGAAACTAACCATATGGAATTCAAGAGCAGAAATGCAAAATCTATTGCGTTGAAAAATGCCAAAGAGATGAAAGAAAGAAGTATTGAGTAGCTGAGAATTATTAAACAGAAAAAAAACAGAAAAACGGGAAATCAGAAATAATCTCATATTCTCTAAAGAAATCATCTTTTTCCTCTAAATCCTTGCGATATTTTGGGCAACTGGACAGCACGTTCAAAAAAATCGCAAGGATTTTTTTGTTTTTCCTGAGCATTCTTTTACTTCACAAACACGTAAACAAGCTAATTCTCAACAATATACCTACTAATTATATGAGCAAAATCAATTGTATTTCTTTGTATAATCAACAAAAAATTTAACATTTGTTCACCACTTTCTCGAAAAGCAAAGATTTCAACAAATCATAGGTGCTTGTTATAATCGAAAGATGCCGAAAGGGAGAAGTTCCCTTCCGGCATCTTGAGTATATCTGTATGGATAATATTATCCGAGCCACTTAATGTAAGCGAAGTCCTGACGATGAGGGAGGTCAGCATTCTTTGGATACATACGAACAGCAGTTTTGTAAGAGCCAGCTGTTGACGGAGTGTACTTAGCCTGGAAAGTATAGAGGTTACCCTCTACCTTCACAACCTCGAATGGAATGACACGCTTAATCTCACGGTCTGTATCGCTCATATCATTCTTGAGAACAACGAGTTCAATACCTACAGCGTCTGTAAGCCCCTGCTCGTCGACAACGAAGCGGATATCGATCTCCTGACCTGTTGCAAGACCATTGCTAACATTTGAGCTGCTCTCAACAACATGGATAGCATCCCAACGCTCTGCAACGATTTCCTTCCAAGCAGCAATCTCCTTTGCCTTCTTGTTATTGTCGGCAGAAAGTTCAGCGAAACGCTTTGCCTCCTTGCAGTAGAACTTAGAATAGTAGTCGTCGAGCTGACGCTTCATGGTGTAGTGAGGAGCGATGGTAGCGATAGAGTTCTTGATCACCTGGCACCAGCCCTCTGAATAGCCCTCTGCGTTCTTATTGTAGTAGAGAGGTATGATCTCGTTCTCGAGCATGTTATAGATAGTGGCAGCGTCGAGCTGATCCTGATAGCCCTGGTTCTGGTATGTACGCTTCTCTGGGAGAGCCCAACCAGCACCCTCACGGTAGCCTTCTACCCACCATCCGTCGAGTACGGAGAGGTTTACGACACCGTTCATCTCTGCCTTCTCTCCAGACGTTCCAGAAGCCTCGAGAGGACGTGTTGGAGTGTTCATCCAGATATCAACGCCAGAAACGAGACGACGAGCGAGCTGCTGATCGTAGTCCTCAAGGAAGATGATCTTTCCGAGGAACTCAGGACGCTGGCTGATTTCGAAGATACGCTTGATGAGTCCCTGGCCTCCACCGTCAGCAGGGTGAGCCTTTCCTGCGAAGAGGAATGTAACAGGATATTCTGGGTTGTTTACGATCTTGTTAAGGCGCTCAAGGTCAGTGAAGAGGAGGTGAGCACGCTTGTAGGTAGCGAAACGGCGGCAGAAACCGATTGTGAGACCGTTCGGGTTTATGCGCTTGAGGAGTTCAACGACACGAGCTGGGTCGCCCTGGTTACGGAGCCATACGTCTTTGAACTTGATCTTGATATACTCAGCGAGCTTGTTCTTCAGCTGCATGCGAGTTGCCCAGAGTTCAGAGTCTGGACAGTTGTAGATGCCATGCCAGAGAGCCTCGTTAGACTGGTCGGTGAAGTACTTCTTATCGAGATACTTAGCATAGATGTCTCGCATCTCTGTTGCACACCATGTAGGGAAGTGAACACCGTTGGTTACGTAGCCCACGTGGTTCTCCTCAGGCCAGTAGCCAGCCCAGATAGGTGCGAACATCTTCTGTGACACCCATCCGTGGAGACGAGAAACGCCGTTAGACTCCTGACAAGTGTTGAGTGCGAAGGTAGACATAGAGAACTTCTCGTTAGGGTCGTTAGGATTTGTGCGACCCATGCCGATGAACTCATCCCAAGAGATTCCGAGCTGCTGAGGGTAGCCACCCATGTATTTTCCGAAGAGGTCTTTATCGAAATAGTCGTGACCAGCAGGAACTGGAGTGTGGCAAGTATAGAGTCCAGAAGCACGCACGAGCTCAAGAGCCTGGTTGAAAGAGAGTCCCTCCTTGATATAGTCTACAAGACGCTGGAGGTTGCAGAGAGCCGCATGTCCCTCGTTGCAGTGGTAGATATCTTTCTTTATGCCGAGCTTCTTAAGAGTGAGCATACCACCGATACCGAGGAGAATCTCCTGCTTGAGACGGTTCTCCCAGTCGCCACCATAGAGAGCGTGAGTGATTGGGCGGTCGAACTCAGAGTTCATTTCATTGTCAGTATCGAGGAGGTAGAGCTTCACACGGCCTACGTTTGCAGTCCAGACAGAAGCGTGAACCATATAGTTCATGTAAGGAACGTCAACAACGAGAGGTTCGCCCGTTGCAGGGTCGAGAGTGCGAACAACTGGGAGAGAGTTGAAGTTCTGTGCATCGTAGTTAGCAATCTGGTCGCCCTCCATAGAGATCGACTGCTTGAAATATCCGAAGCGATAGAGGAAACCTACAGCACACATGTCTACGTTAGAGTCAGAAGCCTCTTTTACGTAGTCGCCGGCAAGCATTCCAAGACCACCAGAGTAAATCTTTAGCACCTGGCTGATGCCGTACTCCATACAGAAGTAAGCAACAGAAGGACGAGTGGTGTCTACTGACTCAGCCATATAGTCCTTGAAGAGCTTGTAGACGTTCTTCACCTTTGTCATGATCTCCTTATCGTTTGCAGCAGCCTCCTTACGCTCGTAAGGGAGCTTCTCAAGAAGGAGAACCGGATTCTCTCCGCACTTTTCGAAGAGTTCGCGGTCGAGTGAACGCCAGAGGTCGCGTGCCTCGTAGTTCCAAGACCACCAAAGGTTGTGAGCAATCTCATCGAGGCATTCAAGTTCTGCTGGAAGAGTAGACTTGATTGTTAACTCCTTCCATACAGGAACGTTAACGTAATTTGCTTTGATTTTCATTTGATTTTTACCTTTTATGTATTAATAGTTGATTTCTATTTTATTTTAAGAGGAAGATGTTTTTATGTATGAGCGTATTACACGGGATACATTAATGTACGCGCGGCAACTGTTTTTTTTACGTAGAGCGACATGCGGCAAAACGTAGAGCGACATGCGGCAAAACGTAGAGCGACATGCGGCAAAATGCCATGAGATGCGTTTTTTCAGACACCGCTGCGGAGACGTTTTATCGCTTGCTTGCCTTTGTGAGCGCAATGTCGTAGGCCTCCTCGTAGTAGCTGATGAACTCACTCCAAAGAGCCTTCTTCGACAGCTTGTCGGCAGCAGAGCGTGCTTTCTTCACCTGAGCATCGGTCATAGAGGCGAACTTCACCACAGTGTCTTTGATGGTGTCTGCCACCTCAGAGTAGTTGTAGTCAGTGCGGTGGATTGTCTTCACGCCATCCTCAATCTCCGACGGAGCACCCTTCACGGTGTTTGCCCACACTCCGAAGCCAGCGAGGTCTGTTGTTACGCAAGGCACCTTGAAGGCGATGGACTCAAGCGGTGTATATCCCCACGGCTCGTAGTAAGACGGATAGATGGAGAGGTCGTTTCCAATCACCAAGTCGTAGTATTCCATGTTGAAAATACCGTCGGCACCGTTCAGATAGCATGGAATGAAAATGATCTTCACCTTGTCTTCCTTATGGTTCCACATATCGTACTGCTTCAGAGAGTCAAGCACACTATCGTGAGGCATGTTGTTCAACCAGTGTGTGATGACTGGATAGTCTAAGGCAGTATCGAAGGTCTCACCAGAGGCGATTCTCTTCTGAAGGTCTTCACGAGCAGCACCCACCCAGCCTGGCACCTCTACCAGCGCAATAATCTTCTTGTTGAGACGAGAGTCGCGGAGGAGGCGGTTCATGGACTCTATGAAGACGTCGATGCCTTTGTTGCGGAACTCATAGCGACCGCTGGTGCCGATCACGAGTGTATCGTCGTTGAAGGTCTCACCGAGAATGCAGTTTGCTATCTGGAAGATTTTCTGTCGTGCGAGCTTTCTCTTCTTTGTGAAGGCAGCCGCCTTTGGCACGAAGTCGTTCTCGAAACCATTTGGCAAGACAACGTCACAAGGCTTTCCGATGAGCTCCAGACACTCACGTGCTGTGATGTCAGAAACGGTTGTGAAGGCATCAGCATATATTGCCGACTGCTTCTCGATGGAGTGCTTAGACTCTACGTTGAGCTCGTTTGCCATCTGGTCGCCGTTGTAAGCCCAGAGGTAATCGTAAAGAGGTTTGTTGTTTCCAGCTATTGAACGCCCGATGCTTGTTGCGTGAGTGGTGAAGACGGTGCCAATCTTTGGCAGACGGTTGTTTATATACAACATTCCGAGTCCACACATCCATTCGTTTGCGTGGTAAACAACCTTATGTGACGACAAGCAGAGATAGCTGTAGAGGTTCTCCACCACCAAGGCGGCAGCATAAGAGAACATGCTTGCTTCGTCGTAGTCACCATAACCATGAAGTGAGTCAACATGATATTTCTCCCACATTTCTGCGTAAATTTCATTCTTACGCTCATAATAAGGTGTAAAGTCAACAAGAACAGAGATTGGGTTTCCTGGAATCTTCCATCTGCCCACCTTTACTTTCAGTCCTTCTGCCTTTGCTTTCTTCTCCCAATTCTCGAGCAGCGTGCTGTCTGCCTCGAAATATGGTGATTCACTATCCTTCCAACAATCAGGACCGATGAAAATCAATCGGTCGCCAATCATATCATGAAGAGTTTTCGCCCTTGTAGAGAGCACCGTGTAGATGCCGCCTACTTTGTTACATACTTCCCAACTTGATTCAAAAATATACTCCGGGAATAACTTTTTAATATTCATGTTACTTAAAATATCATGTCACCTTTTATAATATTGTGTGCAAAGGTATATAAAAATTTCTTAATTTAACGTGTTCTGTGCAAAAAGATAGTAAAAAAGATGCTCAATCTTGACATAAATCTATATTTTTTGACTATTTAGTGTTGTTTTTATACTAAAAAATCGGAAAATCAAGTATTTACGGAAAGTTTGCGAAATAAGATAAAAAGTTTTTTTTCAAGAAAAAGAATTGTTGGATTTCATCATTCGTTTTCTCGTCATGGCAATGACAGAGCAAGCTCATCATTGCTCATTTGGCTTAAGGGAAACGTTGGCTTTGCCGACCTTTTCTCGCCATGGCAGAGTTTTCAAACAAGTTTGAACTCTGCTCATTTGGCTTAACGAAAACGTTGGATTTTTCGCATGTTTCTGAAAACGAAGGATGATATCCAACGTTTAAAAAAAACTTCAGGAGACGAACTGCACAGCTCATCTCCTGAATTCGGTTAGTGTTTTTGTGTTTAGTAAGAATCCACCGCATGTGGAGATTTATAATAGGTATTACAAAGATTGGTCTCTTTTTTTGAAAAATTCTTAACACACAACACCTCGTTCTTCTCATTTTGAAATGTGAAGAAATGAATGCTTATCGTAACTATTGATTCCACATTGCTAAATTAGGTATAGGATTAAGAATCACATTTTCGATGCAAAGTTACACATCTTTGACGTAAATCAATCATAATTTGAGAAATATTTTTGTTAATAATTCTTAATAAGGAGAACAACCTTTACCACATTCTTTGCGTTTTTCTGAAATTATTAGTGTTAAAGAGCACATTATCAACACTTTAATACAAATCAATCCACCATTTTTCAAAATACACAAAAAAATCATTGATTTACATCTATTGTGTGCGTACACAGATGCGTTTCGACAATAATAACAATTATTAGTATTTCATGGTATTGTTGTAAGGTGGTATAAAAAAAAAGGAAATAAAGGTGGGGTAATCGTATTTATAGAGAGAAATTGTTGAAACAATGTTTTTTCGGGGTGGAATGGTTTTTTTTGAGTTTTTCTTGTGTAATATGAAAAAAAATATTAACTTTGCAGAAGTTGCGGCATTTAGACATTTTGCAGGCTGCATCATTATTATCGAAATACTATCCAAGAAAGAAGAAGCTACAATGACTACAGTATATTACAAAATAGCCGATCATCTCATCGAGGTGACAATGGAAGAAGAGCAGGCAAGAGCAATGAGCAACTATCAGCCTTTCCTCTGCGAGAAAGACGGTGAAGCAGTGCTCTCGCTAACTGTTGCTAAGGGCGACTGCCAACCAAAGGCGTTTTCAGAGGAATGGCGGCAGGAAGAAGAAGGCTCTGAGATTGTCTGCGGACTGTCTGGTGGTCTTCCAACGTTCATCTTCCGCTGGAACGGAAAAACGGGAGGCTATGTGGTGTGCAACAAAGATTATAGCGAGGGAAGGCTGACACTCTCAGGCTATAGCGAAAAGGCAACTATCGACAACACACTGATGGTTATGTATGCCATGGCGACAGCCGACAAGCACACCCTACTCTTCCACTCCTCCACCGTAAGTCACAACGGAAAGGCATATATGTTCCTCGGCGTTAGCGGAACAGGAAAGAGCACACATTCAAAGCTTTGGTTGAAACATATTGCAGGCACTATTCTCATAAACGACGACAATCCCGTTGTGAGGGAGAAAGATGGGAAGACCTTTGTCTATGGCTCTCCATGGAGTGGAAAGACTCCTTGCTACAAGCAAGTGAGATATGAGTTAGGAGGCATTGTAGACCTCTCGCAGGCTCCTTACAACAAGATCAGGAGAATGAAGGGCATTGAGGCTTATCTTGCAGTCTCTGCAAGTGTTTCTGGAAAGCGTTGGGAGAAGAGGCTTGCCGATGGTCTTCACGAGAGTCTGAACACTCTGGCTATGAACAGTGAGATATGGCATCTGGATTGCCTTCCTGACGAAGAGGCGGCAAGGATTTGTTGTGAAACGGTAAGCACTGGTGAAGAATCATGTTGACCTACGAGAATATTCTTCACGAAACCACAAGGATGGTTGAGGAAGGGCTGTGCGTGACACTGCCAGTAGACGGAAGGAGCATGCTGCCGTTCATCATCGGAGGAAGGGAGAGCGTTATGCTTTCAAAGCCTGAGAATGTGAAGGTTGGAGACATTGTGCTTGCTTGGATAGAAAAGAGAAGGTATGTTGTTCACAGAATCTTGGAAATCAGGGGTGAGAACATCACGCTCATGGGAGACGGAAACCTTTACGGAAAGGAATACTGCACACTGGCTGACATAAAGGCAGTGGCGATATTTGTTGTTGACGAGAAAGGGAAAAGGCATAACCTCTATGCGCCGTGGAGAAAACGAGCTGCAAGTGCATGGTTGTTCTTGAAACCGATACGTAGATACCTACTGGTCTTCGTAAGAATAATATATGGTATAGAGGTGCGAGAGATGCTCTCACGACTCAAGGGGAAGATTCTGAGATGAACGGTTTGCACAACATTTTTTCAATAAAAACATCGCAATTAAACCTACGTTAAGACATAACTTAAATAAGAATAAAAAAAATGAAAAAGAAAAACGGATTTGCACTCCGCGAGGTTTGCGGAGAAAGAGTGATTATTGGCGAAGGATTGGAAGCCATAAACTTCGGGAAGATCATCTCTCTGAACGAGTCGGCAGCTCTTCTGTGGAGTAAGTCACACGAGGAGTTCACAGTAGAGGAGCTGGCAGACATCCTTTGCTCAGAATATGATGTCTCTCGAGAGAAAGCTCTCCAGGATGCAGAGAAGACAGCAAAGGGTTGGATTGAAATGGGTATTGCTGAAGCATAACAGGAAGGCTGCTCTTGCAACGCTTTACAGACAAGAAAAATTCGGAGAGACGAAGAAGAATGGTAAGAAAATGGCACAACCGATAAAATCTGTGGTCAAATACATGAAAAAATGGTCTGGAAACTATTTTTTTACCATTTCTTTTTGTAAGAAAACAAATCTTTTTAAGATTTTCTTTGGCGGTTTGTGAAAAATTATATAATTTTGTCAGCGGAAAACTAATTTTCAAGCAGAGAATACAGTTGGCTTTGCCGACCTTTTCTCGCCATGGCAGAGTTTTCAAACAAGTTTGAAC
>SAMEA3663036__coassemble_250_pt1 | contig 26638 bp, 16 predicted proteins | sample SAMEA3663036__metabat2_high_PE_014 | metagenome-assembled genome bin SAMEA3663036 (sample SAMEA3663036) | pig gut metagenome | biome: pig gut; feature: pig-associated habitat; material: faeces | place: France | collected 2012
TAATGTTATATAATCTTAATTATCAATGAATTATAAATTTTTCAGTAAACACTAAATATAGGCACTTTTTGGTCTCGTCTGAAAAGACGATTTTGAACACCCTACGTGTATGGACGACATAAAATTCATAACACTGCGATACGAATCTTTGATTGTCATCAGCCACAAGGGAGTGGTTCATTGGTAACCTGGGTAGCAAATCTGCAGAATTATGCAGATTGATTTTCTTCTACCATTACAATTACAGCATTACAATAACTTGTGCCCTACGTCTTTCCTCTTGGGTAGGAGACAGAATAGGTGTAAGGTGGCAATTTGTAAGTGTTTAATAGTCAAGTGTATATATAATTAATATATAAAACAGGTTCTGTGTATAGATTAAGAAAATGGATGTGATGCATGCAAATTATTGTAATGATGTAATTGTAATGGTAGAACGCAGCCTATCTTATACAAAGATCTGCGACCAATTTCCTCTAAAGGTCTCAAAGCTCATCCTCCGTTGCAACTCATATGTAACTCATATGTAACTCATATGTAACTCATATGTAACTCCGTTCTAACTCCTATTAGATATCGGAGTCAAATACTTCAACAATATAACAAGCATACTTTAACAATATGACAAGCAACGAATCAACACACACTGGCGAAACTCTTGAATTACTACTTTTTATTAGCAGGAAGAAGCAGGTTTGTTGTGTGTGTCTAAACATTCCTTCAGTTTCTCCTGCCAAGGCTCACCATTCACAGTGAGCAGGGCATGTATGCCTACTTTCTCCGCAGCCTCGCAGTTTCTTTTTCCATCATCGAGGAAAAGGGTTTCAGAAGCATTGATGCCTTCTTGCGAGAGCACATGTTCGAAAAACCGAAGGTCAGGTTTCATGCACCCAACCTCATAACTGAGATATGCGGCATCGAAATAGTCTACTGCTGGGCGACCCTCTGGGCAGTCTTTGTCTATTCCCTTGCTGAAGTCTTTGCTCTTCGCCCACGACATCATATAAGGGTTTGTGTTTGAAAGCATTATGAGGCGATAGCCTTGCTTTCTGAGTTTCTTTAGTGCTTCTATGCTCCTCTCTGGAACATCTATACAGTAGCCTTTCCATGCGAAAAGGCATTCATCGTGTGTCAGTTCTTTGTTACAAAGAGCAGAGAGTTTTTCCCTGAAAATTTCTATTCCTATTTTTCCTTCTTCTAAAGCTCCAAAGATTCCAGTTTGGGTGTAGGCATCAAGATGCTGTTCAGCATTAGGAAGTCCCAAAGCGGAGAATCTCTTCACCGCCTGGCGAGGGTCGAGAGTTATTACGACTCCTCCAAAATCAAATATAATATTCTTTATCATAATGTCTATAAAAACTCTTGTAGGATTTCACAGCTGGAATTCACTGCGAGATCCTACAAGAACGATATTCTTTATATTTTTTTCTATTTCAATGCCGTTATCAGCACAGCAGCAATTGTAGACACCGAGCTGGCAAGAGCAAGCCACATGGATGTTCGCTGAGTATCTACCTTCTTCTCTGGCTTTGTTGGCACCACAATCTCACAGCCAGGGAGAATCTTTCCTCTACGAATTTTTCCTACCTGCCCGTTAGGATATACAATATATGCAAGCGATTTCTTACCCTTTGTGCTCACACCACCAGCCTGGTTAATGTAGAACTGCGGACTCTTTCCGTCTACATATGCAACAGTGTTCGGGAACATAACCTCTCCAGAAATCTTCACCACGTTGTTGAGCTGAGGAACATAGATAGAGTCGCCCTCCTGGATAACGATATCACTTGAAGAGCCTGGGGCATTCAGAGCTTTTTGAAGGTCAACACCTACGTTATAGGTGGTCTTCTGTAGGGAATTGATGATTTCAAGGGAATCGGTGTAGTTCTTTGCAACCTCGAGTTTCAAGCGCTGGATTTCCATTTCTTTCTTAGACACCTTCCTAATCACCTGCACACCGTTGATGTAAGCATTGTTAGTCATTCCTCCAGCACGATTGAGAATGTCGGTAAGACGCTCTTCCTTGTTGGAAAGGATGTATGTTCCACCATATCTTACCTCTCCAGAAACGTTCACAATCTTCTGCTCCTGATAGTCTGGGGAGCGATGGATGGTGACAATATCGTAAGGACGAAGCACAAAGCCACTCTCACCCTCTATCACAAGACCTTCTTGAAGAGTGAGAGAATAAATCTTCGCAGTACTCTTTCCGTTAGGATTGTCTTCTGAAGAGAGTATTCGTCTCGCCACCTCTACATTCACGAGAGAGGCTGACTCAAGGAGTCCTCCAGCTTCTGTTATCAAGTCTTCCACAGTCTCTCCTTCGGAATATTTATAGTTTCCTGGTTTTATGACATCACCGAGAATCGTGAGCATTTTCTGCTTGTTGAGCTTCTCCACAGAAGAGATGAACAGTTCATCCTCGTTCTGTAGCATGATGTCAGGAGCATTGCCGTTCATTATGGCTTCAAGGTTTACGGTTATGGTAGCAAGCGTACGGTCGGCTTTCATTCGATGAAGGACGGCACGTGTGGTGAAGGCATCTTCATGGAGTCCGCCAGCATGCTCAACAAGTGTCTTCACACTGTTTATGCCACCTCCAATCATATACTGTCCTTCACGGAACACCGCTCCAGAGACTTTAACAGTATTGCGGTAACGGTCAATATTCGCTTCCACAACAACAGAGTCACCATCTGCAAGGCGGAAAGAAGAGAAGTCCCAATCGTCTATGTTATGGATGGAGACACCTTCCTCAGAAGTTCTCTTAATGCGCACCTTCTTCTTGTATGCATCTCCAGTGAATCCTCCAGCATAGTTCAGCAAAGTTTGCAAAGACTCCTGCTTCCTCATCTCATAGAACATAGGGCGCTTCACCTTTCCATCCACCATCACGAGGTTACAATAAGGTCCAACGATTATGACATCATTGTCGCGGAGCATCACGTTTCCTGAATGCTTTCCGTTAAGGATATAGTCATAGACATCTACATTGCTTATGCACTTTCCGTTACGGTATACTTGTATCTCACGTAGCGTACCGAGTTTCTTTACGCCTCCAGCCATGTAAAGGGCATTGAAGACTGAGGCAAAGGCAGAAAGAGTGTAGGTACCCGGATTCTCCACTTCTCCCATGACATTAACGATAATGGAGCGTGTCTGTCCAACAGTAAGCTTTATGGTTGACTCTTTGTAATGACCGCCAATGAACGCCATCACCCTCGACTGCGCTTGAGCTACAGTGAGACCAGAGACATGCACTGGTCCTTCATCAGGAATGGTGATAGTGCCATCTGGCGACACCTTGAAGGAGCCGCTATAGTTTGAAGAGCCGTAGATATCGAGAATCACCTCATCGTTCGGACCAAGTACATAATTCACTGGAGTAGCGATATTCATATTCGGCTCAAAAGAGAGCTCCTTGTTTCGAAAGATATCGTGACCAAAGATTTTCACGCTATCTTCTTTCTCCTCCTCTTGTTCAAGAAAAGGGAAATAGTCTATTTCCTGCTCTTTCTCCTCAGCGTTGCTAATGCGAATTCTGGAGAATTCCTCAGAGCCAGAAACACTGGAAGAGCCACCCTTCATCGATTGATACTTATTTCTGAGTTTCTCTAACTGCTGTATGCTCACACCTTTTGCTATGAGCTCCTTTGCAATTGTCTGCTGATCTTTTCCTGCAGCACTTTGTTTCTGAACATACTGTATGATCTGCTTCTCTGACATCTGTGCGTTTGCCACTATAGCGAGTAAAAGCATCATCATCAATAATGTTAGTTTTTTCTTCATTGTGGTATGTATGTTTATAGTTTTCTTCAAAATTATTTTCAAGTAGCAAGTTTCCTTCTAACTATTATAACGCACTTTTCATGCTTTTATTGTGTTTCCTTTAAATAAATATTGTATTCACATTATGTAATAATAGAAAACGTAAAGAAAAGCGAGAGGGAAAAGAAGTTAAAGTAGTTCTTTTAGTGTTATATTATAACCGCTTATTAATAAAGCAATTCACAGTTGTGAAACTTTCGAAAATGATAGTTCGTACCTTCATACGTTATCTTCATAATCTCCTGTCTGCCACGCTCCTTTGGAGAGAGTGCGAGGGCTACATGTCCCATCGTGCGACGAAGATTTATTTCTACGCAAGGGTCGAGGGCAAGACCACTTTCAGAGTCCTTCACAACCATCATGTCCACTCCAAAAAAGCCAAAGTATCTACCTTGAAGCCACTTCCGCATCCAACAGCAGATAAAGGTGCGGACTGCCTTTAAAAGGGTTTCAGAAACGTATGCTGTGAGAATCTCCATCTTCTCTTCTTCCGTGGCAAGCACACTACCTTCATATGCTCCTCCTACAGTCTTAAAAAGCGAGAGACCTTCATAGCCAACACTTCCGTCTTTGCCAACAGAAAATTCCATACCAAAGTCCATAACCTTCTCAAGCATCTTCTCAACCATCAGATGACCTTGTGTTCTCAAAACCTTTCCTGCCCAAGGAAGATGCTGGTGGAGAGAGCCTGAAACAACATACCTCACCCCTCTCCCACTGCTACTCCAAGGAGATTTCAGAACGGTTCTTCCCCACTCCTCCACCGTACTCTCCAGTTCTTCAAGGCTTATGACCTTTCTCGACTCACCTCGGAGTTCTGGCATTTCTATCTTAATATCTTCAAGAAGGAGTGACGAGGTTGCTCTGTCAGAAACACAACGTATAAATGCGAGGTCTTCGTCAGAGGGCATCAGCTCGCGAGGAATACCGCTCCTCACAAGACTGCTGACAATAGACTTGTCCCACCCCCAGACACACACTTCGTCTACGTCTCTGCCTGCGGCTAACACTTCCTTTTTCTGATGGATATCAACAATCCTTATACCTTTATTATATATAATACCCGATTTCTTCAAAGAAGAAAGGACGGAATCAGCATCGTCTACCAATATCACATCACCATCCTCACCCCAGACAGCAGGAAGCCATCCGAGGTCACTCCTTAACTGCCTACCAGCATGTGGCGCAGTCCAGAATTCACTGTTAGCAGAAAGAGCAATATCATGCTCTGGATTAAATACAAAACATTTCATAGTGCAAAAATACAAAAAAAAACAATTATCAAAAGAATTTATCGAGGAAAATAACAATTAAAAAATCCTTAAAATGTAAAAAAAGTAAAAATGAGCGATTTTTTCATTTACTTATCTTGTATCAATCCAAAAATATTATTACCTTTGCACCTAAACATGTGTACAGACATTCTTTATACACAAAAAACAACGGTTAACTAAAAAATCTTAATGCAACAATTATATTAATAATTCAACACATGGCAAAAGAAAAAAAATTCATTACATGTGATGGTAACGAGGCTGCTGCACACGTGAGCTACATGTTCAGCGAAGTAGCTGCCATCTATCCTATCACACCGTCATCTCCTATGGCGGAGCACACAGACGACTGGTCTGCTCGTGGACGTAAAAACCTTTGGGGTCAGACAGTTAGCGTACAGGAAATGCAGTCAGAGGGTGGTGCAGCAGGTGCTGTACACGGCTCTCTCCAGGCTGGTGCCCTGACAACAACATTCACTGCTTCTCAGGGTCTGTTGCTGATGATTCCTAACATGTATAAGATTGCAGGTGAGCTTCTTCCTTGCGTATTCGATGTTTCCGCACGTACACTTGCAAGCCACTCTCTCTGTATCTTCGGTGACCATCAGGACGTTTACGCTTGTCGCCAGACTGGTTTCGCAATGTTCTGCTCTGGTTCTGTTCAGGAGGTTATGGACCTCACTGCAGTTCCTCACCTTGCCACTCTCAAGACTCATGTTCCGTTCATCAACTTCTTCGACGGTTTCCGTACCTCTCACGAGTATCACAAGATTGAGGTAATGGACATGGAGGATATCCGTCCTCTCGTTGACGAGGCAGACATCAAGAACTTCCGCGACCGCGCACTCACTCCAGAGCGCCCTGTAACACGCGGAACAGCTGAGAACCCAGAGACTTTCTTCACACACCGTGAGGCTTGCAACCCTTACTATGACGCAATTCCAGACGTTGTTGAGCACTATCTCGGCGAGATTTCAAAGATCACAGGTCGTGAGTACCACAACTTCTCTTACTATGGAGCTGAGGACGCAGAGAACATCATCATCCTCATGGGCTCTGCAACAGAGGCTGCTCGCGAGGCTATCGACCACCTCGTTGCTGAGGGAAAGAAGGTAGGTATGGTGGCTGTTCACCTCTATCGCCCATTCTCTATCAAGCACCTCTTCGCTGCTGTTCCTAAGACAGTGAAGAAGATTGCTGTTCTCGACCGTACAAAGGAGCCAGGTGCAGAGGGTGAGCCTCTCTACCTTGATGTGAAGTCTGCTTACTATGATCAAGAGAACCGCCCAGTAATCGTTGGCGGTCGCTATGGTCTCGGCTCTTCAGACATCACACCTGCAAAGATCATCTCTGTTTACAATAACCTCGAGCTCCCAGAGCCAAAGAACCACTTCACTGTAGGTATCGTTGACGATGTTACCTTCACTTCTCTCCCTGCTGTAGAGGAGATGGCTCTCGGTGGAAAGTCTATCTACGAGGCTAAGTTCTTCGGACTCGGTGCTGACGGTACTGTAGGTGCAAACAAGAACTCTGTAAAGATCATCGGTGACAATACCGATAAGCACTGTCAGGCTTACTTCTCTTACGACTCAAAGAAGTCTGGTGGCTTCACATGTTCTCACCTCCGCTTCGGTGACGAGCCTATCCGCTCTACATATCAGATCACTACTCCAAACTTCGTGGCTTGCCACGTACAGGCATATCTGAATATGTACGACGTGACACGCGGTATCCGCGAGAACGGCTCTTTCCTCCTCAACACAATCTTCGAGGGCGAAGAACTTGTGAACTTCATCCCTAACAAGGTAAAGCGCATCTTCGCAGAGAAGAACATCACCGTTTACTATATTAATGCTACTAAGATTGCTCAGGAAATCGGACTCGGAAACCGTACGAACACAATCCTCCAGTCTGCTTTCTTCCGCATCACAGAGGTAATTCCTGTTGACCTCGCTGTTGAGCAGATGAAGAAGTTCATCGTGAAGTCTTACGGAAAGAAGGGTCAGGATGTTGTTGACAAGAACTATGCTGCCGTTGATCGTGGTGGCGAGTACAAGCAGCTCACCGTTGACCCAGCATGGGCAAACCTCCCTGACGATGCTGTTGTAGAGGATGCTGCTCCTGCATTCGTAAAGGATCTCGTTCGTCCTATCAACGCTCAGGCTGGCGACCTCCTCAAGGTTTCAGACTTCGTGAAGTACGACACTGTTGACGGTACATGGTATAATGGTGCTGCTCGCTGGGAGAAGCGTGGCGTTTCTGCCTTCGTACCTGTTTGGAACGTTGACAACTGTATTCAGTGTAACAAGTGTTCATTCGTTTGTCCTCATGCTGCTATTCGCCCATTCGTTCTTACCGACGAGGAACTTGCAGGCATCGATACTCCTACTCAGGAAATCAAGGCTCCAGCAGCTCTCAAGGGTATGCACTTCGTTATCGAACCTTCTGTTCTCGACTGTCTCGGATGTGGCAACTGTGCTGATGTTTGTCCTGGAAAGAAGAACAAGGAGACTGGCGTAAACGAGAAGGCTCTGAAGATGGTTGCTTACAACCCAGACGCAGAGGATATGAAGAAGCTCGCAAAGGATTGGGATTGGCTCGTGGCTAACGTTGCTTCTAAGCAGGATCTCGTAGACATCAAGGCTAACCCTAAGAACTCTCAGTTCGCAACTCCACTCTTCGAATTCTCTGGCGCTTGCTCTGGTTGCGGTGAGACACCATATGTAAAGCTCATCTCTCAGCTCTTCGGTGACCGTGAGATAATCGCTAACGCTACTGGATGTTCTTCTATCTATTCAGCTTCTATCCCTTCTACTCCTTACACAACAAACGCAAAGGGACAGGGTCCTGCATTCGACAACTCTCTCTTCGAGGACTTCTGCGAATTTGGTCTCGGTATGGTAATGGGTAACAAGAAGATGAAGGAGCGCGTAGCATTCCTCTTCCAGCAGGTAATCGCTTCTGAGAGTGCTCCTGCAGACTACAAGGCAGCTGCTCAGGAGTGGATTGAGAAGCAGAACGATGCTGAGGAGACAAAGCGTCTCGCTGAAATCCTTAAGCCAATGATTGCCGCTGGTGCAGAGGCTGGTTGCGAGGTTTGCAAGGAGCTCAAGACTCTCGACCACTACCTCGTGAAGCGTTCACAGTGGATTATCGGTGGTGACGGTGCTTCTTACGATATCGGCTACGGTGGTCTCGACCACGTAATCGCTTCTGGTGAAGACCTCAACATCTTCGTAATCGATACAGAGGTTTACTCTAACACTGGTGGTCAGGCTTCTAAGGCTACTCCTCTCGGCGCTATCGCTCAGTTCGCTGCTCAGGGTAAGCGTATCAAGAAGAAGGACCTCGGTATGATCGCTACAACATACGGATATGTATATGTTGCTCAGGTGGCTATGGGTGCCGACAACGCACAGTGTCTCAAGGCATTCCGTGAGGCAGAGGCTTATCCTGGACCATCACTCATCATCGGCTACGCTCCATGTATCAACCACGGTCTGAAGATCAAGGGCGGCATGGGACGCTCACAGGAAGAGGAGCGCCGTGCAGTAGAGTGCGGTTACTGGCATCTCTGGCGCTACAACCCACAGCTTGCTGAGGAAGGAAAGAATCCATTCTCTCTCGACTCTAAGGAGCCTAACTGGGATCTCTTCCAGGACTTCCTTGATGGTGAGGTTCGTTACCTCTCTGTTAAGAAGGCTTATCCTGCAGAGGCAGAGGAGCTCTTCGCTCAGGCTAAGAAGATGGCTCAGATTCGCTACAAGTCTTACGTTCGTAAGGCTGCTGAGAACTGGGAGGATTAATATCTTCTGTGTTACAAGCAACAGAAAACTCTGTTCAGATATCATATTGAGAGGGCATTTCGGTGCCCTCTCTTTTTTATTCTCATATATAGAGTTTTTTCTACAATATAGCCCTATTGTGATAAAAACAGAATTGGTGCTGCATCTCTTCTTGATTCTCCCCCTGAGATGTTTTTGAGTTAGAATTGAGTCCTTCCTGGCACCTTAAAGGGTCCTCAATGAGTCCTCATCGCTCCTCATCGTTTAGGGAGAGCTGCTTGCGCAAAAGGACGAGAAGGTTGAAAGTAAGATGTTTAGGGGCGAACTTTCATTTTTATTTTTTTGTAATAATTTTCCATCATTTTTACTTAAATTTTAAGGAAATAGAGCCATAGAAAACTTACATTTTTAAAAAGAATTAAAGAAAAAAGAAAGTTTTTTCGTGTTTTTTTTGTTTGTATATTTTTTTTTGGTAATTTTGCAGAGAAATTATAAGTAATCGGGTGTCATTATGTAAACATGCCCCCTAAAAGAACACAGATGCAATAAATGAACGAGAACTAAAATAAAAAGAGTTTGCCTAGAGGTATTGAATAGACTAGAATAATCATATATTTATATTCACAAAAAAATCACTTATGAAGAAAATCTACTCATTATTTCTTACGATGTTATTCTGTATCGTGGGAATGACTGCAAATGCAGCAGACATTAAACTAACGATTGATGTTGACGATGCATCACGTGTAGGCATCAAAATTACTGACGCGAACTATGTCTACCAAGAGCAAACAGTGGTGACAGGAACAAATGAATACACCGTTCCTGCCTATTCCACAGTAAAGGTCTATGCAAAGGAAGGGGCCCTTATTACAAATATCAAGAACACATTAGCTAGCAATGATATCTGCAATGGCTATTACGATACATATGAAGTATATACTTTTGATAGTAACATGTCTATTAGCATAAAATCCGCTAAAGAAGATGATGTTTTCACAGGGTCATTTAAGATTACTGTCGATAACCCAAATGCAGTAAGTGCAAGTCTCTCAGGAACAAATCGTAACATTGCACTTCAGAAAGGCGCGAACACTGTGAAGTATGCGCCTGAAAAAGAAACTGAAGTTTACATCAATTCCAGCTCTGGCACACCATTATATAAGGTAATGAACAATGGTGCAGAAGTAAAGAATGCAGGCGGTTATGCTATTCCTACCAAGGATGCAAACATCGAAGTTATCTCTGTTTGGCCAGACGATGTGAAGTTCAATATGTCTTTCTCTTACAACAATGAGGATGCAAAGAACGCTATCAGCGCTGTTTCTGTGAACTATGAACCTATTTCTGACTTCACTAACGGTTTTGAGGTAAAGGGCGGAGCTTCTGTTTCTATTACTTTTAACACAAGCGAATATAATATTGAAAGCTTCAAGGCTAACGGTCAGAATGTAAGCATTTATGGTTCATACTATTTCTATGCTACTGAGAATGTGAAGTTCGAGGTCAATGCAAAGAAATTCGGTAACATCAAGGTCAATGTAAGTGTTGATGAGCCAAGTAATGTAATCGTATATGATGGATATGCTTATCAGGGAAAGACTATTGAACTCAAAAAAGGTGAGAATACAGTAGAGGTTGTAGAGAATGGAAATAACTGCATCACTGTAGAAGCAAATAGCGGTTGCTACCTCACTTCTGTAACCCACAATGGCGAAGAGAAATATAGCTACGGTTCAGACGTTAGCGTTTATGATATTAAAGAAGGTTCAACAATTGTCATCAAGTCAGGAAAAATAAATCGCGACCAGGTAGCAAACGTATTTGTTTGGGGAAGAGATCTTGCTTCCGAATATTTCAACTTCTGCAACCGTGACGGCTCCCTCGTTCCAGAGCTTGTTGAGGGTAAGAACACCGTGAATTTCTATGAGAAGGACTTCCCATTCGGCTTTAACTGTTACGGCGAATCAATCGGCAGTGAGAACAAGATTTACATTAACAACGTAAAGGCTCAGGGTTACTACGGTTCTTACGCACTCTATTTCGAGAATGAAGCAAGAATAGACATCGTTCTCAACGACCACTTCAAGGATTCAGAGAAGAACGTGCAGTTCATCTTTAATGATGGCATCGACCAATCTATGGTTTCTTCTGTGATGCTTCCTTCTAACAATCAGGCTTGGAACTGGGCAACAGAGGGTCTCACAGCTATCGAGAACGCTTCTTACGATGTAACCATCAAGCCAACTTCAACAGCAAACATTGCAGCCGTTACAGACAATGGAAACATTTACAAGGTGAATGCAGAAGGTGTAATCGTTATAAAGGTTACTCCAGAAACAAAGTCCATCACTCTTGCTGACGCTACAACAGTAGGTATCAACGAAATAAACAATGATGCTTCTGCCGACAAGAAGATATACACTCTCGAGGGTATTGAGGTAAAGAACGCAAAGCGCGGTCTCTACATCGTTGGTGGAAAGGTACGCGTATTCTAATCATTTAGAAAAATATTAGTAAAAGGCACGAGAAAACAGCGAATAACTGAACTCGTGCCTTTAATCTGCTGAAAAACTACATATTATTTACAAGAAGGAATAATCTATATCATAAAAAACAGACACAGTAAAAAAATATATGCTTCTTACAAAAAGACGATAATGATTAAATCATAGTCTTTCACAAGAAACTTTCAAATTCGACTTTTCTGAGTCTTTACTCACACTTCATAAACTCTCTAAAGTAATCCAAGAAAACGCAAATAACAAACAAAATATAACCTACATGAGAAAAGCATTAATATCCATTTCAATGCTGATAGCAGCAAACGGACTGTTCGCTCAGTCTGGATTGAGCATGGCAGACAAGATGATGCTCAAAACAAACAGAATGGAGCTTACAAACACTCCATTCAAAACAATAAACACACTTAAAGCAAAGCGTGCGGCAGAAAACCAGGGAAACACAATCATGGCAATAGCAAAACTTGCAGACGGAGCAACCGTGGAAGAGCTGAAGGCTGAAGGCGTGAACGTTCTGAAGGAATGCTGGGGCTTTGTGTTCCTGACAGTAAAGGCAGACGATGCAGAGCGTATCGCTTCATTGAAGGCCATCAAGAACATTCAGCTCGAACGACCAGTTCAGCAGAAACTGAAATACGCACGTCAGTTGGCGGGCGTTGACCAAATACATCAGGGTATTGGTCTCTCAAAGTCATACACTGGTAAGGGTGTTGTGACCGCCATCATCGACCAAGGCTTTGACATCAACCATGTGAACTTCAAGGATGCAGCTGGGGAGCCTCGCGTGAAATACTTCGAGAAGGTTCAGGCTACTGTTAACACACTCGGTGAAATAGAATTAAAGCGTGAGATAAAGAACACTCCCGAGCTCATAAAGTCTTACAAGACCGATAATACAGAATCTTACCACGGCACTCACACCATGGGAATCATGGCAGGAAGCTACAAAGGTGACACAAAGGCAGCTGCCGTCACCATAAACGAAGCAGAGAAAGTTTACGAGCCAACCATCTATGAGAATATCTCAAACCTTTACTATGGTGTAGCAACAGATGCAGACATCATTGCTGCCACCTGTAAGAACATGTCTGACATAGAGGTGGCTTTCTGTGCAGAAGACTTGGCAGGCTACGGTGTTGATGCTAATCTGCCTCTCGTTATGAACCTCTCTCTCGGCTACAATACAGGTTCACACGATGGAACAAGTCTCGTAAGCCAGTTCTTTGACGCTCTCGCCTCTAAGTTGGGAACAAAGGTGGTGTTCGCCGCTGGAAACGAGGGCGACTTGAATATCTCCCTTAACAAGACATTCACTGCTGACGACAAGCAGATGAAGACGTTCTTTGAACCAGTAAACGTAAACATACAGGATGCCAACGGCAACCCACAGGAGAACCGCATGAGATACGGCTCTGCAGAGATATATAGCAATACAAGCACTCCATTTGAGAAGGTAGAACTCGTAATCTTCAACAAAAGCCGCGGCTCTGTGACAAAGCGATTCTCTCTCACCATGAACGATGAAACAAAAGGCACAATGATTGGGTGCTGCTCTAATGGCTATGAGGATACAGGACTCTCTTACGATGCTTCCTTCAACAATTACTTTGAAGGTTACATGGCGTTGGGATGGGGCATAGAACCATACTCTGGACGTATGTATGCCATTACAAAAATTGCAGTCATCGACAATCTAGAGAAGAACTTAGCAGGAAACTATGAAATAGGAATTATTGTATATGGTGCCGAGGGACAGCGAGTAGACGTATTCTGTGAAGGAAACGGTGCGATGAACCTCGATAACTACGGTATCAGCGGTTGGACACAAGGCTCTGGAAACGGCTCTATGAGCGACTTTGCTACAACAAAGAGCGTACTTGCTGTAGGAGCATACACCTCTTGCCCTTTATGGGCACAGCTAGACGGATTCCTCAGCACACAGAAGACGGAAGACGGTGAGTACAAATGTCCTGCAAACAAAGTTACTCCGTTCTCTTCTTACGGAACAACAATTGACGGTAGAAACCTTCCACACGTAATAGCACCTGGAGCTTTCATCATCTCTTCTATGAGTAAGTATTATCTCGAAGCAGCTAATAGCACAGATGAGGGAATACTAACAGCAGTAGCCCTCAACGACCGTCGCGACCCTTGGGGGTGGCAGGCAGGAACATCTCAAGCTTCTCCTTTTGTGGCTGGTGTCATAGCCCTTTGGCTGGAGGCTAATCCAGAGCTTACCATGGACGAGATTAAGGATATTATCAAGACCACTGCTCAATACAACGAGAATATGGTGTACGACGACCCTATACAGGTTGGAGCAGGACTCATAGACGCTTACGCAGGACTAAAGGAGGTTATCCGCCGCAAGGATAATACAGGCATAAAAGAAGTCTCAGCAGAGAAGAATCGGCTTCTTGTCACCCAGAGTGGCGACCGTACCTTAAAGGTCTTTGTTGGTGGTGAAAGTGAGTTAAACATTGAGGTGTTTGACATCGCCGGAACTCCAGTGGCTTCAAAGAAGGTATCAGGTGATGAGGGCGAAATCTCTCTCTTTGGCACTGCCAAAGGCACTTATGTTATCCGAGTAAACGGTCGTATGTCAAAGTGCTTCCTCTTGAAGTAATTTATCTCAATAAATAGAAAAGACAGAATCCTGAAGAAAACAAAAATCGTAAATAAAAAACTTTATGAACATCAAAAGAATATCAAAACATCTCCTGATGATGGCAACAATGCTGTTCTCACTGCCGTTGAATATCATGGCAGAGGAAGAATTGCCACCACTGATCATCGAATTCAAAACAAGTGTACTTGAACTAGAAGAAGGTGAGGAAGGAAGAACAGCAACAATCCTCCTCGGAGCAAATAAAAGCGAAACAGACTATCTCCTCATAGACTGCGGCAACGGTATTGAGGAACATGAATTCAAGCAAGCTACTCTCGACACCTCTACTCAGTCTTGGATAGGTGGAACTGCCATCACTCTAAACGTAACAAAAGAGGGTATCGTAAAAATCTACGGTGATGCATCAAACATAGCTGTGATTCGTTTCGATGGTTGTTATATCACAGACCTTAAGATGGTTGACATGCCTAATCTGTATTATATAAACCTCAACCATAACCTCTTACACTCACTCGATCTATCACAATTCTCTTCACTAAGGGCAATATCCGTAACTGACAATCCTTTCGATGAGAAACCGCTGAAAATAGGTGGGAACAAACCATACCTGCAGATTCTCGAAATGGGAATCATGTCAAACCTCGACCAGTCGTTCAATCTATCCGACTATCCAGAGCTCGTCTCTTTTGACGCATACGCAAACAAGGGATTGAAGACTCTAGACCCTTCTGGATGCCCGAAGCTACAGCGACTCGCCGTCGATGGCACAAATGTAAAGTCTCTCGACCTTAGCAAAAACCCTATCGTCACTATCCTAAACATCAGTGATTCAGGCATTAAGGAGATTGACCTCAGCAATCTGGGGTACCTTCAGCAGCTGTACCTCGACCACCAGTCCAGCACCATGAATTCCGATGCGAAGTTCACGTCTCTCGATGTAACCAAAAACGAAAAACTCGTATACCTCTTTGCAAATGGAAACAACCTCAAGAGCATTGACCTCAGCAAGAATGCCTATCTTCAGAAACTTTATGTCTCTGACAACCAACTTGAAAATATTGACCTTAGCAAGAACGAGAACCTCGTGGACGTGATTCTGAGAAACAACAACATGGACTTCGCAACGCTCCCATTCCCTAACGAAGAATGGAACCAGTACGACTACTATCAGCGAAATATGCCGATTGCAAAGACCGTGAAAGTAGGTGACGTGCTTGACTATTCTCATCGCGTCCTCCGCGAAGGCACAACAACAACATGTGCAGTATTCACAGTTTCGGAGGAAGAGGCTGGAAAAACTACTCTGCTCTCAGAAGACTTCTACACCTACGAGAACGGAAAAGTGTCCTTCCTGCAGGCACCTAAAGATAGTATCTTCATCGCCTTTGTGAATGACAAATTCCCTGACCTCACTATGGACTATTTCCCTCTCCGAACAAATAAGTTCAAGGTGAAGACTGCAGAGGACTTCGGAAAGGAAGACATCACTGCTTCTCTCAGCGTAATGCTTTCCTCAAATGGGGCGGAACTGAAGATGAAAGTGGGCATGGCTGGCGCAACCCCAGAAAACCCAAAGACTTTCTATATCGCTGACGCTTATGGCGTAAAGAAGGAGTTCACTGCAACTTCATCTGGTCTTCCTGAGACAGTAAACGTAGACTTCAAGAGCACTAGCGGATCAATGATGATTCTCGTTCCACAGGATGAGGTGATGACCGCACTGAGCATAGAAAACCTGTCACTTCTCTCCTTAGATATCACTCAGGCACGTAGCCTTAACGACCTCCGTCTTATCGGAACAAATCTCTATTCACTCGACCTCGGCTATAACCTTGCACTGAGAAAGCTCGTGGCAACAGGAAACCATTTCACAGAATTAAACATTCGTGGCATCAACGATCGCTATCAGAAGAACTTCCTCTCTGATATCAACCTCAGCAACAACGAAATGACCACCGTGAGTCTGAACGATATGGGCACCATAAACCATCTTAACCTCAGTAACAACAAGCTTACCGAACTCCTACTGAAAGATGCCGACAATATGGTTACTCTCGACCTCAGCAACAACGCACTCGAAACAGTAAACCTCAGCTATTGTTCACTCATGACTGATTGTAACATCTCAAACAATAACATCAGTATCATCACTATGCCTGAAGAGATCTCTCTAAAGAACTTCGACTGCAGCAATAACAACCTCTCATTCCCAACCCTACCTGTCGTAGAGGGCGTAAACTACACTTACACTCCACAGAAAGAGGTTGTGATAGCAACCAAGGCACCTGGCATTGATCTTGAGGAGCATAACCTCAACGGAAAGACAGTGTACACCTGGAAGACAACATCAGGAGAGACTCTCGCTGAGGGCACCGACTACAGAATAACAGATGGCATGACAACATTCCTTGATCCTGCAGTTGGAAAGACAGGCTTCTGCGAGATGACTAACGAAGCATTCCCGGAACTTATCGTAAATACCACAAAGGTGGAGATTGCTGAAATGCCTACAAATGTAATCGGTACGTTCACAACAACAGAAAACGGCACAGGAACACTTATCCTCCGTGCACACGAAAACACTACTATCTGCATCGATTGGAGAGGAAACGGCTCTGGTGTACATACTTACAACGTTACAAATGATATTGTGCAGACAGCCATAAAGACTCACGCAAACAGTGAGTGTAAGGTATATTCTTACGATGAAAACGCTCCGCTCTACGTGTTCAGCATTCGCGATGTAAAGATGAAGAACGTTGACCTTACAAATATGAAGAATCTCGTGCTCGTGAACATTACACGCGGCGGAATATCTGAGATAAAACTTCCAGAATCTACCAACCTCTCTGAGCTTATTCTTGAAGGCAACGAGTTTGAGAATATCGATCTCAGCAAATATGCTTCTCAGTTGCGCATGATCTCCCTTAACAATAATAAGTTCAAGGAGTTCGACGCATCACCTTACAAGAATATCTTCTCGCTCACAATGGGAAATAACGAGATGACATCAATCACTCTCGACAATCCAAACCTCTATAACCTCGATCTCTGCGGAAATCAGCTTTCAACACTCGACCTCTCAAAGGCAAATGGTGTTTCACAGCTCTTCCTCACAAACAACCAGTTCGAGTCCATAGACCTCTCACCACTCAAGAATCTCGTGGCTCTCTATCTCGACAGAAACAGATTCAAGTTCAGCACACTGCCTGTTCCTAACTCCAAGTATGCACTGTACCTCTATGCAAACCAAGCTCCAGTGAAGGTGGAGGTGAACGATGGTATCGTTGACCTCGCTACTGAGGCTTACGTAGAAGATACACCTACAACCTATCGCTGGTTTATCAACGACCCTTGGACAAATGAAGAAACCGGTGAACTTGAAGGCGAGGAACTATACTACGAGGGTGAAGACAAAGAATGCTCTATCGTTGATGGTAAGACATACTTCCTCAAGGCTCTCGATAACCTTGTCTGCGCAATGACCAATGAGAAATTCCCGAACCTCACACTCTTCACAGAACCAGTAACCGTAAAAGAGCCTACTGGCATTGAGAACGTGGAAACAGATGCTACTCCTCTCACTGTTTATGACATTATGGGACGCACAGTCAGCAACCTTAACTCTCTCCGCTCTGGGGAAATCTTTATCGTTAAATATGCCGACGGAAAGACAAAGAAGGTGATGAAATAATTCCTTTCCCTCAAAAAGAACTATTCAGATAAAGAAATGATCTGAAAACACAGAAATTAAGACGGTGGGACTTTTTCCAACCGTCTTTTTTGTCTTCATAATACAAAAAATCTTATATAATAATGTTATTTGAGAGAAAATTATAAAAATTTTAAGGTAAAATTACGTTTTTTCTTACATTTTATTTGTAGAATAAAGTTTTTTGTGTAACTTTGCATCGTAAAAATTATGAACCATAATAAACTCAAAAAATGATGACAATGAAAAAGTATAATGCAAATATGTGGTGGTGGCGCAATCTCATGACATAACAGTTGTGGGACGCACCCTTACGTGCAGAGTACACATTAGCATATCAAAGGGCTTGCAAGACACAACTGTCTTGCAGGTCCTTTTTTCTTAAAATATACAACACATACTTTTTTAGAAAAATGACAACACAAACTTCTTAGAAAAAAACATATTTCATAAAGAAAAAACAATACAAACAGAAATACAAAATCATAAGCAATATGAGTTACAACGTTGATGAAAACGGCTACTATGGCCAATTTGGAGGAGCATATGTTCCTGAGATTCTCTATAAAACAGTAGAAGACCTAAAAAAGGCTTATCTACCAATTATTGAAAGTGAGGAATTCCAAAAAGAATATCGCGAACTGCTCAGAGACTATGTCGGACGCCCTTCCCCACTATATTTTGCAAAGCGCATGAGCGAACGATATGGATGCCAGCTATATCTCAAGCGAGAAGATCTAAACCATACCGGAGCTCATAAAATCAACAATGCCATCGGACAGATTCTCGTCGCAAAGAAGATGGGAAAGAAAAGGATCGTTGCAGAAACAGGTGCTGGACAGCATGGTGTAGCAACTGCAACCGTATGCGCACTCATGGACATGCCTTGCAGAGTATACATGGGTGCCCTTGATGTTGAGCGTCAGAGACCAAACGTTGAAAGAATGAAGATGCTTGGTGCGGAGGTCTTTCCCGTTCAGAGCGGCAACAAGACTCTGAAAGATGCCACTAACGAGGCAATCCGCGATTGGTGTTGTCATCCCGCCGACACATTCTATATCATCGGTAGCACAGTGGGCCCCCACCCTTACCCAGACATGGTGGCTCGCCTGCAATCAATTATCAGCGAAGAGATTAAATGGCAGTTACATGATAAAATCGGCAGAGACTATCCTGACTATCTCATGGCTTGCATTGGAGGCGGTTCAAACGCTGCCGGAACAATATACCATTATATTGACGATGAGCGTGTACGTCTCGTTCTTGGAGAGGCAGGCGGAATGGGTTACGAGACTGCAGAAACTGCCGCCTCCCTCACGATCGGTACAGTAGGCATTCTCCACGGAAGTAGGATAAAGGTTATGCAGACAGAAGACGGACAAATTGTTGAGCCTTATTCCATCTCTGCTGGTCTTGACTACCCAGGCACTGGACCTATTCACTGTAACCTCTATGAACAGGGGCGTGCGAAAGTGATACCAATAAACGACGATGAAGCGCTCCGTGCCGCCTACGAACTTACTCGCCTTGAGGGCATCATTCCAGCCTTGGAGTCAAGTCATGCTCTTGCCATGCTCCCTAAACTGCAACCGTTATTGAAGAAAGACGATGTGGTGGTGCTCACCGTTTCTGGTCGTGGCGACAAGGATTTGGAAACATATCTGAAACATAAAGACCGAATATTGAATTAAACATCTCTTTCTTCAATAAAAGACAGAAATTCCGAATCAAGGAATAAAAACAATTCTTATCACCTACTTATGACATACCGTTACAAAATACATACCAAACAGATGTTAGGAGATATGATGACTCCCGTAAGCGCATATCTCAAACTGAGAGACACTTCAGAAAAAAGCATTCTCATGGAGTCCAGCGACTACCATGCGGGAAAGAATGCACACTCTTTCATCGGAGTGACACCACTGGCGGAGGTTGCCATCGGGCATGGCATGGGGCACTGTTCCTATCCTGACCGCACTTCTTACTCCCATGAGATTTCCAACTCCTACAAGAGCGATAAGCTTATCCGAGAGTTCATGAACCAGTTCTCTTTTGTGGGCGATGAGCGTCAGCTGAAGAACTGTGCACTCTGGGGCTTCACCTCTTTCAATGCCGTTCGTTATTTCGAGAATATCGCAGTGAAAGACGAGACACAAGAGAAGAACGATGCCCCAGATATGCTTTACATCCTCTTCCGATATATCGTGGAGTTCGACCATTTTAATAACCTGCTCTTCCTACATGAGCTTGTGAAAGAAGATGAGCAGCCTACACTCGATGATCTAGAGCATCGTCTAAACCGCCTGAACGTTCCGCTATATGAGTTCCACCCTATGGGAGAGGTTACATCTACGTTGACAGATGAGGAACATAAGGCTAACATCCGCAAAGGAATCGCTCACTGCAAACGTGGAGATGTCTTCCAGATTGTGCTCTCCAGACGCTTCATACAACGTTATGAGGGCGATGACTTCAAGCTCTACCGAACACTCAGAAGCATAAACCCTTCTCCTTATCTCTTTTATATGGACTTTGGTGGATTCAGAATCTTCGGAAGCTCTCCAGAAACTCACTGCCGAATAGAAAAAGAAGGCAACTCCTTCAAGGCATTCATAGACCCTATCGCCGGCACTACAAAGAGAACAGGTGACATTGAGCAGGACAAGAAAAATGCAAAATATCTCAGAAACGACCCGAAGGAGAACGCTGAACACGTCATGCTTGTTGACCTTGCTCGCAACGACCTCAGTAGAAACTGCAATAGCGTAACAGTAGATTTCTACAAGGAACTGCAGTACTACAGTCACGTGATTCATCTCGTAAGTAGAGTAAGTGGAGTGCTAGAAAAAGATGCCGATCCTGTGAAGGCATTTATAGATACCTTTCCTGCAGGAACACTCAGCGGAGCTCCAAAAGTCAGGGCAATGCAGCTCATCTCAGAATACGAGCCACACAATCGGGGCGCTTATGGCGGCTGCGTGGGTAGCATCTCTTTTGATGGTAGCCTAAATCAGGCCATCACCATCCGAACGTTTGTTAGCCGAAACAACGAGTTGTGGTTCCAGGCTGGTGGTGGCATAGTGGCAAAGAGCGATGAGGAATATGAACTTCAAGAGGTAAACAACAAGCTTGGGGCACTCCGCCGAGCTATTCAAACAGCAGAGAAACTATGAGAATAGCAATGATAGACAACTACGACAGCTTCACGTACAACCTCGTGCATCTTGTCAAAGAATTGGGAGCTGAAATCGAAGTATTCAGAAACGACCAGTTTGAACTCCCAGAATTGGAACGATTCGAAAAAATAATGCTCTCACCAGGGCCGGGAATTCCTGAGGAAGCAGGAAAACTAATCGATGTCATTAGGGAATATGTAGGGATGAAGCCTATACTCGGAATCTGCCTCGGAGAGCAGGCAATAGGCGAATTCTTTGGTGGGAAGTTAGTGAACCTTAGCGATGTCTTCCACGGTGTGCAGACTCCAGCGCACATCGTTTCATCAGACCCTATCTTCAACGGCATGGAGAAAGACATAATGGTGGGGCGATACCATTCTTGGGTGGTTGATGCTAATTCCATTCCTTCTTGTTTAGAGGTTACATGCATATCTGATGAGGGGCAGGTAATGGCACTCCGCCACCGCGACTACAACATCCGTGGCATTCAGTTTCATCCAGAAAGTGTCCTCACTCCTGAAGGAAAGAGAATGATAAACAACTGGATAAATCTCTAAAAAGAAAAAACTTACAACCCAAAACTCAAAAACAACACTATGAAAGAATACTTGCTAAAACTCATTGACGGTGAGACTCTCACACGTCAAGAGACACACGATATACTCGTTGGCATTACAGAAGAGAAATACAATAACTGCCAGATAGCATCCCTCCTCATGGGCATGCAGACAAGAAGCGTGACGGTAGAAGAACTCCTCGGCTTTCGAGACGGACTCTTGGAAACGGGAAAGCGTGTAAACCTCGATGACTACAACACGCTCGACATCGTTGGTACTGGAGGAGACGGAAAGAATACGTTCAATATCTCCACCTGCTCAGCCTTCGTGATTGCTGCTTGCGGATATATGGTTACAAAGCACGGAAACGGCAGTGCCACCTCTGTGAGTGGTGCATCAAACGTGCTGCAGGCTCACGGGGTGAAGTTCACTGCTGATGAGAATCTTCTGCGGAAAAGCCTCGAAGAGACAAATATGTGCTACCTCCACGCTCCACTATTCGCATATGGAATGAAGTTCGTGGGACCTACCAGAAAGGCGATGGGAATACCAACATGCTTTAATCTCCTCGGTCCATTGGTGAACCCTTGCCGACCAAAGAATTCACTACATGGAACAGCTACTCACGACCAGCAGCGTCTCTATGTCAACGCACATCAAAAAATCGGAGACAACTACGGTGTAGTAACCTCATACGATGGCTACGACGAGATTTCACTAACCTCTGGATTTAAGCTCATCACGAACTTCTTTGAGAAGGTGTTCACACCGAAAGACCTTGGGCTCGACTATCTCGACAAGCAGGAAATCTACGGTGGTAGTACTCCTGAGGAGGCATGGAAAATCTTCGATGCCGTGCTCTCTGGCACTGCCACCTCTGGTCAGAAGAATGTTGTCATTGCCAATGCTGCCTGCGGCATTTCTGTCATGGACCGCAACAAGAGCATAGAAGATAGTGTTCTCATGGCTCGAGAGGCATTGGAGTCTGGACGTGCCTTGGAGACCTTCAAGAAGTTTGTAGCCTTGAACTCATAAATCGCCTTCTTGTGAATAAAAAAACGAATGGGAAAAAGACTTATGAAAGATATCTTGCAAGAAATAATCGCCAGCAAGCGAGTGGAACTGGTTACGGTGAAGAAGAAAAGGAATAGCATGAAACGGGCACTCGCAGAAAGTGATAGCGGAATAATCGCAGAGTTCAAGATGAAGAGTCCGAGCAAGGGCTGGATACATCCATCCATTCGAGTAGAAGATGTAGTGCAGCAATATGCTGAGGGGGGTGCGAGCGCAACAAGCATACTCACCAATTTGGAATATTTCGGTGGCAAGGAAGAATTCATACCAAGAGCAAGGAAACTTGTTCCTCTTCTGCCTATTCTCCGCAAGGAGTTCATCATCGACCGCTATCAGGTTTATGAGGCAAAGGTATTGGGAGCAGATGCCATCTTGCTCATTGCTGCCGCTATAACTCCAGAAGAATATGCAGACCTTCTGCAGACAGCACACAGCATCGGATTGGAAGTGCTCCTTGAAGTCCATGACGAAAAGGAACTCGCTTATCTCTCCACTGGCATTCCCGACATGCTTGGCGTAAACAACCGTTCTCTCGGCACTTTCCATACTGATGTGCAACATAGCTTCAACATTGCAGAGAAGATGCAGGAGGCTGTAAAAGACCTTAGCGAAGAAGAGAAACCGTTGCTTGTCAGCGAGTCGGGGATAAGCAGTCCGGAGATAGTGAAAAGGCTTCGTGATGTGGGGTTTCGCGGCTTCCTCATCGGTGAGAACTTCATGAAAGAGGCCAATCCTGGCAAGGCTCTTGCTGAGTTTATCATCCAGCTAAAGTCTCTATAACAAGCATCAATTAACGTAGCATCAATCAATTGAAATTCAATTAATTGAACCATTCTTAACCGAAAAGAATTATGGTTGTAAAAGTATGCGGAATGCAAGAAGCCACGAATATACGTAGTGTTGAAGCACTCGGCATCGACCTTATGGGCTTTATCTTCTGGGAGAAGTCGAAGAGATATGTAACCTGCATTCCTAACTATCTACCAGAGCATTGCAAACGAGTAGGAGTATTCGTAAATGCCACAAAAGAGGAGATTCTACGCAAGGTGTCTGAATTCTCTTTAGACTACATCCAACTCCATGGCAATGAGAGCAAAGAATTCCTCCTCGACCTTCGCCAATCTCTCGTCGCCCAAGGTCTTCAAGACGTGGGTATAATACGTATGGTGGCAGTGCATTCTGACAACGACGCACGTAAAGCAGCTGAATGGGATGGCATAGCAGACCTCCTGCTCTTCGAAACTCCCTCCCATAACTTTGGTGGCTCAGGACGCTCGTTCAATTGGAACGCTCTGTCGGCATACCATGGCGCCACCCCGTTCCTCCTCTCAGGCGGGATAGGTATGGAGAGTCTTGAGAACCTTCTTGCTTTCCATCATCAAAAGTGGTGGGGCATTGACCTCAACTCTCGCTTTGAGCTCTCGCCTGGTGTAAAAGACACTGAGCAGCTCCAGTTGTTCCTTAACCAATTCTCTGACCTTTCAGAAAAATAAACATTTAAAAAATTTGAAACTATGAACCGCATAAACAAACTGTTCGCAGACAACCCGCAGAACCTAATAAGCATATATTTCTGTGCCGGAGCACCAACTCTAAACGGCACTGCAGACGTGATACGCACACTCGCCAAGAACGGCATAAACATGATCGAGATTGGCATCCCTTTTTCCGACCCCATGGCAGACGGTCCTGTCATTCAAGATGCAGCCACAAAGGCTCTCCGCAACGGCATGTCGCTCCGACTTCTCTTCAATCAGCTGAAGGACATTAGGAAAGAGGTTGACATCCCTCTCATTCTCATGGGATATATAAACCCTATCGTGAAATTCGGATTTGAGGAGTTCTGTAAGAAATGCGTGGAGGTAGGAATAGACGGAATGATTCTCCCCGACCTTCCTTTCAAAGACTATATGGAGGAGTTCAAGCCTGTGGCAGACAAATACGACTTGCGCATCATCATGCTCATTACTCCAGAGACTTCAGAAGAGCGCATCCGCTTTATTGACGAGAATACCGACGGCTTCATTTACATGGTCTCCAGTGCTGCCATCACTGGTGCACAGAAGGAGTTCAACGCTGCCAAGCAGGCATATTTCAACAAGGTGCACGCCATGAACCTCGTCCACCCTACCATGATTGGCTTCGGCATCAGCAACAAGCAAACCCTCCTCTCCTCACAAGCAAACGCAAATGGTGCCATCATTGGCAGCAAGTTCGTGCAACTCTTAGACGCCGCGGGAGGTGATGCACAAACCGCCATCGACAACCTCTATCAAGCTCTCAAAGAATAGCACCACAATTCCTGCTAACACCCCTGCCCCTGCTGCTAACACCCCTGCCCCTGCCCTGCCTGGTATCTTTCGACCTGGTCGAAAGAAAAAACACCCCTGTCCTGCTGCTAAACATCATACACATGCAGTGACTCCTGAGCTGAGGGAAGGTAGTTCACACCCCACCAGCACATCTGCAGGCAACAGAGTGCGAGCGCCAATAGTCCTGCTGCCCAAGGGTAAGCAATTCTCTTCCCTTTTCGGGCGTGTAGGAAGAAGAGATATAGCAGCCATGTTGCCGCTGCCCAAGTCTCTTTCGCATCCCACGACCAGTACAGTCCCCAAGCATCCTTTGCCCAGATAGCACCTATGAGCATACCCAGCGTCATCACAGCTATTCCTATTCCCACAAAAAGGTCTACCATTTTCTGCCACACCTCCCTTCTCTTCATATCCCTAAAAAAGAACTGCCCAACAGCCATAATCGTTGCCGTTGTCAGCACTGCGTAGCAGTAGATATACAGTGCAATATGTGGGGCAAACCATGGCGAGCGCAACACTGGCATCAGTTGCTTCCTCCATAGCGGAGGATAGAACATGCAGACAGCAATGAACAACGTTATCGCCAGAGAAGAAAACACATATAAGGAAGAGCCATGCAAATCCTTCCTTGCTCTAAGAAGAGTCGTTACAAGTAGCCATAGCCCACCAAAGAAGAGCATCGTTATTCCAAGCAATGCACACGGCTGCCAGGGATCGCGAACGAGCTGTAACTTGCTGAAATAGTTCTTCGAGAACACCCCTCCCTCACTGCTATCCTCCTCTCCATACTCCTTCTCATACACCTTCTCCTCATACCCCATCTGGCATATCTTCCATCCGTCTACCTCTACCGGACTATTCACCGTCACCACCGTGCGCAGAATTTCCTTCCCATCTTGTGAGAATACAGAAATATCTGAGGAGTGCGTTGATATAGAGAACCCGTTCAGGAGTATAGAAAATCCTGGCTGGGAGTAACGTTCTGGGTGGTCGTAATCGCTTGCCCACGACTGCACCTCCTCTGTACCCACCGTCATCTTCATACGCTTAATCTCCCTACTACCAATTGCGCCATATACTATCACTACGAGTAGTCCAACGTGACTAAGCAGGAAGCCAGTACGACGCCAATTCCGAAGGCACACCACACCAAGTACGAAAGCGAGGAAACCGTATGTCGCCTCGAAGGCCACTAAACAAGACACCGTATTCCAAGTCACCAATCCGCGAACAACCGTCACCATAAACGCCATGAGCATAACAAACAGCGACACCCGCCATCCGCCCACCCTTCTAAACATCTGTTTCACTGCTTCTTGAATATTTTCCATCTTCGTTTTTTTCTCTAATTCTTCCTATTTGCAAAAGGTAGAAGGAAGTTTTGTCTTTTTTCTATGTCCATAATCATTTACCGTATTACGAGGAAAGACTTTTCCCGATGCAAAAATACGAAAAAAAAACAACACGGCAAAGAAAAGAGGTAATGATTCTTTACAAGAACAAAGAATCACATATTCTTTCTCGTTATTCGTGCATTTCCTTTCTATGTAGGTGATGAAGAGTGACCTATAAAAAAGTGAAATATTTTGTGTGACAGTTTTTTTGTTAAGTTTGCACAACGATTTTTTGTTATCTTAAAAAAAACACCCCTGCTGCTGCCCCCCAGCCCTGCTGCTGCACCCCTGTCCTGCTGCTGCACCCCAGCCCTGCTGCTGCACCCCTGTCCTGCCTGGTATCTTTCGACCTGGTCGAAAGAAAAAACACCC
>SAMEA3663036__coassemble_255_pt1 | contig 26344 bp, 40 predicted proteins | sample SAMEA3663036__metabat2_high_PE_014 | metagenome-assembled genome bin SAMEA3663036 (sample SAMEA3663036) | pig gut metagenome | biome: pig gut; feature: pig-associated habitat; material: faeces | place: France | collected 2012
TTCTGCATCACCAATCAATACAATCATTATAAAAATCATTTTGCACACCTACTTACTCTGATATATTAAAACCTAATTGTAACTAAAAAACTTATAAAGATTATGGAGAATCAAGTGAATCCCTATGTTTCTGTTGACTGCGTAATTTTGGGATTTGACGGAATGCAACTGAACGTGCTTGTGGTTAGACAATGCCGTTCGGGCGGTGAGGAAAGCACAGGGCATTATAAGTTGCCGGGAAGTCTGCTTTATATGGATGAAAACCTTGACGAGGCTGCTTACAGAGTGTTGAAGCAGTTAACAGGATTGTCAAATATAAACATGATGCAGTTCCATGCTTTCGGTGATGTAAACCGCTTGAAGAACGAAGAAGATAGCATGTGGCTTGAGAGATTCCATCATCTCGAGCATCATCTGGAGCGCATAGTAACGATTGCTTATGCTGCTCTTGTGCGCATTGACAGAAATATGACAAGGCTCGATGGTGGATATGAGGCAACATGGATTCCTGTTGCTGACCTTCCAAAGCTTGCTTTCGACCACAATGAGATTGTAAAGGAGGCTATCGTAAACGTGAAGAACAGAGGTACTCTCGACCCATCAATCCTTTTCGACCTCCTGCCGAAGAAGTTCACTGCTTCGCAGCTTAGGGTGATGATGGAGTCGGTGCTTGAAACTCCACTCGATATGAAGAATTTCCATAAGAAGATGGCGCAGATGCCGTATGTGGTGCCTCTCGACGAGAAAGAGGTGGGCGTAAGTCATAGGGCAGCACGTTACTTCAAGTTTCGTAAGCCGAAGAAGAATTTCTAATCGATTACTTCGCTCTCTGTAATAAGAATTTCTAATCGATTACTTCGCTCTCTGCAATAAGAGTTTCTAATCGGTTTGTTTCGCTCAAAGAAAATACTTTCATTCACGCAATATTCATTTACTATAACATTTTTTATGGAGAAAAATTATCTATTGGGATATGATATCGGCACGTCTTCTGTGAAGGCAGCAATCGTAGATGCCGAGACGGGTCAGACAATAGCAAGTGCACAGTATCCGGATGCCGAGGCGCCAATAATGTCTAAGCAGGCAGGATGGGCAGAGCAGGAGCCAGAAATGTGGTGGGAGGAACTCAAAAAGGCTACTGAACGTGTTGAACAGAAGGCTAACGGGGCGTTGGCTGATGTAAAGGCGATAGGTATCTCTTATCAGATGCACGGACTCGTATGTGTTGACAAGGAAGGCACTCCGCTGAGACCTTCCATTATCTGGTGTGACGGTAGGGCGGTGCCTTACGGAAATGCAGCCTTCGAGGCTATTGGCAAGGAGCAGTGTCTCAGTCATATGCTGAACTCTCCTGGCAATTTCACTGCGGCTAAGTTGGCTTGGGTGAAGGAGAATGAGCCAGAGCTGTTCGCAAATATTCATAAGATTATGCTGCCAGGCGATTATATCGCAATGAAACTCTCTGGCGGTGATATCAAGACAACTATCTCCGGACTTTCTGAGGGCATGTTCTGGGACTTCAAGAACAATGAGGTTTCAAAGGATATCATGAACTATTTCGGATTCGACGATAGTCTTATAGCGGAGATTGTTCCTACGTTCTCTGTGCAGTCAACTGTTTGTGAAACGGTGGCTAAGGAATTGGGAATTCCTATGGGGACACCAATCGCTTATCGTGGTGGCGACCAGCCAAACAATGCTCTTTCGCTGAACGTGATGAAGCCAGGAGAGATTGCGGCTACTGGAGGCACTTCGGGGGTCGTTTACGGTGTCTTGGGAGATGTGAACTACGACCCACTCTCTCGCGTAAACACCTTCGCACATGTAAACCACAACCAGCCAGACACTCGCCTCGGCGTTTTGCTCTGCATAAACGGCACGGGAATATTGAACGCTTGGGTGAAGAGAACAGTGGCGCCAGAGGGTATCTCATATGGCGAGATGAACAATCTTGCAGAGTCGGTGCCAGTTGGTGCAGAGGGACTTTCTGTTATTCCTTTTGGAAATGGTGCGGAACGTGTTCTTCAAAACGAGAATCCTGGTGCAAGTCTTCATGGAATAAACTTCAATATCCATACCAAGGCGCACATCATTCGCGCAGCGCAGGAGGGTATCGCATTCTCTTTCGCTTATGGAATGGAGATTATGAAGAATATGGGTATGGAGATCACTACCATCAAAGCGGGTCACGCAAACCTCTTCCTCTCTCCACTCTTCCGCCGTACGCTCGCGGCTGTTACGGGTGCTTCAATACAACTCTATGAAACTGACGGCTCTGTAGGTGCTGCATATGGTGCTGGCATCGGAGCAGGAATCTATTCTGACTCTGACGATGCCTTTAAGACGCTGAAGCATATCGCAACTGAAAGTCCAGTGGAGAATGCAGAGGAGTATCTCGTTGCATACAACCGCTGGAAGACTGCACTCGGGAAGTGATAATGTTGTTCATGATAGTCTTTCGTAAAAGATGATGTTTGTCGGCATTCATTTGGAAGATTATTGTCATTTACGTTATTATATAGTTAATATTAAAGTCTCTGATGTTAGGAATACCCTAATATTGGGGACTTTTTTCTTCTCTCATTTGATTTTTTTTCCTCTCGTTTGGTTTTTTTTCCTCTTGTGTGAGATTTTTTTATCTTATTTGATATTTTTTCTTCTTTTGTTTGAAAAAAAATATCCGTCATAAGCCCAAAACCACAAATTCTACTCCTAACTGCGTAAGTATTACGGAGAAATAAAAAAATACATGATAAAAGTCAATTTTTCTAAAACAATGAAAAAATACCGATAAAAAATATCGAAAAAACTTGCAAGAACAAGAAAAATATAGTAACTTTGCACACGAAAAAGGTGTAGATTGCGCTGGCTTGACTATCAACTCACTGAAACAGAACGCTTTAGAGGTATCTCCGAGGTTGGTTCTCTTTTTGTGTGTACATATGGCAGCGGGTGTCAAATGTACATTTTTTATTTCGAGAAAACTTAAATAACAAATATTTTTTTAATCATTAAATTGAAATGCCAGGATTAATTGGAAGAAAAATCGGAATGACATCCGTTTTCAGTGCCGACGGTAAGAATGTACCGTGCACTGTCATCGAAGCTGGTCCTTGTGTTGTTACTCAGGTGAAGACAGTCGAGAAAGATGGCTACAACGCTGTTCAGCTCGGTTTCGCTGAGGCTAAAGAGTCACGTACTAACAAGCCTATGGCAGGTATCTTCAAAAAGGCAGGAACAACACCTAAGAAGCACTTGGCCGAGTTCAAGTTTAACGAGGAATACAACCTCGGTGACACAATCACAGTAGACCTGTTCAATGACGTGAACTTCGTTGACGTTGTTGGAACTTCTAAGGGTAAAGGATTCCAGGGCGTTGTGAAGCGTCATGGATTCGGAGGTGTAGGTCAGGCTACTCACGGTCAGGACGACCGTTTACGCAAACCGGGTTCAATCGGTGCTTGTTCTTACCCAGCAAAGGTGTTCAAAGGAATGCGAATGGGTGGACATATGGGTAATGAGCGTGTTACAACTCAGAACCTCAAGGTATTAAAGGTAATTCCAGAGCAGAACCTCATCATCGTTAAGGGTTCAGTGGCTGGATATAATGGTTCAACAGTCTTAATTCAGAAATAATGGAAGTTAACGTATTAAATATTAAAGGTCAGGAGACCGGAAGAAAGGTTACGTTAAACGAATCTATCTTCGGAATTGAGCCAAACGATCACGTTCTTTATCTCGACGTAAAACAGTACCTCGGCAATCAGCGCCAGGGAACAGCAAAGGCAAAGGAGCGCTCTGAGCACTCTGGATCAACAAGAAAACTTGGACGTCAGAAAGGCGGCGGCGGCGCTCGTCGAGGTGATATCAACTCACCTGTACTCGTTGGCGGTGCACGCGTCTTTGGACCTCGCCCACGCGACTATCGCACAAAGCTCAATCTTAAAACAAAGGTTCTCGCTCGTAAGAGCGCTCTTTCTTACAAGGCGCAGGAAAACGCTATTGTTGTTGTTGAGGATTTCAATTTCGAGACTCCTAAGACAAAGGAGATGCTAAACATCGTAAACAACCTCAAACTCAACACAAATAAGGTTCTCTTCGTGCTCCCTGCTGAAAACAAGAATATCTACCTCTCTTCACGTAACGTAAAGGGATTCAATGTTCAGGCAGCTGCAAACATTCACGCATACGGCATTCTCAATGCTAACACAATCGTGATAACAGAGAACTCTCTTCCTGTAATCGAAAATATTTTGAACAAGTAAACCCAAGGAGACGTAAACTATGAATTTTGTCATTAAACCTCTGGTTACAGAAAAAATGAACCAGACAACTGAGAAATTTTCTAACCGCTACGGTTTTATTGTACGTCCTGAGGCTAACAAGATCGAAATAAAGAAGGAGATCGAGGGACTGTACAATGTTAAAGTTGTTGACGTAAACACAATGCGTTACGCAGGAAAGCGCTCAAGCCGCTATACTCGCGCAGGACTCATTAGAGGACAGAAGAACGCATACAAGAAGGCTATCGTTACTCTCAAAGAGGGCGAGGTGATTGATTTTTATAGCAATATCTAAATAAAAAATGGCAGTACGTAAATTAAAACCAGTTACTCCTGGTCAAAGACACAAGGTTATTGGCACGTTCGAGGATATTACTGCATCCGTGCCAGAGAAGTCTCTCGTTTACGGTAAGCGTAGTACCGGCGGTCGAAACAACACCGGAAAAATGACTGTTCGCTACATCGGTGGAGGTCACAAGCAGAAGTATCGTATCATCGACTTCAAGCGAGAGAAAGATGGTGTTCCAGCTGTAGTAAAGACAATCGAGTATGATCCTAATCGCTCTGCTCGCATCGCTCTTCTTTTCTACGCTGATGGTGAAAAACGTTACATTATTGCTCCTAACGGACTTAAGGTAGGCACAACACTCATGTCTGGTGCTGACGCCGCTCCTGAAGTAGGAAACGCTCTACCACTCGCAAACATCCCTGTAGGTACAGTAATCCACAACATCGAGCTACGCCCAGGCCAGGGTGCACTACTCGTTCGTTCGGCTGGTAATTTCGCTCAGTTGACATCCCGTGAGGGTCGCTACTGTGTTATTAAACTCCCTTCAGGAGAAACACGCCAGGTGCTTAGCGCATGCAAGGCAACTGTAGGTTCTGTAGGTAACTCTGACCATGCTCTCGAGCAGTCAGGAAAGGCAGGACGCTCAAGATGGCTCGGACGTCGTCCACACAACCGCGGTGTCGTAATGAACCCTGTTGATCACCCAATGGGTGGTGGTGAAGGACGTCAGTCAGGCGGACACCCACGTTCACGTAAGGGTCTCTACGCTAAGGGTCTTAAGACTCGAGCACCTAAGAAGCTCTCTACCAAGTATATCATAGAGAGAGCTAACAAGAAGTAATAATTAGCAAACTGAGAAATTATGAGTCGTTCATTAAAAAAAGGTCCATATATCAACGTTGCTCTCGAGAAGAAAATTCTCGCCATGAACGAGAGCGGAAAGAAAAACGTAGTTAAAACATGGGCTAGAGCCTCAATGATCTCACCAGATTTCGTGGGTCATACAGTGGCTGTTCATAACGGTAATAAATTTATCCCTGTTTACGTAACCGAAAACATGGTCGGTCATAAACTCGGAGAGTTCGCACCAACACGCAGATTCGGTGGACACTCCGGAAACCGCAAGTAAGCAGGCGTAACAATTCAAAACCATAAAGAATAAAATGGGAGCAAGAAAACATATAGCTGCACAAGCAAGAAAAGAAGCCCAGAAGAATCTTTACTTCGCTAAGCTCAACGGCTGCCCTTCTTCACCACGCAAAATGCGCTACGTAGTAGACATGATTCGTGGAATGGAAGTGAACCGCGCGCTCGGAGTGCTCAGATTCTCAAACAAACAAGCTGCTGCCGACGTTGAGAAACTTCTCCGCTCAGCTGTAGCAAACTGGGAAACAAAGAATGATCGTAAGGCTGAAGATGGTGAACTCTTCATCACTAAGGTCTACGTGGATGAGGGTGTTACTATGAAGCGCATGAGACCAGCGCCACAGGGACGTGGATACCGTATCCGTAAGCGTTCTAACCACGTAACTCTCTTCGTTGATGCTAAAACTAATGATGATAAATAAACAATATGGGACAGAAAGTTAATCCAATAGCTAACCGACTCGGTATAGTACGTGGTTGGGACTCAAATTGGTTTGGAGGCAAGAACTTCGGAGATAACCTCGTAGAGGACCAGAAAATCCGTAAGTACCTCAACGAGCGACTCGCTAAGGCCAGCGTCTCTCGCATCGTTATCGAGCGTACACTCAAGCTCGTCACAATTACAATTTGTACAGCACGCCCAGGTATCGTCATTGGTAAGGGTGGTCAGGATGTCGATAAACTCAAGGAAGAGCTTAAGAAACTCTATAAGAAAGATATCCAGATCAATATTCATGAGGTTAAGAAACCTGATCTCGACGCAACAATAGTAGCTACTAACCTCGCTCGCCAAATAGAGGGAAAAATAGCTTATCGTCGCGCTATCAAGATGGCTATCGCAAATACTATGAGAGCTGGCGCCGAGGGTATCAAGGTACAGATCTGCGGACGTCTTAACGGAGCAGAAATGGCACGTAAGGAAATGCTCAAAGAGGGACGTACTCCTCTTCACACTTTCCGTGCCGATATCGATTACTGTCAGGCTGAAGCACTCACCAAGGTAGGCATTCTTGGTATCAAGGTGTGGATATGCCGAGGAGAGGTTTACGGAAAGAAAGACGTTACCGTTAACTTCACTCAGGAAAAGCAGACAAACAGCCGTTCTAACAATCCTCGTAATGGTAGAGGCGGTAACCGTAAGAGAAACAATAACCGTTAAAAGTAGAAGTTTATCATGTTACAGCCAAAAAGAGTAAAATATAGAAGACCGCAAGATGGTCGCGGCAATAAGGGTAACGCACACCGCGGTACACAGCTCGCTTTCGGATCTTTCGGAATTAAGACACTCGAGTCAAAGTGGCTCGACAGCAGACAGATTGAGGCTGCACGTGTCGCTATCAACCGATACATGAACCGTGAAGGACAGGTGTGGATCCGAATCTTCCCTGACAAACCAATCACACGTAAGCCTGCTGACGTACGTATGGGTAAAGGTAAGGGTGATGTAGCCGGATGGGTAGCTCCAGTAACTCCTGGACGTATTCTTTTCGAGGTTGAGGGCGTCGCTTTCGACATCGCAAAGGAAGCTCTACGACTCGGCGCACAGAAGTTGCCAGTTAAGTGTAAGTTTATTGTTAGAAGAGATTACGACAAGAACGCATAATTATGAAGATAAACGAAATTAACAAACTCGAAACCACAGAGCTGGTAGAGAAACTCGAGAATGCACAGGCTGCTCTCCAGCAGATGAAGCTTAATCACGCAATCACTCCTCTCGAGAATCCATCTCAGATTAAGGGCGCTCGTCGTGATATCGCACGTATGAAAACTGTACTCCGTCAGAGAGAACTTAACAAATAACAATGATCCAGATGGAAACAAGAAATTTTAGAAAAACAAGACAGGGTGTTGTTATCAGCGACAAAATGGAGAAATCCATCGTAATCGCAGCAAAGTTCAAGGAGAAGCACCCTCTGTACGGTAAGTTTGTCCAGAAGACAAAGAAATACCACGCTCACGACGAGAACAACGAGGCTCACGTAGGTGACACAGTGCTCGTTATGGAAACCCGTCCGCTCAGCAAGACTAAGCGATGGAGATTAGTTTCAATAATTGAAAAAGCTAAGTAATTATGATACAGGCAGAATCAAGACTTACAGTATGTGATAACAGCGGTGCACGCGAAGCTCTCTGCATCCGTGTACTTGGCGGTACCAAGCGCCGTTACGCAAGCGTGGGTGACGTCATCGTAGTTGCTATCAAAAACGTCATACCATCAAGTGATATCAAGAAAGGTGCAGTATCTAAGGCTTTGATCGTACGTACAAAGAAGGAAATACGTCGCGCGGATGGCTCTTACATCCGTTTCGATGATAACGCTTGTGTACTGCTCAACAACGCTGGCGAACTCCGCGGAAGCCGTATCTTCGGCCCTGTGGCTCGTGAGCTACGTGCAGTAAACATGAAAGTCGTTTCTTTGGCACCTGAGGTTCTTTAATTAATAAATGAATAGGAAATGACTAAGTTACATATTAAAAAAGACGATACAGTCATCGTTCTCGCCGGTGAGGACAAAGGCAAGACTGGCAAGGTGCTCAAGGTATTTGTTGACAAACAACGTGCACTCGTTGAAGGCATCAATATCGTGAAGAAGAGCGCAAAGCCAAGTGCCAAGCACCCACAGGGTGGCATCATTGAGCAGGAAGCTCCAATACATATCTCTAATCTCAGTCTCATCGACCCTAAGAGTGGCAAGGCTACTCGTATCGCCATCAAAATAAATGAAGATGGAAAGAAGGTTCGTGTCGCTAAAAAGTCAGGGGAGGAAATCAAGTAATGGATACAGCACAGTTAAAGAAGGTATATGCTGAGACAATCGCTCCAGCACTCCAGAAGCAGTTCAACTACTCTTCTAAAATGGAGATCCCTGTTCTTAAGAAGATTGTGGTTAACCAGGGACTTGGTGACGCTACTCAGGACAAAAAGCTCATTGAGGTCGCTATCAACGAGATTACAGCCATAACAGGACAGAAGGCAGTAGCTACTTACTCTCGTAAGGATATCGCTAACTTCAAACTTCGTAAGAAGATGCCTATCGGCGTTATGGTTACTCTACGTAGAGAGCAGATGTATGAGTTCCTCGAGAAACTCGTTCGCGTGGCTCTCCCTCGTATTCGCGACTTCAAGGGTATTGAGACTAAGTTCGACGGACGTGGTAACTATACTCTCGGAATACACGAGCAGATCATCTTCCCTGAAATCAATATCGACAACGTCGACAAAATTCAGGGTATGAATATCACATTCGTTACAACCGCCAAGACTGACGAAGAGGGATTCGCTCTCCTCAAAGCCTTTGGCCTTCCATTCAAGAACGCTAAAAACGATTAACAGAATATGGCAAAAGAATCAATGAAGGCACGTGAGGTAAAACGTGCAAAGCTGGTGGCTCGTTACGCTGAGAAGCGTGCTGCTCTCAAGAAGATCATCGCTACTACAGACGATCTCGCTGAAGCATACGAGGCTGCTCGCAAACTCCAGAGCATTCCTAAGAATGCCAACCCAATTCGCCTTCACAACCGTTGTAAGATTACAGGTCGTCCAAAGGGATACATTCGCCAGTTCGGCATCTCTCGTATTCAGTTCCGCGAGATGGCTTCTGCTGGTCTCATCCCAGGTGTAAAGAAGGCAAGCTGGTAATCGTATACTGAAAGTTGCTTGTCAGAAGACTTGTTTTGACAAGCAACTTAAAATAATAAAAGTCTATAAGACAGCCGAAAGGCCGCAAGATTTATATTTCTCATTAATTTAATATTGTCGGGGTAGTCCCGATTAATTAAACTTTTTTATTACATGACAGATCCAATAGCAGATTTTCTGACACGTCTCAGAAACGCAATCATGGCTCACCATCGTGTTGTAGAGGTGCCAGCGTCAAATCTGAAGAAAGAGATCACTAAGATTCTCTTCGAAAAGGGTTACATCCTCAACTACAAGTTTATCGAGGACGGTCCTCAGGGCTCAATCAAGGTAGCTCTTAAGTATGACCCAACAACAAAGGCAAATGCAATTAAGTGCCTTAAGCGTGTTTCTACACCAGGTCTCCGTAAGTACACTGGTTACAAGGACATGCCGAGAGTAATTAACGGACTGGGTATTGCAATCCTGTCTACATCTAAGGGCGTAATGACTGACAAAGAGGCTGCTGAACTCAAAATCGGCGGTGAGGTTCTTTGTTATGTTTATTAATTAGGAGGAACAGAAATGTCAAGAATAGGTAAATTGCCAATCGTAATCCCTGCAGGCGTGACTGTTACTCTTAACAACGGTATCGTTAACGTTAAGGGCCCTAAGGGAGAAATGTCACAGAAAGTTGACTCTTCTATTATCGTTAAGATTGAAAATAATGAGGTTATTCTCGAGGTTGATGAGAACAGCCCAGTAAACTACAAGCAGCGCAATGCTTTCCACGGACTCTACCGCTCACTCATCAACAACATGGTTGTAGGTGTTAGCGAAGGATACCAGAAGGTGCTTGAACTCGTCGGTGTTGGTTACAGAGTTTCAAATCAGGGTAACATTATCGAGTTCTCGCTCGGTTACACACACCCTATCTTCATTCAGCTCCCTAAGGAGGTGAAGGTTGAAACAAAGTCTGAACGTAACCAGAACCCAGTTGTTATTCTCGAAAGCTGCGACAAGGCGCTTCTCGGACTCATCTGCGCAAAGATACGCTCATTCCGTAAGCCAGAGCCTTACAAAGGCAAGGGTATTCTCTTCAAGGGCGAGGTTATTCGCCGCAAGTCAGGCAAGAGCGCTTCTGCTAAGTAATCTTTAACATTTTAACGATTATGAATAACAAGAAAATCGAAAGACGAATTAAAATCAAATATAGAATTCGTAAGAGCGTAAACGGTAGCGCAGAGCGTCCTCGCCTCAGCGTATTTCGTAGCAATAAGCAGATCTACGCTCAGGTGATAAACGATATTACCGGTACTACTCTCGCTTCTGCATCTTCCCTCGGTCTCGAGGCTATGCCTAAAAAGGAGCAGGCTGCTAAGGTTGGAGCACTCATCGCTGAGAAAGCACAGGCAGCAGGTATCACATCAGTAGTTTTCGACCGCAACGGTTATCTCTACCACGGTCGCGTTAAAGAGCTTGCTGACGCAGCTCGTAATGGTGGACTTAATTTCTAAAAAACAATTATGGCAATTGATAAAGTAAAAGCAAATAGCGAGTCAGAGCTTAAGGATAAGCTCGTAGCTATTAATCGTGTTACTAAGGTAACAAAAGGTGGTAGAACCTTCACATTCGCTGCCATCGTTGTTGTTGGTGATGGCAAGGGAACCGTTGGATGCGGTCTTGGAAAAGCTGGAGAAGTAACAGCAGCCATCGCAAAAGGTACAGAGGCTGCTAAGAAGAACCTCGTAAAGGTTCCTGTTATCAACGGTACAGTACCTCATGAGATTGAGGTAAGCTTCGGAGGCGCAAAGGTGTTCCTCAAGCCTGCTGCGGCAGGTACAGGACTCGTGGCTGGTGGCGCTATGCGTCCAGTTCTCGAGAGCGCAGGTGTAACTGATGTCCTTGCTAAGTCTAAGGGCAGCAGTAACCCTCACAATCTTGTAAAGGCTACTATCCTTGCACTCAACACAATGCGTGATGCTCGCACTGTTGCTAAGGAGCGTGGAATCAGTTTGGAAAAAGTATTTAAGGGATAAGGAGGACTAATTATGGCAACAATAAAGATCAAACAGACTAAAAGTAGAATCGGTGCTCCTGTTGACCAGAAGCGCACACTGCAGGCTCTCGGACTCCACAAAATCTCACAGGTAGTTGAGCGTGAGGACAACCCTGCTATTCGTGGTATGATTCGTAAGGTTCACCATCTGGTAACCGTTGTTGAATAATTAATCTTTTAAATAGACACAGATTATGAAATTAAATAATTTGACTCCAGCTGAGGGCTCAACACATTCAACTCGTCGTATCGGTCGTGGACCTGGTTCTGGTCTCGGTGGTACTTCTACACGTGGTCACAAAGGTGCTAAAGCACGTTCTGGCTACAAGCGTAAGATTGGTTTCGAAGGTGGTCAGATGCCTTTGCAGCGTCGTCTTCCTAAGTTCGGATTCAAGAACATCAATCATAAGGAATACATCGCTATCAACCTTTCTACTCTACAGAAGATTTCAGAGAAACAGAATGTTGCTAAAATCGGAATCGAAGAGCTTAAGGCAGCAGGTCTTACCAACGGTAAGGAACTTGTAAAGATTCTCGGCAATGGCAGCCTCACTGCTAAACTTCAAGTAGAGGCACACGCTTTCTCAAAAACTGCTAAAGAGGCTATCGAGGCAGTAGGTGGTAACACAACAATTATTAAGTAATGAAAAAATTTTTTGAGACACTGAAGAACTGTTGGAAGATTGAGGATTTGCGTCAGCGACTCCTCATCGTCCTGCTGTTCACTGCAATATATCGTTTTGGTTCTTTTGTAGTTCTACCGGGTATTAACCCTGGTCAGCTCGAGAAACTTCAGTCACAGACAAGTGGTGGCCTTATGTCACTTCTCGACATGTTCTCCGGTGGTGCATTCTCCAACGCGTCTATCTTTGCGCTTGGTATTATGCCATATATCTCAGCCTCAATTGTAATGCAGCTCCTCGCTGTTGCTGTTCCTTACTTCCAGAAAATGCAACGTGAGGGGGAAAGCGGACGCAAGAAGATCGCATGGTATACACGTATTCTTACTGTGTTTATCCTCCTTCTTCAAGCACCATCTTACCTTTTCAACCTCAAAATGCAGGCAGAAGGAGCGCTCGCTTCTGGTATTTCTTGGCAGGTATTCATGATTCCTGCTACGATCATACTTGCTGCGGGAAGTATGTTCATCCTTTGGCTTGGTGAGCGTATCACTGATAAGGGCATAGGAAATGGTGTTTCTATCATCATCATGCTCGGTATCATAGCTCGACTCCCACAGGCATTCATACAGGAGGTAACATCTCGTTTCACCGCAATCTCCAGCGGCGGTATCGTGATGTTCATTGCCGAAATACTTATTCTCTATGCCGTAGTTTGTGCTGCAATATTGCTCACTCAGGGTACACGTCGTGTTCCTGTTCAATATGCTAAGCGCATCGAGGGTAACGGAAGACAGCAGTTAGGTGGTGCTCGTCAGTACATTCCTCTGAAGCTTTTTGCTGCTAACGTGATGCCAATCATCTTTGCTCAGGCTTTGATGTTCATTCCTCTTACAGTTGCAGGTTTCTCTTCTGACGGCTCTTCTGAGATACTTCGTCAGTTAATGAACAACGGTAGCCTTCTGTACAATGTGATCTATGTAATTCTCATCATTGCGTTTACATATTTCTATACAGCAATTACCCTTAACCCTACACAGATGGCTGAGGATATGAAGCGAAACAACGGATTCATTCCAGGTGTAAAGCCAGGACATGACACTGCAGAGTATATTGAGACCGTAATGTCAAGACTTACTCTTCCTGGATCTTTGTTCATCGCATTCATTGCTATCATGCCAGCTCTCGCTGGAACTCTCAATGTTCAGCAGGCTTTCGCACAGTTCTTCGGAGGAACTTCCCTTCTCATCCTTGTAGGTGTTGTTCTTGACACTCTTCAGCAGATAGAATCTCATCTCATGATGCGTCATTACGATGGACTCTTGAAGAGCGGACGTACCAGAACAGCTGGTGTATCTGCTTACTAATCGATTATGAAGGTTTTTCTCAAGACTGAGGAAGAAATAATACTCATGCGAGAGGCTAACCAACTCGTTGGCAAAACTCTCGCTGAGTTGTTTAAATTTATCAAGCCAGGGGTTACAACCTCTCTACTTGATAAGGTGGCGGAAGAATTCATTCGAGATCACGGTGCTATTCCTACATTCAAAGGTTTTCCAAACCCAAATGGAGTTCCTTTCCCGGCATCTATCTGTACTTCAGTAAACGAGTATGTCGTCCATGGAATACCTTCAGAAAAACAAGTTCTGCGAGACGGAGACATTATCTCCATTGACTGCGGCACTTTTTTGAACGGTTTTTGTGGAGATTCTGCTTATACGTTCTGTGTAGGTGATGTGTCGGAAGAAAACCGTAGGTTGCTCAAAACTACTAAAGAATCCTTGTATAAAGGTATTGACGTTGCTGTTGCTGGAAACAGAATTGGCGACATCGGAAATGCCATCCAGAATCATTGTGAGTCGCAAGGTTACGAAGTAGTACATGAACTGACAGGGCATGGCATTGGGCGAGAGATGCACGAAGACCCTTATGTGCCAAACTATGGCAAGAAAGGACATGGCTTACTTTTAGCTGATGGCATGTGCATAGCTATTGAACCAATGATCGTGTCAGGGAAGAGGGATATAGGTCTCCATCCAGATAAATGGAGCATACTAACTCTCGACCGAAAACCTGCTGCACATTTTGAACATACCATTGTTGTTCGTCACGGAAAGTCTGAGATATTATCATCATTTTACGATATAGAAAAACAAGAAGGAGAAATTTACTGATTATGGCAAAACAGTCAGCAATTGAACAAGATGGAACAATCGTTGAAGCTCTCTCTAACGCAATGTTCCGTGTAGAGCTCGAAAACGGTTGCCCGATTACGGCACACATTTCTGGTAAGATGCGTATGCATTACATAAAGATTCTCCCTGGAGACAAGGTGAAGATTGAAATGAGCCCATATGACCTTACCAAAGGAAGAATTGTGTTCAGATATAAATAATCTCTTAATAGACACGTCTAAAGAACTAAAAAACTCTTTTGATGAAACTGAAGAGATTGTTTATCTTAATTTATTAACCACAGGAAATTCAATCCATTATAGAATATGAAGACAAGAGCATCTCTCAAGAAGCGTACTCCTGATTGTAAAATTGTACGTCGCAAGGGTCGTCTTTTTGTAATCAACAAGAAGAATCCTAAGTTTAAGACACGTCAGGGATAAGATTAATAAATCTAAAACTTCTAATTTAAAAGTTAATTCTTACCGATAATTCAGAAAAAAGCAGTAACTTTGCAACTCCGAATTTTCGGTAAGTATTAATGTGTTAAAATTTTATCATTTTTTTAATTAACAATGGCAATAAGAATTGTTGGAGTAGATTTGCCCCAGAATAAGCGTGGCGAAATCGCATTGACCTATATCTATGGTATTGGTCGAAGTAGTTCAGCAAAGATATTGGATAAGGCTGGTGTGAACCGTGACCTCAAGGTAAATGAGTGGAGCGATGACCAGGCTGCTAAGATCCGTGAAATTATCGGTGCTGAATACAAAGTTGAAGGTGATCTCCGTTCTGAGATCCAGTTGAACATCAAGCGCCTCATGGATATTGGTTGCTATCGTGGTGTACGTCATCGTAACGGTCTTCCTGTTCGCGGTCAGAGCACTAAGAACAATGCCCGTACTCGTAAGGGTAAGAAAAAGACTGTTGCAAATAAGAAGAAGGCTACGAAGTAATTGGAATAACGAATTAGAAAAGCAGAATTCTTTTGTTAATTCCTTATCAATTCGAGATTTTGAATTACAAAAACTTTTTTTAAAAAGCATTAAACAGTCATGGCAAAGAAAACAGCAACAAAGAAAAGAAATGTACGTATAGACGCTGTAGGTCAGCTTCATGTACATAGCTCTTTCAATAATATCATCGTATCACTTGCAAACTCAGAGGGTCAGGTAATCTCTTGGTCTTCTGCAGGTAAGATGGGATTCCGTGGTTCTAAGAAGAACACACCTTATGCAGCTCAAATGGCTGCTGAAGATTGTGCAAAGGTAGCTTACGACCTCGGCCTTCGCAAGGTTAAAGCTTATGTAAAAGGTCCAGGAAACGGACGTGAGTCTGCTATCCGTGCCTGCCACTCTTGTGGTATCGCAGTAACTGAGATTATCGACGTTACTCCACTTCCACACAACGGATGTCGCCCTCCAAAGCGCCGTCGTGTATAATACTGACGAAAGGTCTTAAAAGAATTTACATTTTTATTTATATTTTTCATAATAGCAAATGGCTAGATATACAGGTCCGAAATCAAGAATTGACCGTCGTTTTGGCGAAGCCATCCTCGGTTCAGAAAAAGTTTTGTCCAAGAGAAACTTCGCTCCTGGACAGCATGGCGCAAACCGTCGTCGCAAGATGTCTGAGTATGGTGTCATGTTGGCAGAGAAGCAAAAGGCTAAGTACACATACGGTGTGCTCGAGCGTCAGTTCCGTAACCTCTTTGAGAAGGCTGCTAAGGCAGACGGTATCACTGGTGAGGTTCTCCTTCAGCTCCTTGAGAGCCGTCTCGACAATGTTGTTTACCGTCTCGGTATTGCTCCAACACGTCGTGCAGCTCGTCAGCTCGTTAGCCACAGACACATCGTTGTTGATGGTGCTGTTGTTAACATTCCTTCTTTCTCAGTAAAGCCAGGTCAGGTTGTAGGTGTTCGCGAGAAGTCTAAGTCTCTCGAGGTTATCGAGACATCACTCGCTGGTCGTTCACACAGCCAGTTCCCATGGATTGAGTGGGATGCACAGACAAAGGCTGGCAAGTTCCTCCACAAGCCTGAGCGTGCAGATATTCCTGAGAATATCAAGGAGCAGTTAATCGTTGAGTTGTACTCTAAATAATCATTAAATTAATGGCGATATTAGCATTTCAAAAACCTGATAAAGTAGTAATGCTGGAGGCTAACGACAAGGTAGGAAAGTTTGAGTTCCGCCCCCTCGAGCCTGGATTTGGTGTTACTGTAGGTAACGCTCTCCGCCGCATTCTCCTTTCATCTCTTGACGGATATGCAATTAACACAATAAAAATTGACGGTGTTGAGCATGAATTTTCATCCGTTCCTGGAGTGAAGGAAGATGTGACCAACATTATACTTAATCTCAAACAAGTGAGATTCAGACAAGTAGTAGATGGATTCGAGAATGAGAAGGTCAGCATCACCGTTGAGAATACTACTGAGTTCAAGGCAGGTGATATAGACAAGTATCTAACTGGATTTGAAGTGTTAAATCCCGATTTGGTGATTTGTCATTTAGACGCAAAAGCATCAATGCAGATCGAGCTCTCAATCAACAAGGGACGCGGATACGTACCTGCTGATGAGAATCGTGAATACTGTACTGACGTCAACGTTATACCAATCGATTCAATCTACACCCCTATCCGTAACGTACGTTATAGTGTTGAGCCTTACCGCGTAGAGCAGAAAACTGACTACGACAAACTCATCATTGAAGTATCTACGGACGGTTCCATAGCCCCAAAGGATGCACTCAAGGAAGCAGCCAAGATTCTTATACATCACTTCATGCTCTTCTCTGACGAAAAGATTACTCTTGAGAACCCAGAGCTTGCAGACAATGAAGAGTTCGATGAGGAGATTCTTCACATGCGACAGCTTCTTAAGACTCGCCTCGTAGACATGAACCTTTCTGTTCGTGCTCTCAACTGTCTTAAAGCTGCTGATGTTGAAACTCTTGGTGATCTTGTTCAGTATAATAAGACCGACCTCCTTAAGTTCCGAAACTTTGGTAAGAAATCGCTTTCAGAGCTTGATGATTTGCTCGAGAGTCTGAATCTGTCCTTTGGAACTGATATAGCAAAATATAAACTTAATCAGGATTAATCTGGTTAACATAAACAAGAAAAACAAAAATGAGACACAATAAGAAATTTAACCATCTGGGTCGTACTGCATCTCACCGTAAGGCTATGCTTGCAAACATGGCAATTTCGCTGATCATGCACAAAAGAATCACTACGACTCTTGCAAAGGCAAAGGAACTCAAGAAGTATGTTGAGCCTCTCGTTACACGTTCTAAGGAAGATACAACAAACTCACGTCGTGTTGTTTTCAGCTATCTTCAGGATAAGTATGCTGTAACAGAACTCTTCAAGGTAATTGCGCCTAAGGTAGGTGACCGTCCAGGTGGATACACACGTATTATCAAGCTTGGTATCCGTCAGGGTGACGCTGCTCCAATTGCTTTCATTGAGCTCGTTGACTTTGATGAAAACATGGCTAAAGCTCCTAAGGCTGCTAAGAAAACTCGTCGTAGCCGTAAGTCTTCTAATGCTGCAGAAGCTGTTGAAGCTCCAGCAGAGGCTCAGGAGGCATAATCTCATAATTACGGTGAGTAGAGTACTCTGCTCACCAAATATTAATAGCTTTCGGCTCAACCTATGGCAAGTATCAATTGCTTAGCTATGTTGAGTTTGTTCGATAAACAACCAAACAAAAATTCTAAGAAATGGATTTGATTAAAGTTGCTGAAGAAGCATTTGCAACCGGCAAAAAGTTCCCTGAATTTAACCCAGGTGATACTATCACTGTCGCTTACAAAATTATCGAGGGTACAAAAGAGCGTATCCAGCTCTACCGTGGTGTTGTGATCAAGATCAGCGGTCACGGAGACAAGAAGCGTTTCACTGTTCGCAAGATGTCTGGTACAGTAGGTGTTGAGCGTATCTTCCCTATCGAGTCACCAAATATCGACTCTATTGAGGTTAATAAGCGTGGTAAGGTTCGCCGTGCTAAGCTTTACTACCTCCGTGCCCTTACTGGTAAGAAGGCACGTATTCAGGAGAAGCGTACAGCCGTATCAAAGGACTAATTTTCATCCTGCAAATATCAAAAATCCCGACAACCAAGAGTTGCCGGGATTTAATTTTTTAAAGCATCAATACCTTTCAAGAGAAACAAAAAATGCTGAGATCTAATTTTTCTAACAATAATTTAGCTTTTGTGGAATCTCTATTTTTTTATCTTACATGGAATCCATAAAGGACCGTTACCATCCCCTAATCTCATGTTTCTTGCATTCTCAATACCAATATTTATCACTTCTTTCGCTTTTCTAACAGCATCAGGCAAAGTACTGTTATCTGCCAAAAAGCATGCAATTGCACTCGACAACGTACAGCCAGTGCCATGAAGATTTCTCGTTTCAATCTTTTTTGAGGTGAAAGAGTAGTTATGACCATCTGGCATATATAAGGTATCTCGCATGCTATCATCGTTTCTGTGACCCCCTTTTAAGAGTAGTGAAGTGTTATAGCAAGCAGCAAGTTCTATGCCTATCCTTTCTGCTTCTTGCTCGTTTACTCCACCTCCTGCTTCATATGATGAAGCGCGAGAGCTCTCTTTCGTAGAGATAGCTGCAAGATACTTCGCTTCTGGAATATTAGGAGTTATGAGAGTGCATAACGGAAACAGATTATTTGCAACAAATAGTCTGCAGTCCTCACTCATCAGTGGAGTACCACTTGTTGAAACCATCACTGGGTCGCAGACAATAGGCACATGTAGAGAAGAGAGCTTCTCAACAATGATTTTTGCAGATGATAGTTGTGGTATCATACCTATTTTCACTGCATCAACATGAAAGTCCTCGAAAATGGCATCTAATTGCTCCTCCAGCATCTCATCAGGTACAGCCATTATACTTTTCACACCAAGAGTATTTTGAGCCGTTAGAGCAGTCGGAACAGTCAGAGCATAATGCCCCAATGCAGTTATTGTTTTAAGGTCTTGCTGAATCCCAGCACCTGCCGATGTATCACTTCCTGCAATAGTAAGTATTGTTTTCATTTTTCTCTTAAGTATGTGTCCATAATTGTTTCTATATCACTTCATCCATTCTTCAACCAGTTCCTCACTGTGATAGAATCCCTTTAGATTATTGTTTTATACCCCACGCATCTCCAAGAATCATTCCTCCACCAAATCCCATAACCTTTAGCCTATCAAGCAATGCGAACCTTATTCCTCCAAGAGCAAAAACCTTCTCGTCTATGATTCCTTCTACCCTTGCAGCCACTAATTCATCGTTAGAGAAAGCAGCACAATAGCCCTTTTTTGATATAGAGTTGAAAATTGGCGATAAAGATACGTAATTGTAGTTCCCCTTACATTCTATCACCTCAGAGAGCGAATGACAACTACGACTTATGCTTCCCTTCCAGTTCTCAGGTGGAAAAGGGTTTCTGGAGTTTATGTGAACCCCGAAAAGATTATATTTCACAGCCAGTGGAAAATGGTCATGAAGAACAATACGCGAGTAATATTTTTTGTCAATGGAAAGAATCAATTTTTCCATCTCCTCAAGGCTATAGCCTGGTTTCCTTATATGTACAATGCCAACATCCCCTCTGGATAGAATATTCGCTATCTGCTTTCCTTCATCCAGAATAGGTGTTGGCATTGTTATAACTATAACTGTAAACATATTATTGTGTACAAAATTCTGTGTACATGATACTCTGAACAAGAATAGAACTCCTTTCCTTTGAACCTTCCTTCCTATCTCTTACTTTCTTGTAAAATGTCTCTTACTTCTTAAAAAGATCAAAGGAGGCATCCCAATCCTTCCAAACCGGTTCACGCCCCAGTTCCTTGAGTCGCCTATTTATCTCTGCTGCAGAACGGTCGTCAGAAACTGTGAATTGTTCCAAAGCGTCCGGATAGGTGTAATAACCACCTGGATTTACTTTTGATTCTGCAGACATCGTGGTAACACCGAGAGTACACATGTTGTCACGTATAAATTGCGGTTCACGTGTTGAGTAAGAGATGTCAACGTCATGGTCGAAGATGCGCATGGCAAATGTCAACTGCGCCAGTTCGCGGTCGTTCACAAAGCAGTTTGGTTTGAAGCCCTCGTTTTGTGCTGGTCGCATACGTGGGAAGTTAACAGAGTACTTTGTTCTCCAATAATGTTTCTGTAGATACCTTAGATGGTAAGCCATCATTGTGACATCAGTGCGCCATTCTTTTTCCAATCCAAGTAGAGCACCCATACCAATAGAATGCACTCCAGCCTGTCCCATGCGGTCAAACCCATTCACGCGCCATTCGAAATTTGATTTCATTCCCGCTGGGTGGTAAATCTTGTAGTTCTCTCTATGGTAAGTTTCTTGGAAACAGATAACACCGTTCAACCCATGTTCTGTCAGTTCCTTATATTCCTCTGCCTTCAATGGCATAACCTCAATCTTGATGTTCGAGAAATATTTCTTTGCGATATCAATTGCTTTCGCAAGGTAAGGAACACCTGCCTTTGCTGGGTTCTCACCTGTCACGAGCAAGATGTTTTCGAAAGGGGCAAGTTTTTTAATTGCTTTGTATTCGTTTTCTATCTGTTCTGGAGTGAGTATAGTGCGTTTCATTGGGTTTGAACGGTGGAAACCGCAATAGACGCATGAATTGGAACATGAGTTTGTTATGTACAGAGGAATGAACATTGACATTGTGCGTCCAAAGCGCTCCTCTGTATATTTTCTTGACAGAAGTGCCATTCTTTCAAGATACGGTTCTGCTGCAGGCGAAATCAAGGCCATAAAATCGTCCACGTCACAGTATTGCTTTCCAAGAGCTCTGCGTACATCAGCATCTGTTTTTCTTGCAATCCGTTCTGTTGTTTCCTCCCAACTTATTTGTAGTAATTCTTCTGAAAACATTTTCTGTAAAGGGGGGCTTTACCTCCCGATTTTTATTTGTTATGGTTATGCAGGTCAGTAAATTTCTTTACCACTTGCTCATGATGGAATTTTGCACCCACCTTTATATGTTTATTATAAAATTCTGCATGTTTCTCAGGTCAATTGTCCAAAGACGGTCAATGAGAGGTTCACCGTAGCCACAAATCAACATGATTACCTGTGAAGCCTCCACGCTTCCAATGACAGCCGGTGTGACACCAACAACCTGTTTGCCAGGGTGAGGCATTGCGAGAGTTTCTTTTTCATCAGGGAATAGAGTGCGGTATGTTGCATTCCCTTTGCACAACACCGCCACCTGTCCTTCCAAGCCGCTTATTGCACCGTAGACGTATGTTTTCCCCAACTCTTTGCAGACATCACTCACAAGGAATCTTACAGGGAAGTTATCAGTTCCGTCAACAACGATATCGTATTCCTGAATAATCTCCCTTGCATTCTCTTCTGTAAGTCTAAAAGGATATGCGTTTACAGAAATGGAAGAGTTCAATGACAGGAGTCGTTTCTTCGCATGTAGTGCTTTTGACAGTCCCACCTCCTCCTCGCTGTAAAGCACCTGTCTCTGAAGGTTGGTTATGCTAACGACATCATCGTCAATCAATCCTATAGTGCCTATTCCAGCCCCTGCCAGATAGATGGCGATAGGAGAACCTAATCCTCCTACGCCAACTATCAGCACCTTTGCCTTGGAAAGTTTCTTCTGTCCCTCAACGCCTATTTCTGGTAGAATCAGTTGGCGTTGGTATCGGTCATCGAAATCCATAATTTTTGTTGTTATTAAGGATTATTGCTACAGTTTCCTGAGATCGTGGGTGAGCTTTGCCGCACAGAAGTTTGGTCCACACATCGTGCAGTATTCTCCATCTGTGTGTCCAGCCTCCTCAAAGTATTGCAGAGCCCTCTCTGGGTCGAGCGAAAGGTGGAATTGGTCTCTCCATCTGAAGTCGAATCGTGCTTTTGAAAGAGCATTGTCGCGCACCTGTGCTCCAGGATGCCCCTTTGCGAGGTCTGCCGCATGAGCAGCAATCTTATATGTCACCACACCTACTCTCACGTCCTCTCTATTTGGCAATGCGAGATGCTCCTTTGGAGTTACATAGCAGAGCATCGCCGTTCCAAGCCATGCTATCTGCGCACCACCGATAGCACTTGTGATATGGTCGTATCCAGGAGCGATATCCGTAACGATTGGGCCGAGAGTATAGAAAGGAGCCTCATGGCAATGGTCGAGTTGCCTCTCCATGTTCTCGCGAATCTTGTGCATTGGCACATGTCCAGGACCCTCTATGAATGCCTGTACGTTCTTTTCCCATGCACGTACAACGAGTTCTCCCATAGTGTCAAGCTCAGCAAACTGTGCTGCATCATTCGCATCTGCGGTACATCCCGGACGCAGTCCATCTCCGAGCGACAAAGCCACGTCATATTGAGCCACGATATCGCAAATCTCGTCGAAGTGCTCGTAGAGGAACGACTCCTTGTCGTGAATAAGACACCACTTACTCATGATAGAGCCGCCACGGCTCACTATTCCGCAGAGTCTTGAGTCGGCAAGGTGTACGTTATGGCGTCGGATACCGGCATGTATAGTGAAATAATCCACACCCTGTTCGCATTGCTCAATCAGTGTGTCTTTATATATTTCCCATGAAAGGTCTTCCACTCTTCCATTCACTTTCTCCAAAGCTTGATAGATAGGCACAGTGCCTACTGGTACCGGACAGTTGCGTACAATCCATTCTCTAGTTTCATGGATATTGTCGCCTGTGGAGAGGTCCATGAGCGTATCTCCACCCCATTTGCAAGACCATACCGCCTTATCCACCTCTTCATCGATAGAAGAAGTTGTAGCAGAGTTTCCAATGTTTGTGTTTATTTTCACAAGGAAGTTTCGTCCGATAATCATTGGTTCCGATTCCGGATGGTTGATGTTTGCTGGGAGCACTGCTCGTCCTCTTGCTATCTCTTCTCTCACAAATTCAGGAGTGATATGAGTTTTTATTCCTAATTCCTCACAGTTCATATTCTCCCGAATAGCCACATACTCCATCTCTGGGGTTATAATGCCAGCCTTGGCGTATGCCATCTGCGTAATTGCCTTTCCCTTCACAGCCCTACGTGGCTTCTGGATATGCTCAAAGCGCAGGTTATCAAGAGATTTGTCTGCCAAACGTGCCTTGCCATATTCGCTTGTCACTTCAGGAAGAACCTCCGTGTCGTTACGCTCTATAATCCATTGCTCCCTCATGCGTGGGAGACCTTTCTTCAGGTCAACCTCAATGTTTGGGTCAGAGAACGGGCCGCTGGTGTCGTAGATGTAAACAGGAGCATTCTCTTCTCTATGAGGAACACCGTTCTTGTCTTTTGTGACAGTAGGTGTGAGGTTTACCTTTGTCATGCCGACCTTTATGTTCGGGAAGAGAGTCCCGCTCATGTACGCTTTCTCTCTCTTTGCGTATGCCTTATTGTCGTTTATTGCCATGTTATTTCCTGTTTTATTGTTAAGAATTTAGATGTTTAAGAAAGAAGTGAGAGGAGAACTTGCCTCCGCACAGTCACTGATGGCACCAAGACCAGCCTCGTAGGCACGGCGACCAGCAATTACAGCCTCCTTGAAAGCACAAGCCATTTCTACTGGGTTTCCTGCTACAGCGATTGCTGTGTTCACGAGACAGCAGTCAGCACCCATTTCCATCGCCTCTGCAGCATGGCTTGGAGCTCCTATACCTGCATCAACCACAACTGGCACTGTTGCCTGCTCAATAATAATCTGCAGGAAGTCCTTCATGCGCAATCCCTTGTTCGTACCGATAGGTGCTGCCAATGGCATCACGGTTGCTGCACCTGCTTCTTCGAGGTGCTTGCAGAGTGTAGGGTCTGCTTGGCAGTATGGCAGCACCACGAATCCCATCTTCACCAGTTGCTCTGTTGCTCTCAGAGTTTCCACAGAGTCTGGCAGTAGATAGCGTGGGTCAGGGTGTATTTCCAACTTCAGCCAGTTTGTTCCAAATGCCTCACGAGACATTTGTGCGGCAAAGACAGCCTCTTCTGCATTTCTCACTCCAGAGGTGTTTGGCAGAAGTTGTATATTTGGGTTCTGTGTGATGTGTGTAAGCAAGTCATCGTTCTTGTCGTCAAGTTCCACACGTTTCATTGCCACTGTAACCATTTCTGTCTCACTCGCCTTTATGGCTTCTGCCATGAGTGCGTTGTTGTTGAATTTTCCTGTTCCGAGGAATAGGCGAGAATTGAATTCCCGTCCTGCAATCACTAATTTTTTCATTTTATTGTTTTTGTTTATGCTATTTCTTATAATGACTATTTTTCCTTGTATCAAAAGATTGACTGCCTTGATACGAACCCTTTATCTCTGTCAGATGCCTTTATTCTAATAGTCAACGACCTATTCTCCTATCAATGCCAAGAGACGCTGCATTTCCACAATTGGATTCTCTGCTCGGAGAACAGTGCCGCTGAGAGCAACACCTGTTATGCCCGTTGCCATGAGAGCAGGGATATCCTCTGCCGTGATACCACCAATGGCAACAATCGGAAGGCCTATTCCTTCTTCCTTCATCTGCGAAACAATTCTTTCATAACCTTCCAAGCCGAGAATAGGAGAGAGTCCTTCCTTCGTTGTTGTAAAACGGAATGGACCGCAACCGATGTAATCCACCCCATTGCTATAGTGGCTGCGTATATCCTCGAAAGTGTTTGCTGTTCCACCAATAATGAACTCTCTTCCGAGAAACCTTCTTGCTTCATTTATCGGCATGTCTTTCTTCCCGAGATGCACACCATCTGCATGTATCTCCTTCACCAGTTCCACATTGTCGTCTATAATGAAAGTCGCTCCCGCCTTTTTGCACATCTTCTGTGCCTCAATAGCGGTGGCATACAGTGTTTCGTGGTCAGCACCCTTCATTCTCAACTGCACCCATTTGCATCCTCCTTCAAGAGCCATGCTGATGGAGTCGAGGTATGAATATTTCTCTGTGTAATGTGATATGAACTGTAACACGCTTCTATCCTCCACAAGCCGCTTTGATGATAATGATATGCTCACCATCGTGAATCTCTGTCTTTTCCCATTCTGTGCGTTGAACCATAGTGGTTCCTATAGCAACGGCAACGCCCCGAGAGGGTAGGGACAGTTCTTCTGCAAGAGCCAAAAGAGTCCTTGCCTCTGTTTCTGCTTCTTTGTTGTTTATAAATACCTTCATTTTCGTATTGTTCTTTGATGTTGTGAAAACGTATTTTTCTTTCGTCGTTACTTGTAACTAATGTCTGGATACGAAAACGGGTAATGACATTTTTACTTGTCATTACCCGAGAGTATTGGTTTTGCAGAATGCATTTTAAACCTTTCGTGTCCTTTTATTCTCATTTCCTACGACAGCATTATCTGTATCAGGTCAATGGGTATAATCTCAGCCTTTACATTCTCATCCAACCACAGTTGAAACATCTGTATAGGCACCCCCGAGTTTCTATTTGCAAAGGTAATCCTTTTTTCATATGACACCAAATTTCTTAACGAAAAATAACGTTAAATGAAATCATGTAAAGATAAGTATCATAGTTATACCTCGTAAGTATCATAGTTATACCTCGTAAGTATCATAGTTAGGAAGCGTAAATATGATACTTACAACTCTGTTCCTTTTCACTGCATTATTCTTTGAAACTAATCCACAGTAGTTTCGCGTCGGATGGGTAACGCATAGAACTTTCGTAGCACGTCGCATTAGCATAGACGGCATCAAGGTGTCCTTCATGTATGGCTTCCAGCCAGAACGTACTTCCAGCAGGACTTATATGGAACTATGTCGCCCTTTCTAAGGCTAAGTCTTACGCCCAATACTAAAAAGGTACCTGCCTCCAGTCAAATGTGGGAGGGATGTTGTAATTTGCCGATAATTTTGTCGACCATTACAATTATATCATTACAATTACTTGTGCACTATGTGTGTTGTTTCTTTGTTAGAATACGACATTGGTGTAATGAGACAAAATTGTAAATGCTTGTTTATTAGGTAATTAAATACAATTATATATATGTATTATTATTTAAAAACTGAGTAAACAATTTCTATGCATGCAAATTATTGTAATGATGGTAAGCGTCTCCACGAAGACGTATTGCATATATCAAAAAAACCGCTAAGATACG
>SAMEA3663036__coassemble_257_pt1 | contig 26296 bp, 17 predicted proteins | sample SAMEA3663036__metabat2_high_PE_014 | metagenome-assembled genome bin SAMEA3663036 (sample SAMEA3663036) | pig gut metagenome | biome: pig gut; feature: pig-associated habitat; material: faeces | place: France | collected 2012
TTATATATGGAAACAACAAGAAGTTCGCATAAAATGGAAGTTCGCATAACACACCACCGTACGTGCCGTTCGGCATACGGCGGTTCCTATTTTGGATTCCATTCTCTATAAGCGTCAGATAGGCAGATATAACCTTGCTTGCGTTGCCTATCATTGGATATGGCTTGCTGTACCATGCGGTCAACCACGGTCAAATGCCTTATATGAAGTTTCTGTTCGTTGGGCCAGATGTTTGCCGCGGCTTCCTTCAGATTCCACCTCGCGATGGACACCCTTGCCTTGGGCTATAGCCTTCCCGCTATTAGGGTGGCTTCGGGACTTGCACCCGTTAGACAAAGCTCATGCCGAGCGTACCAAGAAAAAGAGAGTCAGTGTAAGACTCTCTTTTTTTGCCGTTGTTATGATAACCTGAATTTTTTCATATTCCTTCATGCTGCATGGTTTAAATGCAGATAAAGCGGATAAAAGGATTTATGATATGTGATCAGTGCAAAGATTCAAAAAAATACTATTGAACACTTATTTTATTACCCGATTATGATATCACGCACAGTTTTCGAAAGTTCGTCGTAAGAAAGTGAACTGTCTGGAAGAACCGGTTTGTGGTATTCTATCTTTACAGGATGAGAATTAGGAATTCTGCCACCACGAGGCAATGACTCGTAGGCTCCCGAGATGGTTACTGGGAGAATTGGAACGTTGAGTTCCTTAGCAAGAATGGCAAACGTCTTCTTGAATGCCGTCACCTTTCCATTACGTGTTCGTGTGCCCTCAGGATATATCACGACAACCTTTCCTTGCTTCAGTATATCCGCAAGTTTAAGAATTGACACCTTAAGCACTTTCCTTTCCATAAGGATGATGTTATGGTTTCTTGCAAACCACTTTGCTATGCCACTCTTCACATGATCTTCTGTGGCATAGAAATAGCAGTTCTTAATAGTCTCTTTCTTTATACCACAGAGAGTGAGTGGACCATCGAGAACAGACTGATGGTTTGGAGCGATAATGAATGGTCCGTTGGCTGGAATATGCTCTGTCCCAATCACTTGAAGATTGTTGTGATGAGTGATATAGGATTTAAACAAACGAGCAATGAGAGGATAAGTGAAAGATGGTGTAGGTATCTGTGTATTGCTTGACTGAGATAGGATTTTCTTCCAGTCTGTTTCTTCTACCTCTACGCGTGTCTTCCCTGAGGAGATTATGTCTGCGAGCGCCTGAACATTCTCACAGCGAGTGATGTTTTCAGTCATTAGCCTCATGCCGAAGGTCTGTTCAATAAATCCCTGCAGACTAATGATATCGAGAGAGTCGAAGGCGAGGTCTGTCTCAAGATGCGACAGAGGAGAAACGGTAACTCCCTTTTCTTGTTCGATATATCTCTTTAGAACAACTAATTCATCTGAAAAGTTCTCTGATTGACTCTGTGAAGAAGCCTGAGGAGATGACAGAGAATTCTTGCCTGCATTCCCGAGTATGTCCTTCAGTTTATATCGCTGTAGCTTATCGAGCTTGGTACGTGGCAGTTCTCCTCGGTAAATGAACACCGACATCACCTTTTTGTAGTTCATAACGGTAAGGTTATATTTCTCCAGCACCTCACGCTTTATTAGGGTCTCCAGTTCCTCGTCGCTTTTTGAGGAGAGAGAATCCTGAGGAACAATGATGGCACGAAGCATGTCACCATCCTGAACAACAGCAGCCTCTTTTACAATATCGGTATAAGTTTCGAGCTTATATTCTATCTCTGCTGGTTGGATGTTCTTTCCATTGGAGAGTACGATGATTTCTTTTGTACGACCAGTGATATAGACACGTCCCTCCTCATCGAAATATCCAAGGTCGCCAGTATGCAGGAATCCGTCAGAATCAATAACTTGTGCCGTTTCCTCTGGTCGATTGTAATAACCTTTCATGACGTTAGGACCTTTCGCACATATCTCACCCTTGATGATCTTGCATTCTACAGATGGGAGAGGGAGACCGCAGCAGCCAGGAACAATATCATCTGGTCGGGTAAAGGAAATGATTGGAGCAGTCTCGGTCATGCCATACCCCTCAAGGACATCAAGACCAAGGGTGCGTAAACCTACAGCAATCTCTTTGTCGAGTGCAGCACCTCCAGAGACGCAGAAATCGATATACCCACCCATTTTCTTTCTTACAGAAGAGAAAACGATGCGTGAGAGTCTACGACTGTTTGCCTTCTGGCATAAAGCAAAGAGCATACGTGTTATGAAAGAAGCATCTATCTTGTTCTTTATGCCCTGATAAAGTGTCTGCCAGAGACGAGGAACTCCAATAAAGATGGCTATCTTACCACGGCAAAGGGTGTCCATAATGTCTGTCCCAGACATAGAAGGGCAAATAGCCACCCCTCCACCCTGCAGTATTGGTGCCACAACGGAGCCTATGAGAGGGAGGATGTGATGCACAGGAAGAAGTATCATTGTTCTTCGTTCGGCATTGAAGATTTTTACTTCCTCGCAAACACCGTACATATTGGCATAGAGGTTCGAATAAGAAAGCATAACACCTTTTGGAGAACCCGTTGTTCCAGAAGTATAGATAATCACGGCTGTTTCTTCTCCGTCAGCCCATTGATAAGGTGTTATCTCCTTTTCTGTTATCTTTATATTCTCAAATTCATCAATAATAAGAATTTTCACAGCCTTTCCGCTCTCTATGACTGCTTTATGCACAACATCATAGCGGGAAGACGTCACCCATACTGCCTTTGGTGAACAGTCGTTCAGGATGTAAAGGATATCTGACTGCGTGGAAGAGGCATCTACAGGTATGGCTATTCCTTGGTTATGCCATACAGAGAAGAAAGCATATATCCATCCCTCACGGTTCTCACCGATGATCAAGGTCATGGCACCTTTCTCTTTTGGAGTGAAATGAGAGAAGAGCTGTATTCGCTGAATCATCTCTGAATAGCTTATGTTACTGTCGCCAGCTATGATGGCGGTTTTCTTAAAGTCTTTTATCATTCTGCTTTTTGTTTTGATAGATATTTTTTTACAAGCTTTTGCGATTGCAAAGTTATGAAAGAAAAAGCAGAAAGCACCATAATGTCCTATAATTTTGAGTTAAATACGAAATATTTGAGCATTTTATCCTATTATCAGCCTTTATTATACCAAAAAAGGGCAAGGAATACCCTTGCCCTTATCTGTAATATAACAATTTTCTTATTTGAATTAGTTATTCTCAGGACGAAGCTGACGAACAACCTCAGCAGTGCGCCACATCTCAGAATCGTGGAGAGCAGCAAGCTCCTTCTCAAGACCAACACGATAGTCAGGCTTTGAGTTTGCATCGATAGAGATCTGAGCCTCGTTACCAGACTTCACAGACTCATAGAGCTTCTGTACAACAGGCTTACAAGCATCGTGGAAAGGACCCATCCAGTCGAGAGCACCACGCTGTGCTGTTGTTGAGCAATTTGCATACATCCAGTCCATACCTTTCTGAGCGAAGAGAGGCATGAGAGACTGCGTGAGTTCTTCAACAGTTTCGTTGAAAGCCTCAGAAGGAGTATGTCCGTTTTCACGGAGCACCTCATACTGAGCGAGTAGAAGTCCCTGAATAGCTCCCATGAGTGAACCACGCTCACCAGTAAGGTCAGAAGTTGCCTCACGCTCGAATGTTGTCTCGAACATATATCCTGAACCAATACCGATACCGAGAGCGAGAGTACGGTCGAGAGCACGACCAGTAGCATCGTTGTATACAGCATATGAAGAGTTCAGTCCACGACCTTCAAGGAACATGGTGCGCAAAGAAGTTCCAGAGCCCTTTGGAGCAACCATGATTACGTCTATATCCTTTTCTGGAACACATCCTGTTCTGTCAGACCATGTTATTGCGAATCCGTGTGAGAAGTAGAGTGCCTTTCCTGGAGTAAGATACTTCTTCAGAGTAGGCCAAACAGACATTACGGCAGCATCAGAAAGGAGACACATTACGATTGTTGCCTTGTCGGCAGCTTCCTCAATAGAGAAAAGAGTCTCTCCTGGTACCCATCCGTCAGCAATAGCCTTTTCAAAGGTCTTACCCTGACGCTGACCAACGATGACATTGAATCCATTATCACGAAGGTTACAAGCCTGTCCAGGACCCTGTACACCATAACCAATAACTGCGATTGTTTCATCCTTGAGTATCTCACGAGCTTTCTCGAGTGGGAACTCCTCACGTGTCATTACCTCTTCGATAACGCCACCAAAATTCATTTTTGCCATTTTTTTTGTTTATTTTTTTGTGTAAGTATTTATCTTTCGTTCTGAATTGTTTATTTTCGGTGCAAAGTTAACACTTTATTATGAAATGTCAAAGAAAAATATCTATTTTTTTTGAAATTTCAAGTCACATCTTACAATTTCCACCTCTTTTTCCTCGTTTTCTGACCTTTTTGTTATTCTAATCACCTTTTCTTCGTCAGATTTCTCGTCAAGATAGAAATTTAGTGTATCGCCATAGTAACTTTCCGCAACATAAGCAATATCGAAACGTTTCAGGCTATAAGCCTTGTAGAAATCAAGTGGGAAGATATCAAGTATATGCTCTATGTATTTTACGCTATTTATATGTCCATTAATATCGACATCTGAGTAGCATGTCTGAATGTTTCTCACCAGCCTTGCATCTGTACTTACCTTTACCCTACCTGGATTATCTATCGGACATTCCTTTCCTTCTTCGATCCATTTCATTATATCGCCGTTGTTAACGGAAAGAATGTCTGTTGGCTGACGTGAGGAAAGGTCGATGAGTGCCCATATTGAACGTCCGAAACCGAGCGACTTCCCAGTTTTCTTATCTTCTACGCGAAAATTTCTTTTTGTGAAGTATCTCATTGCGCTCTCAACCCATGTTTCAATGATGAAATCTGAGTATTGCTCAGGCATAACATCCATTTCAATACAGAGTCTTGAGAGTACCCATGTCTTATTGAGCGTGTTAAGGTATCTCATACCAAACTCTCGCTCCGTACTATGAAAATCAGCAGCATTGAGCATGTTGTTTCCGAGATGTCCCATTTGCAGCTTGTGAGTGAAGTCGCAATGGAACGGCTCTGCACACATTTCGTATCGCGCTACCTTTGGCAGTTTACTAATCATTTCTATTTTTTTAAAAATTGATTTATTGGCAGCAGAAATTCACTGACGCCTTTCTACAGATTGTCTTCTGCATCAATGGCTTTTCCACGTTCATGGAGGAAAGCGTTCACCTTCTCCTGACATGAGCGTGTAACCACGATGCGTCCAGAGCGGGCATACTGTAGCACACATCCAGGGAATTCGTTTAGCTTACGGAAAAGGTCGAGGATTTGTTCTGTTACTCCAGCCATAGAAACGATGCAGAATGTTGAGTTCACTTCTGTTATTCTTGCTTGAGAGTGGCGTATTTGTCGACTTATTTCCTGATTAGCTAGAACAATAGGAGTAGAGAGTTTGAACATTGCAGCCTCAATGAGGAACACCTCATTATGGAGATAATAGTCTGCCTTTACAACGTCCACTTTTCGTTCTGTCTGCTTAACAATCATCTCAGCCCCTTCTTTATCTGTAAAGGCGGTAATAGTATATTTATGAACACCTTTTATGCTTGATGCAGATACGTTCAGTGACTCGATGTTCACTTGTCTGCGAGTGAAAACTGCTGTTATCTGACTGAGAAGACCAGGAAGGTTTTCTGTGTATATAATAAAGGTGTAAAGAGTTTTGTTGTCTTTTTCTTGTTCCATTGTTGCAACATTTGTTTTCGTTGGCGGGAATGACGACTGCTTTTCTACTTCTGGAGAAAAGTGAGCACCATCTTTCCTGCTTTGGCGAGAAAGAATGGCATCACACTTTCCGCAAGATGAGCACTCACCGCATTGTCCGCCGAATGTTTTCCCTTTCATCAGTATCGTTATTCAAGCAACATCTTATCGACATCTGCCCCCGGAGGAGTGATTGGGAATACGTTGTCTTCTTCCATGATAGCACACTGAAGTACGTAAGGTCCATCAGTAGAGAGCATCTCCTGAATAGCATCGTCAAGGTCGGCACGTTCTACAATGGTACGTGCAGGGATTCCATATCCTTTCGCAATGAGTTCATAGTCTGGGTTCATCATTGGAGTGAAAGAATACCTGTGATTAAAGAACATCTCCTGCCATTGGCGCACGTTTCCAAGATAATTGTTGTTCAGGAGGATCATCTTCACTGGAGCCTGCTGCTCCATAATAGTTCCGAGTTCCTGAATTGTCATCTGGAATCCTCCGTCTCCACAGAACATACAAACCGTACGGTCTGGAGCTCCAAATGTAGCTCCCAAGGCTGCTGGTATTCCGAATCCCATTGTTCCTAATCCACCAGAGGTAACAATACTTCTTGGTTTTGAGAACTTGAAGTATCGGCATGCGAAGAGCTGGTTCTGCCCGACGTCTGTCACGAGAATTGCCTCGTGGTTTGTAGCTTCACTAATCTTGTTGACAACCTCTCCCATGAGCAGAGGTCCTTCTTTTGGATATAAAGCCTTGTTGATAACCCTATTATATTCTTTTTCTTCGTATGGTGCGAAACCATTTACCCACACTGTATGCTTTGCCTCAGAGATATGCTCTGTAACTGCTTTCAGTGTTTCCTTGCAGTTGCCAAGAATGCTTAGGTCAACCTTCACGTTCTTATTGAATTCAGAAGGGTCGATATCGAAATGGATGATCTTCGCCTGCTTAGCGTAAGTTTCTAATTTTCCTGTCACACGGTCGTCGAAGCGCATACCGACAGCGATGAGAAGGTCACACTGGTTGGTCATCACATTTGGACCAAGGTTTCCATGCATACCAAGAATACCCTTGTTAAGAGGATGGTTGCTCTCTAATGCGGAAAGTCCGAGGAAAGTTCTTGCGCAAGGAATATCAGCCTTTTCTATCAATGCCTTCAGCTCCTCTGTGGCATTTCCAAGTTCCACACCCTGACCAACAAGAAGGAAAGGCTTCACGCTATCATCAATCATCTTTGCAGCCTCGATAATCTCCGTATCCTTTGGTTTCGGGTAAGGCTCGTAGCTACGAATGAAATCAACCTTTTGAGGCTCGTAGTCAACCATGGCTGTCTGTGCGTTCTTGGCAAAGTCAAGAACAACAGGACCTGGTCTGCCACTGCGTGCTATGTAGAACGCACGACTTACAGCCCATGCAATATCCTCCGCTCTGCGTATTTGATAGCTCCATTTGCTTACTGGAGCCGTTACACCAACCACGTCCACTTCCTGAAAGGCATCTGTTCCAAGCATGGCTATTCCCACTTGTCCACAAATAACCACAATAGGGGTAGAGTCGATCATTGCGTCGGCAATGCCAGTAACGGTATTAGTAGCTCCAGGACCAGAAGTAACAATGGCACACCCCACCTTTCCACTTACACGAGCATATCCCTGAGCTGCATGAACTGCTCCTTGCTCGTGACGTACGAGTATGTGGTTCAATGTTTCCTTATGGTCGTAAAGTGCATCGTATGTAGGCATTATAGAACCTCCTGGATATCCGAAGAGAACATCTACGCCCTCATGTTCCAAAGAGCGGAGTAATGCCTCTGCACCTGTTATTCTTTCCATATTTTACTGTTTAGAGATTTGTGTTGTAAAACCGCATGGGAACAGAATTTCTGCATGTTGCAAGACAACGGTTTCCCGAGTGCGGAATTGCGGAAAAAGAGTTTTCCGTATTATCTGTATCATTCTATAATTCTTACACCACCCTTATCGGCAGAAGCAACACTCTGAGCATAGGCACGAAGCGCCTTTGACACCTTACGTGTGCGCTGGAGAGGACGAGCAGGACGAGCTGCGAGTTCATCGTCTGAAAGTCTTACATTGATAGAACGGTTAGGAATATCGATATCAATGATGTCACCGTCTACAATCTTTCCGATGTTTCCTCCACTGGCTGCCTCTGGAGAGATATGTCCAATAGAAAGTCCTGACGTTCCACCAGAGAATCTACCATCGGTGATGAGGGCACATTCCTTACCCATGTGCATACTCTTAATATAAGAGGTAGGGTAAAGCATTTCCTGCATACCCGGACCGCCCTTTGGACCCTCATGTGTAATAACCACTACGTCACCCTTCTTAACCTTACCACCAAGGATTCCCTCACAAGCATCTTCTTGAGAGTCAAAGACCACTGCAGGACCAGAGAACTTCCATATTGACTCGTCTACACCGGCTGTCTTTACCACACAACCGTCTTGAGCGATATTTCCAAATAGCACTGCCATTCCTCCATCTTTTGTATATGCGTGCTCAATATCGCGTATGCAGCCATTCTCACGGTCTGTGTCAAGGGTAGGATAAACAGTATCCTGAACGCCAAGCTGGTTGCAGAATTTTCCTGCTGGAGCACTTGAATAAATTCTCTTTGCCTCAGGGTCTATATCATCCTTGAGAATAGAGTATTTCTCTATGTCTTCCGCAAGAGTACGACCATTCACTCGCTTAACGTTTGTGTCAATCAGACCACCCTTCGCAAGTTCACCAAGCAAGCCCATCATACCACCAGCACGTCCACATTCCTGAACAGAATACTTCTGTGAGTTCGGTGCAAGCTTACAGAGGAACGGGGTCTTACGTGAGAGAGCATCGATGTCGCTCATGGTGAAGTCCACCTCTGCTTCCTGTGCCACTGCGAGGAGATGAAGCACGGTGTTTGTTGACGCTCCCATTGCAATGTCAAGTGTCATGGCATTGAGGAAAGCAGTACGTGTAGCAATTGAACGAGGCAGTACGCTTTCGTCACCTTCGAAATAATAAGCATTTGCGTTCTTTACAATCTGACGAGCAGCAGCCTTCATAAGTTCCCTGCGGTTCACATGAGTAGCAAGGATTGTTCCGTTTCCTGGCAGAGAAAGTCCAATTGCTTCAGTGAGATTATTCATGGAATTAGCAGTGAACATTCCAGAGCAACATCCACATCCTGGGCAGGCACGATTTTCCACCTCTGCAAGTTCCTCATCGCTGACGGTCTTGTCAGCACCCTTTATCATGGCCGCAATAAGGTCGAGATTCTCACCTTTGTAGACACCAGCCTCCATAGGACCTCCGCTGACGAAAACAGCAGGGATATTCAGACGCATGGCGGCCATGAGCATTCCCGGAGTGATCTTGTCGCAGTTAGAGATGCAAATCATTGCATCTGCCTTATGGGCATTACACATATACTCTACAGAGTCTGCAATAATATCACGTGATGGAAGTGAATAAAGCATTCCGTCGTGCCCCATGGCAATGCCATCGTCAATGGCTATAGTGTTAAACTCAGCAGCATAGCAACCGAGTTTCTCTATCTCTTCTTTGATAATCTGTCCAGCTTCATGGAGATGTGTATGTCCCGGCACAAACTGCGTAAAGGAATTGACGACAGCTATAATAGGTTTTCCGAATTGTTCACGTTTCATACCATTGGCAACCCACAATGCGCGGGCTCCTGCCATTCTGCGTCCCTCTGTACACACAGAGCTTCTTAATGGATGTCTCATATTGAAAATTGCTTTTTTTAGTCTTTTTACCTTGTCTTTTTTGATGTTGGAAAAGCTACATGAGTAGCAAAAAGTTTTGCAAAGGTAATCATTTTTTATTAATAAACAAAAAATACTTACAAAAAAGTGACTCTAAATGATAAATTTTAGTTATTTTTCTTGTTTTGCTTATATTTTGTAAGTATTTTTGTGTATTTTCTTTTAATTTACAACATTAATCTGACACCCTTTCATAAAGCATGTAATGTTCTCGTCTGCAATATCCCTTAACCGCATGCGCGCCTCTATCGTTGCCCAGCCAAGATGTGGAGTTATAAACGCATTTTTCTCACGAAAGAGGGGGTTATCAGGATGTGGAGGCTCTACAGACATCACGTCAGTGCAATAAGCCTGAATTCTCTTTTCTCTCAGAGCATAGGCAATGTCATACTCGTCAACAAGAGGTCCGCGACCTGTATTAATCACGATTGCATTCGCTTTCATAAGACTGATAGACGATTTGTTTATCATCTTCTCTGTATCGGGAGTCAACGGACAATGAAGGGAGATAACATCAGAAGAGGTATAAAGGTCTGGGAGCCTACATTTATTTATATATGCAGGGAGAATATCTGCAGACTTACTCGTGAAAGCGTTTACCTTCATACCAAACGCATTGGCAATAGCAGCAACACGCATTCCGATATTTCCAAGACCTACGATGCCTATTGTCATGGAGCAAAGCTCATGAAAAGGGAAGTCAAGGTAACACATATCAGGGCATGCAGACCATTTTCCATTATGGTTCTGTTCGTTATAGTATGCCACCTTGTTCACAACGTTAAACAAATGAGCAAAGACCGTCTGGGCTACACTCTCTGTGCTATATGCAGGGATGTTGGTAACAACAATTCCGTGTTCTCTTGCCGCTTGTAGGTCCACAACATTTGTTCCTGTGGCAAGGATACCTATATAACGAAGGTTTGGGTTATCCTCGAAATGCTTGCGTGTCAGAATAACTTTGTTTGTCAAGACTATCTCACATCCTTTTATTCGTTCAGAGGTGTCTTCAGGAGAGGTACGGTCGTAAACAGTTACCTCGCCGAAGTTCTCTAAGGACTTCCATTCTTTAATATCATCACGCAAAAGCGTATAAGCATCTAAAACAACTATCTTTGGTTTCATTTCCATTTTTTGTTTCATTGAATTATTTGTTTTTACTTTCTTCACGGTGCAAAGAGATTAGTGAAAAAAATTATTCATATCTCTTGCCCCAACAATTCAGCATTCTCTGCTTTAGCTTTTCCTCAGCAGCATTCTCTTGTGCATGCCAGATGCGCTGAGAGACAAGGGCGTCTGGCATGAACTGCTGGTCAACAAAATGACCTGGATAGTCGTGAGAATACTTATAGCCATCAGAATAACCAATATCTGCCATCAACTGGGTTGGTGCATTCCTCAAATGTAAAGGAATGGGAAGGTTGCCTGTCTGACGAACAATCTCCAATGCTTTGTTGATACCGTTATAAGCTGAATTGCTCTTCGGAGAAGTGGCAAGATAAACAACTGCCTCTGCCAGCGGAATACGAGCCTCTGGCCAACCAATCTTCATAACAGTGTCAAAAGCGGCATTGGCAAGGAGGAGGGCATTAGGGTTTGCCAGTCCTATATCTTCTGCTGCGGAGATCATTATTCTTCTCGCAATAAACTGAGGGTCTTCTCCACCTTCAATCATTCGCGCCATCCAATACAAGGCGGCATCGGGGTCTGAACCACGGATGGATTTTATGAAAGCAGAGATAATATCGTAATGCATTTCTCCCTGTTTGTCGTATGCCAACGGATTCTGCTGGAGGTGAGAAACCACAAGTTCGTCGGTTATCTCCACATCTCCTTCCAGACCACAGACAATATCCAGTATATTCAGAAGCTTGCGGGCATCACCACCACTGTAACGCAGCAGTGCACCATGCTCCTTTACTGTGATATGGCGTTTGGAGAGAATACTGTCCTGCTTCAAAGCACGCTCAACGAGAGAGAGGAGGTCGTCTTTCTCTAATGGCTTAAGAATATACAACTGACAACGAGAGAGCAACGGACGAATAACTTCAAAGGAGGGGTTCTCGGTGGTTGCTCCAATAAGTGTCACAGTACCTTTCTCCACAGCGCCAAGAAGACTGTCTTGTTGCGACTTTGAGAAGCGATGAATCTCATCTATGAATAGAATAGGACTATTCATAGAGAAAAATCGGTTGCTCTCAGCTCGTTGAATAACTTCACGAACATCCTTCACACCACTCGTTACGGCAGAAAGCGTGTAGAATGGCACTTCCATACTATGTGCGATAATCTGCGCCAAAGTGGTCTTACCAACTCCTGGAGGACCCCAAAGAATGAATGAGGAGATACGTCCCGACTCAATCATCTGACGTATCACTGCACCCTGTCCCACGAGATGCTTCTGACCGATATATTCATCTAGCGTACGTGGACGCATACGCTCCGCTAATGGCTGACTCATAGTTTTCTTTTTTTCTTCTGATTGTTATGGCTGACACGTTTTTTCTTGCAGCACATACACCTTATTATAATAGCTACATTTTTTTAGTATGTGTTCATATTTTTTTTAACAATGCGCAACAGATGGTGCAAGGATTGTAAAAATAATTCTGCATACCTACTTAATTGCCTGCAAAATTAAGAAAATTCACTGACATTTACAAAAAAATGCATTTTTATTTTGTATTTATAATAACTTACATTACCTTTGCAGCAAATTTTACATGCATAACAAAAAATTATTTAAGATAAATGAAAACGATAAACGAAGAAAACATCAATTCAATGACTCTCGAAGACCTCACAAAAAGCATTGTTTGGGACCTTCAAGAAAACGATATCATTAGACTCTGGAATGAAGCGGTAAAAGAACAGGAGACTATTGAAAACGGAAGACATTACATCGATATCATTCGTTGCGCATTCGAGATTGAGGAGTTAAAGGTAGACAGACCAGAAATCGTAAAAAAATACGAAGCACGAGGAATGACCGTTGCACTTCTTCCTTATGGGCAGGGAACAAAGAAATGGGCAATAAAGAAAAGACCTATCGTGCGAGTAACCGACCTCACATACGAGAATATCGGGCATATCTCAGCCGCTAAGCTCCTTGAGGTGATAGACAGAAACTTCGGAGGTGGATGGGAGTCTCTTTCACAGTCCATCAGAGATATCATCGAGTCTCGCTTCGACATCAGCACAACCACCCTCCCTAAGGAGCGCCTTAAGAACCCTGGCGGTATGTATGAGATGAAGGTGAAAGACGGCTTTGACGTACTGGAAATAGAAAAGGGTGCATGGGTAGAGGCTATCTTCGCAAAATTCAAACCTATTGAAGAAAAGCATTCCTACACTGACTCTTATTCAAAGAAAAACGGTCCCGATGACCTTGACGAGGATAACGAAGACGAGTTCGAATTGCCAGAGGACGACTACGGAAAGGAAGAGGAAGATGAACTCGATGAGGATGCACTCACTGCTGAGAGCTATCGAACAACCATCGATGAAAATCCAGAAGACCTCGACATCACCGTCGATGACCTTGACGACGAAGACTATTAATAAATTCCTCCAAAGCGTTCCTACACAGAATTAGGAAACAAAAAACTACGGGCTTAACCTCACGGAAAAGAGGATTAAGCCCGTAATTGTTTCTCTTCTTTTATCATGCTTTCTTCATCATCCACATCCTATAGCCATATACAGCGACAATCACAAAGCAGACAAAAGGAAGAATAAAGCTGACATTCACTGCAGCAAAGCCCATTACTGTACCCTGATCGATAATCATTGCCTGAAGAGGAGGAAGAACAGAACCTCCAAGAATTGCCATGATAAGACCAGCAGCTCCAAACTTCGCATCATCGCCAAGTCCCTCAAGGGCAATACCATAGATAGTTGGGAACATCAACGACATGCATCCACTGACTCCAACAAGGCAGTAAACACCAGTTCTACTCTCAAAGCCAATCACTCCGCAAACCAGCACCATTGCTATCGTTCCGAATATCAGGAGCATAAGTCCTGGATTCAACCATTTCATAAGGTAAGTACATATAAATCTTGAAGCAATGAAGAACATCATTGCATAGATATTAAACTGCTGTGAGAGAACCTCAGCATCCTGCTCTGCCATTCCTTCCGCCATAAAGACACGCGTACCATACTGGATTATGAATGTCCAGCACATTATCTGTGCACCAACATAGAAGAACTGGGCAATGACTCCCTCACGGTAATATCGAAGACGGAAGATTCTCTTCAGCGTAGAAACGAAATTAATATCATGCGACTGATCTCCGTTCTTCGGCATCTTCATAAAATAGATTGTCAGGAACATCAAGGCAATGACTGCAGCAATAATGAGATACGGGGTCACAAGAACAAGAAGATCAGACTGCTTCACAGCCTCAAACTCCGCCTCGTCAAGCAAAGCACGGGCAGCAGAGTCTCTCGTGTCAAGCTTTGCCTGGATGAAGTTCATGGCAACAAACATTCCAAGTATCGAACCACAAGGATTGAAACACTGAGCCATATTCAGACGCCTTGTGGCGGTCTCTTCTGATCCCATGGAGAGAATATAAGGATTACAGCTCGTCTCAAGGAACGAAAGACCGCAAGTAAGAATAAAATACGCTATCAGGAAACATCCGTAAACACCTATCTCCTTTGCTGGCCAGAAAAGGAACGCACCGAAAGCATATAAGCCAAGGCCCATCAACACACCTGCCTTGTAGCTGAATCTACGTATGAAGATAGCAGCGGGGAATGCCATTGCGAAATAACCACCATAGAATGCCACCTGCACGAGGGCTCCGTCCGTCACACTCATCCTAAAAATTTTTGAGAATGCCTTTACCATCGGATTTGTGATATCATTGGCAAAGCCCCACAATGCAAAACATGCCGTCACCAGCATGAAAGGTAGCAACATACTCACTCCGTTGCTCCTCAGAAATCCGTCTTTCTGTTTTTCCATAATAAAAAAATCAGGTTTTATTTCTTGTTTTTAGTTAATTTTATGCAAAGGTACGCTTTTTTGTTTATTATTGCTAATGTTCTGTGAGGAAAAATAGAAGTTTTTTATTTTTTTATGATATTAATTTGCTTATGAGAAAATAATATATTAATTTTGCCTTGAAAAAGCAAAATTCCGAAGAAAAAAGTGGGTAGACATACTTCGTTTCAAAATCGGAATGATTGTTCCTGCTCTCCTCCCCCCCAAAAAATGTGAGAGCAAAATATCTATATAAAGAACAAAAAACTTCTAACAAATTTCACACAAGACTCATGAAGAAACTCCTTAGCCTACCGCCAAACCTTGTTGACTGCTTCCACGAAATAACAAACCGCACAAAAGACGAATGGTTTTGCACACACGACCCTATTGATAAAAAACTGGGGTCCGGAGGTGGAACAACATGGGTACTCGAATCTTGCCCAGAGAGTTTTAGAAAAGATAGGAAGATCATTCTCCATGCTGGTGGACAAAGCAGGAGACTGCCTGCCTATGCCACTTCAGGAAAGATTCTCACACCTATTCCAGTGTTCCGATGGGAGCGTGGACAGAAACTGTCGCAAGACCTACTCTCCATTCAGCTTCCTCTCTATGAACGTATCATGAAAGCAGCTCCTAAGAGCCTTAAGACAATGATAGTCAGTGGAGATGTGTTTATACGTTCCACAGAGCCTTTAAAGAACATACCAGAGGCAGACGTTGTCTGCTTCGGACTGTGGCTCAACGACGAGATTGCCATGAACCATGGGGTTTTCGTCTCTGCACAAGAAACACCATCGGTTCTGAAATGCATGCTGCAGAAACCATCGGTGGAAACGCTTCATAGCATAAAGGGAAACAACTTTGCACTTGTCGATATAGGCATCTGGATGCTTTCTGACAAGGCGATAGAGGTTCTCATGAGGAAGTCTAAAAATGAGAATGGGAACATGAGGGAGTACGACCTGTATTCTGACTTCGGTGGGGCTTTAGGCTCTGAACCTACCAGTCCAGACCCAGAGGTAAGCGCACTCTCCGTCGCAGTACTTCCACTCCCTGGAGGGGAATTCTATCATTACGGAACTACACGTGAACTGCTTTCTTCTACTGAGCGCATTCAGAACATCATTGTAGACCAAAGGGAGATTATGCATCGAGACCGAAAGGTGCATCCTTCACTCTTTGTTCAGAATGCTGACATCCGTTTGAAATTCACAAGTGCAAATGAGAATATCTGGATAGAAAATTCTTTCATTGGTGAGAAATGGACTCTGACGAAGAACAACGTTGTCACTGGTGTTCCTAAAAACAACTGGAAGATAGCTCTCTCTGAAAACCAGTGCATAGACATTATTCCTTATAAGGAGAAGGAATACATCGTCAGGGTATACGGCTTCTACGACCGCTTTGCTGGGGCTCTACAGCAGGAACGTCTGTTCCCTATCGTAGAGAACATGGAGGAGATGGGAAAGATTGTTGAATGGATGCTTTCCGACCGTACCAACGATACTGAAGGAAAGTCTATCTTCGACTCAAAGGAGAAACTGAGCGCAGAGGAAATATGTGCTTCGGCAAACCTGCGCCGACTGGCTCGACAGAGGGAGGAACTGAGACAGGAAAACTGGGAGGCTATAGCACGCAACTACCGCCATTCTGTCTTCTATCAAACAAACCTGCACGATGCGGCAAGGGAGTTCGCAACACACAATACTCCCCTACCTACCATTCTTCAAGAAGATACTCCGCTGCTGACTCAAATACACGATGCGATGTTCCGCTCGGAGGTTATTAGAATGAAGGAGGGGGAGAACAATGAAAGCAAAAAATGGGACGAGAAGGCTTTCACTCTCTTGCGTCAGGGGCTCACAGCTCCTATGCTGCAAAGCAGACAGACACCAAAAATGGCGGTTTACCGTGATCAGATTGTTTGGGGACGCTCTCCAGTGAGAATAGACCTTGCTGGCGGTTGGACAGATACTCCACCGTATTGTCTCATGGAAGGTGGTGCCGTGGTGAACATCGCCATAGACCTGAACGGGCAGCAGCCCATTCAGGCATATATACGACCTTGCGAACAATATCACATAAAGCTGAGAAGCATTGACCTCGGAGCAGAGGAAACCATCTCTTCCTTCGAAGAACTAAGGGACTTCCATCATGTTGGCTCTCCTTTTTCCATTCCGAAGGCGGCTCTCGTGCTTTGCGGTTTCCAACCAGGATTCTCCATCGACCACTTCCCTACCCTTTCCGATCAACTCCACGACTTCGGGTGCGGAATTGAGGTTACGCTCCTTTCTGCCATCCCAGCCGGAAGCGGACTCGGCACGAGCAGTGTGCTTGCTGCTACTGTGCTTGGAGCATTGAGCAATTTCTGCAATCTTAACTGGGACAAGAACGAAATTGGGCGAAGAACATTGGCACTCGAACAGATGCTTACAACAGGTGGTGGATGGCAAGACCAGTTTGGAGGACTCTTGCAGGGTGCAAAGCTACTGACAACCTCCAAGGGTTTCGATCAGAACCCGCAGGTGAGATGGATGCCAACGTCTCTTTTCACACAACCGGAATATCATTCTTGCCACTTGCTCTACTACACGGGTATAACGCGTACGGCAAAGAAACTGCTTGCGGAGATTGTTCGTAGAATGTTCCTAAACCATACTGAAGAACTGGCGCTTCTCCGCGACATGCGTCAACATGCCTTTGATATGTATGAGGCGATACAACACAACGACTTCAACACCATGGCACGTCTTGTCGGAAAGACTTGGGAGCAGAATAAGCTCATCGACGCTGGAACAAATCCTGAGGGAATAAACCGCATCACAACACTCATCGATGACCTCTGCCTTGGCTATAAGTTGCCAGGAGCAGGCGGTGGTGGATATATGTATATGATTGCAAAAGACCCAGAGGCTGCTGCTCGCATAAAAACCATTCTCCAGAAGAATCCGCAAAATGCGAATGCTCGCTTCGTGGATATGGATATCAGCAATACTGGCCTGCAGATTAGTCGTTCGTAACCAGCATCGACATAAATACTTGAATTTCATAATAAAAGACAATAAACAATAATCCTTTACTTTCCGCTTTCATAACGGGAAAAGAAAAAGAAAAACAAAAAAATGTACACATTATCGGAAATAGCAGAAAGTATCAGCACAGAGAGAATCGGAACTAATGAGGAGGAAATCGCATACCTCCTTACCGACTCCCGCTCCCTGACATTTCCAGAGAACTCATTGTTCTTTGCAATAAAAACTCAAAGGAACGATGGACATAAGTATATTGACACTCTCTACAGCCGTGGCGTGAGGGCATTCGTTGTTGAGAGGATTCCGGAGAACTATCTCCAAGAATATCCAGAAGCCGTGTTCCTAAAGGTTGCTGACACTGTCTCGGCATTGCAAACCATTGCAAAGACTCACCGACAGAAATTCGATATTCCTGTGATTGGAATAACAGGCTCTAACGGTAAGACAACTGTAAAGGAATGGATGTACCACCTCTTATGTGAAGACTGTTACGTAACTCGCTCTCCTCGATCATACAACTCGCAAATCGGTGTACCACTATCTGTATGGATGCTTAACGCACAGAGCGAGACGGCTATCTTTGAGGCTGGCATAAGCCAAAAGGGGGAAATGGTGCATCTGGAGGAAATCATTCGTCCTACAATAGCTGTATTCACAAACCTTGGCACTGCACATCAAGAGAATTTCTCTTCTGAGGCAGAAAAGGCATCCGAGAAGGCTCTTCTCTTCCGCCACGCTCATTATGCTGTCTATTCGCTTGACAATTGCATCATTGCAAAGAGCATTGCAGAGTCTGACTTCAATGGAGAGCATATAACATGGTCTTCGAAAGATCGTAACGCTCGTCTCTTCATAGAATCTGTCTCTTACTCAGAAAATTCTCTCTCCGCAACAGTAAAATATTCTTTCAGAACATCTGAAGGAATCATAATTCAGTCGGAATATTCTCTGTCTGACAGTAATATGGCATCTGTAGAGAATTCCATCACGTGTCTTGCCTGTTGTCTGCTAATGGATATGAAACCGGAGGTGTTTGCAAAGAGAATCGCTACAATAACTCCTGTTGCCATGCGTCTTGAGGTGAAAGAGGGACAGAACTCATGCACCATCATTAACGATACTTACAACAACGACCTCCATTCTCTTGACATCGCTCTTGATTATATGGCTCGCCGACCAGAAAGCCAAAAGAAATCAAAGACTCTGATAACAAGCGATATACTGCAGTCAGGACTTTCTCTTCCTATTCTTGCTAACGAGCTTTCCACTCTTGTCTCTTCACGGCATATTAGTCATCTCATTTTCATTGGAACAGAAATGAAACAAGAGCTGCAAAAGGCAATCTACCAAAAGGGAATTACGATTAGGACTGAATACTTCGACTCTACAGAGGAGTTCCTGTCTTCTGAGAGCATAAAAGCATTGACAAACGAGGTGATTCTCATAAAGGGTGCTCGTGCGTTCCGTTTTGAGCGTATCACAGAGAGCTTGGAACAGAAAGTTCACGAGACGGTCTTGGAGATAAACCTTAGTGCGCTGGTGGAGAACTACCACCACTACCGTTCAATGATGTCACCAGAGACAAAGCTCGTCTGCATGGTAAAGGCAAACGCATATGGTGCAGGCGCTGTGGAGGTTTCTAAGATTCTTCAGGAAAACCATGTCGACTATCTTGCTGTGGCTGTTGTCGATGAGGGTGTGACACTTCGTGAGGCGGGTGTGACATGCAATATCATGGTGATGAATCCTGAGATGTCGTCGTTCAAGACAATGTTCGACCATAACCTCGAGCCAGAGATATATTCCTTCCACCTTCTTGAATCGCTCATTCTGGCAGCACGTCACGAGGGTATCACAAACTACCCAGTGCACATAAAGCTCGACACAGGCATGGGACGACTCGGCTTCGACCCTCTCCACGACATGGATCGTCTTATACGGGTATTGAAAAGTCAGAAAGCACTCATCCCTCGCTCTGTGTTCTCACATCTTGCAGGTGCTGATGAAGACCGACTTGACAACTTCTCTGTCCGTCAGCATGAACTGTTCATGGAGGGAAGCGGAAAACTGCAAGAGGCGTTCTCACATAAGATTCTGAGACATCTCTGCAACTCAGCAGGAATAGAGCATTTTCCACAGTGGCACATGGAAATGTGCCGACTCGGACTGGGACTCTACGGCATAAACCCTCGCAACAACAAACCGCTAAACACAGTGTCTACCCTAAAGACAACCATTCTTCAAATTCATTCCTTCTCTGCAAGAACATCCATCGGCTATAGCAGAAAGACCATACTCGACCGTGACAGTCGCATTGCAGTGATTCCTATCGGTTATGCCGATGGCTTAAACCGAATGTTAGGAAACAGAGCAGCATATTGTCTCGTGAATGGTCAGAAGGCGCAATACGTGGGCAACATATGCATGGATGTGGCAATGATAGACGTCACAGACATTTCCTGCAACGAGGGAGACTCCGTCGAAATCTTCGGCAAGAACCTTCCCGTCACCACTCTCTCCGACACCACCCTCACTATCCCTTACGAGATCCTCACTGGTGTTAGCCTAAGAGTAAAACGCGTTTATTATACGGAATAACAACCCCTGCTCACCACAACAGGACACTAACACCCCCTGCTCACCCCCCTACCCAACACCCCTGTCATCTAACACCCCTGCCATCAACACCCCTGCCCGTAAGTTGCTATGCCGTTAATACTCCGGGCATCAAATGCCCGAATTTAACTTCTCGACCCAAACCGCCCTGCCACCCTACCCCTATCAACCTTTGTTTAACGCAAAAAGCATTTCAATGACAATAAACATTCTTCGAAGCATTCTGATACTCCTTGTGATCCAGATACACGTCTCGCCATTCACAGATAGGTATCCCGACCTTCAGCATGCAATTCTCGGTTTCATCATCCCCGTTTTTCTGTTCCTCACTGGTTTCCTCTTCAATGTCAGGAAGACCATGGGGCAGTATTTACAATACCTCGTGAAGTTTATTGTACCCTACGTCCTTCTCGAAACAGCATTCGTCTGCCTCTCCGCATTCCTGCCTGTTAGAGACGGCATACAAGAACTGACTCTACGAAACGTTCTCCACCATGTGCTTCTCGCCCCACTCGGTCCCTACTGGTATCTGCACACAATGATCATCTGCGGAACAATCTACTTCCTCTCCGAAAAACTCTGCAACTATTATAGTAAAGGGTTTACATTCTCTCTTACCATCCTGATTTCCATCTGTTTATCATACTTCACAGACATAATCGGAACTCCCGCAACATTAGCCTATTTTGCAGGTGTGGCAGCAAGGAGAATGAATTGGAACATAGAAGACTCTTTCACTCCTTCTTTCTTCGCAATACCAATACTCATTGCCACCATCTGCTATGGCGTGTGGGCTGACACGGCATTCGCATCGCAGACATCTATATATTGCATACTCGCTGGCGCAACCTTTATCTCTGGAATAAGATGGACAACAGAAAAACTAACGGAGAAAACAAAAGAAATTCTCGCATTCATTGGAGCAAACACATTGCCCATCTACCTCCTCCACCCCATCTTCACAATGCTTTCGAAGAAGCTATTCTCCTCCCTGCTCATTAAAGACGAGACCACATGCCTCTTCTCTCTAATAACGCTCGCTCTGTCTGTTGCTGGCTCGCTCACACTCATCGCACTCTCTGATAAGCTCCACCTCACCTTCTTGCTTGGACAAAAGAAAATGCTGAGAAAACAAGTCACAATTATTAGCAATCATAACAACATCAATATCAACACCTTAAACCATTTACAATAAATAAAACTATGAAAAGAATTCTCATCTCTCTCTACCTCGTTGCTTTCTCCATGACATTCTTCTCAACAGAAGTAAAGGCACAAAACCCACAGAAAGGCAACTACGGCTACCTCTACTGTCATATGAGCGGAAGGGGAGAATGGACAGCCTATGCCATTAGTCGAGATGGTATCAATTATAAAGATATCATAAATGGAGATAGCATTTTCCCTCCTTTCCAGCACGCAAGAATTGAGGGCGGTACGAGAGATGCCTTTATCTGTCGCACTCACGACTGCAAGGGCTACCTCATGGTAACCACAGATATGTGCGTAAAAAAGAGTCGAAAATGGGACAACTACGGCATTGACCTACTGCGCTCCGACGACCTCATAAACTGGACATCAGTGACCTTTGACTTCCGTAAGGGAAGTAGCATCTTCTGCGACCCTGACTCACCAGATGTCTATAAAAACTGGAGCACAGTGAACAGAGTGTGGGCACCACAAATATTTTGGGATTCAAACTATGTTTGGAACGATGGAAAACGAGGAGGATATTTCATCTACTACTCACTATGGAACAGGGCTGAGGAGGAGTACGACAGAATGTATTACTCCTATGCCGATGAGTCGTTCACACGACTCACAAAACCAAGACTCCTATTCGACTGGGGCTATGCCACCATTGATGCTGACATAAACTTCCTTCCTGCCGATGGTCTTTACCACATGATGATAAAGAAGGAGGGTGGGAAGCCAGGACTCTTCACATCCACTTCACCTACTCTCACCGGACCATGGAGTCTTCCTGACGATACCGACTACATCAATTTTGAGGGAAACAAGAAGTGCGAGGGGGTATCTGCGTTCCAGCTCGTTGGCGATGACTCTTGGCATATTGGCTACATAGAATACTCTTCCAATCCTCGGCGTTACAGAATATGCCGTGCCGACAGATTTATGCGTAACTTCAGTAATCCAGTAGATATACAAGGTGTCAATGGACCTCAACACGGCTCTTTCATGCGGCTTACGAAAAAAGAATATAAAATGCTTGAGAAATGGAGCAATAGTAAGAACAAATAGATGTTCTGAATTCATTCAAAAAATCAGAGAAATCATTTTTTTAACAACGGAGTGTGTTGCTTGCCCACAATGACAATCTACACACTCCGTATTTTTTTGCATTTGCCAAACGCTTACTTTCCTTCGTTCTTTATACCAGAACCTTTTCCCATATGCTCTGTACCTTTCTCCACTCCGTTATGGAAGATGTATGTCTTCTGCAGCTTCCCTTCTTTATCGAAATGGCGAGAAGGACCATCAGCAATGGCACCATTAAGAGGCACTCCAGGCATATCGCGAGGTGCAGAGAAGAGTAGCCATGTGCTCTCTATGCGCTTCTTTCCGTTAGGCCAGTACTGAGTCCATACACCACGGTTGGTCTTTATATTACGCTCCCACTGCCACAGAATAGATCCGTCTTTGCGCCATAGCGTTTCCGTTCCTGTGCGCCTTCCGTGTAGGTAAGTAACCTCATGCTGCTTCTTCCCGTTGCTGTAGTGAGTAGTATGTGTTCCCTCCGCAACATACGTACCACTCTTCGTAAATGGCGACAATTCTTTCAGCCTTCCTTCTGTTGTAGCATCAAGGCAGTCGGGAGTGTTATGATCTGCCTCCAGTGCACAATGCTCGCCTGCCATTACCCATGCCTCATTGAATTCAATCTCCAGTCCAGGATAGTTTGTCGTGGTGAGCACATGAATCATTCCATCTCGTCCCTGACGCATGGTGACATAGCCTAAGCATGGATGCTGAACGCGGTGATGCTGTGGCAGTGCGACAGGGAGTCGCCTCATGGTCCATGTCTTACCATTATCGTGAGAAATGGCAGCAAAGCAGTCGTTTCCCATTGTCCATCCCTTCGGAGGAGCAATTTTCTTCTTGTGCATATAGCTATCGCTGACAAGACATAAAGCACCTGACTGTAGGCGAATCATGCACGGTCGTTGCGCTGTTCCGAGAGGTGGAATAAAGCCCTTCGTACCAGCTTCCCATGTCTCACCCCAGTTGTGTGAAATATTCTGTGGGTTCCATCCGTCTATGGAGTTGTTCTTTCCACCAGCCGAAAGGAGTGTACCGTTGTCATCGAGTGGAACAATGGTTGAATGTCTTGATGAGGTTCTGCCGCCCATATCTGTCCATGTAACACCGTTGTCTGCGCTTCTCATCAGGAAGCTCTCCCCACCCTGCCCATCAAGAGCAATGAAAATCTCCCCTCGCTTGTTTCTAAAGGCGTTGCTGATGGGTTGTGCGGTGTATCGTTTCATTGGCTCTTTCACCTGCGGTACGGAGAAAGTCCACGTAGCGCCATTGTCTGTAGAGCGGCAGATGCGGAAAGGAACTTGGTCGGTCATATCTCTTCCACCTCCAAAAAACCACACTGTGTCTTTATCTGTAAAAAGAAGAGCCGACTGGTCATTGCCTCCTTTTGTAGCAAAGAACAGTTCTGGCATATCCCATTCGTCTGCCCCATACCGTCTTCGTGCCTGTACGAAAGTGGTAGAAGTGTCTGACTCTGCTTTCCCTATCGGGGTAGAGAAGTATATGGCGAGCAAGTCTCCGTTAGGCAGAACCTCCAAAGCACCTGAATGAAGGTGTGCATATACTCCCCAGTCCAGTCCGGCATGCTGCCCTTGTTCTGTGGGCGTATAGCACGAAGGTATTGGCAACGCCATTCGCACACGGTAATACGGTTTCTTTGTCACGACATTCCCCTTTGCAGGTCGTTGGTTTATCGCCTGTTGTGAGAAGGGAACATCCTCACGATCAATGATGTGGTATGTAGCTCTTTCACTCTCTATTCCGCATCCCGTCATGTGTGTTCCCTCTTTCATTTGTGAGGCAACCACATCATAGTGGTGTAATAAAGAGCTCCTTTCTTGTCCAATTACCGTCATTGCAACACCGAGGAGCAATGTGATAGAAAACATTTTTTTCATAGGTTGTTGTGTTGATTTAGGGTCTTAATTATTTTTTTGCAAATATACACATTATTTCTGAGATATGCAAGATAATCACAGAAATTATCCGGTCAAGGTACTGACTTTTTTTAGCCAGAGGTTTTGCAACTATAGATACTGTGATAATTTCCAAACTTTCGCAAAGAAAAAATTGAACAATTATCGAATTAGTTGATTTGCGTCATCTCAGGGGCTACTCGCCCCCGAACCCCTCGGTGTTTTCAGGTATTAGATTTTACCTGCCGGACCAAAGGGTTCTATGATGACTATGGTCTATATTTAATTTTTAACTTTTAATTTATACTCATATGATAGATATTTGAAAAATTATTATTACCTTTGCAGTCACTTAAGGGAAGTCCCTGTCGCTTTTTGCGTTCAAACTATCTCGTGTGGCTGTTGGTCTATGACTGCAGCCACTTTTAGTTTCTGTCAGTCTTGTACGAGTTGACGTCCGTCCTCATCAACAGTGCGTTTGTCTGGAGTACAAGTTCCTTTCTTGCTCTCATCATAGACTTCACCGTTCTTCCACAAGGTGTATGTCAGTAGTAGCATCTTACGCATTGCGGCAGTTATACCGATCATCTTGACCTTCGGGTTGCGTTTACAGATGCGTCCATACATATCCTTCATCTGAGGATTGAAGCGTGAGGATGATATGCCAGGCCAATAGAGCACTCGCCTTATGTGAGTGTTACCTTTCTTGGAGATGACGTGTTTCGGATCCTCGTTGCCTGACTGACGGGCTATAACATCAAGTCCTGCAAAGCTTGCCAGCTGCTTGCGGCTGGTAATGAGATTAAAGCCATTTGTCTCTGCAATGATTGTTACTACAGTAAGGTATCCGATACCCTTGATCGTGCAGATGCGTTCGACCTTTTCCTCAAGCTCTTTGTCAGTGGCAATCTTTGCCTTGATGTTCTTGAGATTAGTCTCCAACTGCTTGTCAATGTCAGCAATGAGCTTCTCGTAATGCTTGACTACTGATGCAACTGGTTCTGCGCCATGTGTCAGAGCCTCAAGGTGATTCGAGAGCATCGTACGTACCTTCTGCATCTCCTCAACGAAGCGTGTCATCTGGCGCAGCTCATGGAAGATTGCCTTAGGTGGCTGCCATGGAGTAAGCTTACGATTGACACATCCGAGAAGAGCCAGACAGCGTGCATCCATCTCGTCGGTCTTTGTCTTGATGCCCTCGTAGTTGCAGAAGTCGCGAGCCTTGTTTGGCATGACGATGTACACCGTCTGCTGTATCTTGCACAGATGATATGCCAGAGGCTCGTAGTACACACCTGTAGGCTCCATGAGAAAAGTCAGAGGGTACTCCTTGATACATTCCTTGCGTGCCCACTTGACAAGCTGGTTGAAACCCTGCTTGGTGTTCTTGAACTCTACGCTCTTGGTGCCACACCCCATGTCGCTGGCAATGTCATACATAAACAGGCAGGCGTTGAACTTGTCCTTTGCGATGTCAATACCAACGCACTGGCGAAACCACTTGTTGTCTTTTCCAACTTTGAAATCAGGTGTCATAGAAGATGTCTTTTTAGGTGTTAATAAATCAGTTGTTTGATTACAGACCCTAATCTTCATCGACTTAACTCTTGTTCAAAACTCAGAATCACATGCATGCAGGCGTTCTTAGATACTTTGTCCAGACTCGAAAGATTAGATGAAAGGAGGGCGGGACAGAACTTGAGTTCGGCATAGTGACATAAGCACTTGACTAGTTTCGCAAGGCCTCACCCTCCACGGTCATAATCTCTAGCAAAACTACAAAATTAAAACCGTTATTGCAACCAAATGACAGACTTTAACATCTTACATTTAGAACAATTTCTATAATCGCCTACAAAGGTAAGAGTTTCCCACACC
>SAMEA3663036__coassemble_262_pt1 | contig 26089 bp, 20 predicted proteins | sample SAMEA3663036__metabat2_high_PE_014 | metagenome-assembled genome bin SAMEA3663036 (sample SAMEA3663036) | pig gut metagenome | biome: pig gut; feature: pig-associated habitat; material: faeces | place: France | collected 2012
AACTACTGATAAAGCAACTCGTTTAGTCACTTTTTAGACTTTACAGACTACTAGGAAAAATAGACGAACAGCAAGCAACTATTCGAACACCTCCTCTATTGACTCCTCACCATCATCAGGCATTATCTCCCCGCTTCCTTGACAAGGGTCGAAGTCACCAGGCACATCGAATGTTGTGGCTTCAGAATAACCGAGTCCTTTATCGCGGTACACCTTCTTCATATAATATGCCCAGATAGGCAGTGCCATTGTGGCACCCTGTCCGTAGACCATTGTGTCAAAGTGAATGTCTCGGTCTTCACCACCCACCCAGCATCCAGAGACGAGGTTTGGTGTAATGCCCATGAACCAAGCGTCGGAGTGACGGTTTGTGGTGCCTGTCTTTGCACCCATGTCTGCCTCAAGATTATATTTGTATTTTAGGCGAGAACCAGTACCTCCGTTCACCACAGCACGCAGCATATCAATCATCTTATATGCGCCCTCCTGAGAGATTACCTCGTTCATGCGAGGTTGGAACTCTGCGAGCACATTCCCAGAATTGTCTTCAATGCGAGTGACATACATTGGTGCGCAGCGAATACCGTTGTTTGCAAACGCTGTGTATGCACTCACCATCTCCACAACACTTACGTCACATGGTCCGAGACAAAGAGACATGGTTGGCGTGATATCTGGCGAGTCAATACCGAATTTCTTCATGATATCCACCAGCTGCTCTGGATTCAGCTTAGAGATGAGATAAGCAGAGATCCAGTTGTTAGACTGCTGAAGCCCCCATTTAAGAGAAACATTCTCTCCGTATCTCTTCTTCGATGCATTACGTGGTGTCCATGCCTGTCCTGCAGGAGTGTAGTAGGTCTTCTGAACGTTCGGGGCAAGGTCGCAAGGGGTAAAGCCGTTCTCCATAGCAAGGGAGTACAAGAATGGCTTTATTGTAGAGCCCACCTGTCTGCGACCATGTGTCGCCATATCGTATTGGAAGTGCGCATAGTTCAATCCGCCAACATAAGCCTTTACGGCTCCGTTCCGAGGGTCTATACTTACGAATCCTGCACGCAGGAACGATTTATAGTAGCGTATGGAGTCAAGGGGAGTCATCGTGGTGTCTATATCTCCATTGTAAGTGAACACCGTCATCTCTGTTTTTTTGTTAAACGACTCCATAATCTCACTTTCAGAGCAGCCAGCCTCCTTCATCGTTCTCCACCTCTCACTCTGACGGATAGAGCGGTTCAGAATTCCCTTTATCTCCTCAGCTGTCAAAGCAGAGCTGAACGGAGCATTCTTCTTCTGTCTATTCTCCTTATTAAATATAGGCTGTAGATATTTTGCCACATGTCCATAGACAGCTTCCTCTGCATATCGTTGCATGCGGGAGTTTATGGTTGTACGAATCTTTAAGCCATCAGTATATATATTATAAGGTGTACCGTCTTTCTTCATATTCTTGTTACACCAGCCATAGAGAGGGTCGTTCTCCCATGCTATAGAGTCGATATGATACTGCACCTTTCCCCAAGACGGATAGTCGGAGAGTTTAGGGCGTTTTGCCGTCATGTATTTCCTTAGAAACTCTCGGAAGTAAGTTGCTGAACCTTCTTTATGGTCGATGAAGTTGAAATGCAGTTCAAGAGGCTCCTGACTGTATTTCTCGTAGTCGGCTTCTGAAAGGAATCCCTCCTTGAGCATCTGATGCAACACAACATTCCTTCTCTGCTGAGAGCGTTCTCTGTATCTCACTGGGTTGAAATACGACGGATTCTTACACAGACCAACAAGTGTAGCAGCCTCGGTTACGCTCAGCTTACTTGGCTCCTTACTGAAATAAGTGTTTGCCGCCATCTTTATTCCTACAGAGTTATGGAGGAAATCGAAATAGTTTAGGTACATAGTGATAATTTCCTCCTTCGTGTAGTAGCGTTCTAACTTCAGGGCAATAATCCATTCTATTGGCTTCTGCATAACACGCTCTAACTTTGAAGAGGCATGAGCTGAAAAAAGCTGCTTGGCAAGTTGCTGAGTGATGGTAGAGCCACCACCAGCACTTTTCTGCTGGAAGATTCCACGCTTTATGATTGCTCGTCCAAGGGACCAGAAGTCAATTCCTGAATGGTCGTAGAACCTCTTGTCCTCGGTGGCTATGAGTGCGTCAATGATGTGTGGGGAGATACTGTCGAAGGGAACATGAATACGGTTATCTTTGTTCATGTTCCACGTTCCGATTACTTTTCCATCCGACGAAAGTATCTGGGTGGCGTATTTATCGATAGGGTTCTGCAGTTCCTCAACAGGAGGCATATAACCTATCCAACCCTGCCAGATTGCAGTGGCTGCAACTGGTATTGCAATTATTACAATAATAAGCAAAAACCATAGCGTATATATGAATTTCTGTCTCATTTTTTAGGTCTTAATGAAAATTTTCTGCAAAAATACAATAATATTTTGGAAAACCTTGTGTTTTTTGAAAATAAATTGGTAACTTCGCACACAAATTATATAAAAACAACTTTTTCACTAATGAAAAAACAGAATTTTGTCACTATCGCCGATTTATCAAGGGAAGAAATCATGTATCTCCTTGAAATGGCAAAAGAGTTTGAGACTCATCCAAACAGAGAGCTTCTGAAAGGGCGTATCGTAGCAACGCTCTTCTTCGAACCGTCCACCCGGACAAGGCTCAGTTTTGAGACGGCAGCGAACCGTCTTGGAGCAAAAGTGATAGGATTTACCGATGCAAAGGTCACGAGCGCTACAAAAGGTGAGACGCTTAAAGATACCATCCTCATGGTGTCTAACTATGCTGACGTGATTGTTATGCGACACTATATCGAGGGTGCAGCACAATATGCTTCTGAGGTAGCACCGATACCAGTTGTGAATGCTGGCGATGGTGCTCACATGCATCCTTCCCAGTGTCTCCTTGACCTTTATTCTATTTATAAGACTCAGGGAACGTTAGAGAATCTCAATATCTACCTCGTGGGTGATTTGAAGTATGGCAGAACTGTTCACTCCTTGATCACTGCAATGCGCCATTTTAATCCTACGTTCCATTTCATCGCACCTAAGGAACTTGCAATGCCCGACGAGTACAAGAGATACTGCAAAGACCACAACATAAAATTCAAGGAGTACACAAACTTCGATGAGGATGTCATAAAAGATGCAGACATTATTTATATGACACGCGTACAGAAAGAGCGCTTCTCTGACCTTATGGAATATGAGCGAGTGAAGAACGTGTATATCTTGAAGAGAGACATGCTCGGAAAGGCAAAGGAAAATATGAGAATCCTTCATCCACTTCCGCGTGTGAACGAAATAGCATACGATGTTGACGACGACCCACATGCATACTATATTCAGCAGGCGGGGAACGGACTCTTCGCACGTGAGGCAATCTTCTGTCATACACTGGGAATCTCTCTCGAAGAAGTCCGCAACGACAAAATGATTATCAAATAACAGTATTCAAAAACATTATATTCGGTATTATGAGTAAGAAAGAACGACTCGTAGCAGCTATCGAAAACGGTACTGTGATAGACCATATCCCTGCCGACAAAACATATCAGGTAGCATCTCTTCTGAAACTCCACGAACTGGATTCGCCAGTCACCATCGGTCAGAACTATCATTCCAAGAAGCTTGGTAGGAAGGGTATCATAAAGGTAGAAGATAAATTCTTTACCGATGCGGAAATAAACCAGCTCTCTGTAGTGGCAAACAATGTTGTGCTGAACATCATCAAAGACTACGAGGTGGTGGAGAAAAAGATGGTGCATCTCCCAGACAACCTTGTGGGCATCGTGAAATGCAATAATCCGAAGTGCATCACAAATAACGAGCCAATGTCAACAAACTTTACAATCATAGATAAAGACGCAAAGCATCCGCAAATAAGATGTCGCTACTGCGACAAGGTGCAAGATATCGATAAGGTGAACCTTTGTTAATATCTTACCTCCTCTGGAGTTCTTAGGCATCCTTCGAGTCCTCTTGAGTCCTCTTAAGCCCTCAGAGTCCTCCAGCCTCCTCCAGCCTCCTCTCTCACCCCACCCCCAATACTTAACAATTTTTTTTCAATAAAAAAATCAAATCAAACCCTCAACAATTCAGCGAGGGGAAAACAACAAGACAAACTATGTTTAAGGATCAAGATGTATTCGATTTAATCGAACAGGAAAACCAGCGCCAGCATAAAGGCATGGAACTTATTGCAAGCGAGAACTTCGTAAGTGAAGAAGTGATGAGAGCCATGGGCTCTTGTCTTACAAACAAATATGCTGAGGGATATCCTGGTAAAAGATATTACGGCGGATGCCAAGTTGTCGACAAAGTAGAGCAGCTTGCCATCGACCGCGTTTGTCAGCTCTTCGGTGCCGAATACGCAAATGTTCAGCCACACTCCGGAGCACAAGCAAATGCTGCTGTTCTCCTCGCCGTCCTCAAGCCAGGAGATACATTCATGGGTATGGACCTCGACCACGGTGGTCACCTTTCACACGGCTCTCTTGTGAACACTTCAGGCATTCTCTATAAGCCAGTGGGCTATAAGCTGAACCAAGAGACTGGACGTGTTGACTACGACGAAATGGAGCGCCTCGCTCTCGAACATAAACCAAAACTGATTATTGGTGGTGGCTCTGCTTACAGCCGTGAATGGGACTATAAGCGTATGCGTGAGATTGCCGATAAGGTTGGGGCACTCCTCATGATCGACATGGCGCACCCTGCTGGACTCATTGCAGCTGGCATTCTCGACAATCCGGTGAAGTACGCACATATCGTCACCTCCACAACCCACAAGACTCTTCGCGGTCCTCGTGGTGGTATCATCCTTATGGGTAAGGACTTCGACAACCCTTGGGGCTACACAACTCCAAAGGGCGTTGTAAAGAAGATGTCTCAGCTCCTAAACTCAGCCGTTTTCCCTGGTCAGCAAGGCGGACCTCTCGAGCACGTCATCGCAGCAAAGGCTGTGGCATTCGGTGAGGCTCTCAAGCCTGAGTTCAAAGAGTGGGCAAAGCAGGTGCAGAAGAATGCTCAGGTGCTTGCCGCAGAGCTCGTAAAGCGTGGCTTCACAATCGTTTCTGGTGGAACAGATAATCACTCTATGCTCGTTGACCTCCGTTCTAAATATCCAGAGCTGACGGGTAAGGTCGCAGAGAATGCTCTCGTGTCTGCTGATATCACCGTAAACAAGAACATGGTTCCTTTCGACTCTCGTTCTGCTTTTCAGACTTCTGGAATCCGTCTCGGCACTCCTGCCATGACCACTCGAGGTGCGAAGGAAGATATGATGGTGCTTATTGCAGAGCTTATAGAGACTGTTCTCAACGATCCAGAGAACAAAGAAGTAATCGCTTCTGTAAGAGCTCGTGTCAATGAGGTCATGAAAGATTATCCAATCTTTGCATGGTAATCATCAATGAGTGATCGTTTCATACTATTACGGAATAATTTATTTTTCATATTTTTGAAAGTTTAGCAGGTTGGAGCCCTTTAGCTCTAACAGAAAGCCGGATGCTGATTGTTCATGCACCCGGCTTTCATTTCTCTTCCTCTAAAGCTCTCTTGTTTCTCTTTCTCTAAAGCTCTTTTGTTTCTTTTTCTCTAAAGCTCTCTTGTTTCTCTTTCTCTAAAATCCTCTTGCTTCTCTTTCTTCCTCTTGTGTCCTCTTGTGTCCTCTTGTGTCCTCTTTTTAGAAAATTCTTTTTTGAAAATCGTTATTATTTTTTTAAGAATTTCTTTTATTGTAATAGATACTGTTTTTAACATTACTTACATGTTATCAATGTATAAAAATTATAGCAAATTGAATTAACACTCTGAGAATAAACCTCTTATCTATCAATGATTTTTTTTTTGAAAAATAGTTGCAAGAATATTTTGTAGTAAAGATTTTTTATTGTAACTTTGCACCATGATTTCGCTTTTTGGGAAACTTTTCTTGTTTCCAAAACGAAAAAGTTTTCCAAAAAAGAAAATTCTAAACAAGAATCGGAACCAATTTCTTTCCCAAAAATGAAAACAATATAATCTCACACGTAAAGAAAATGTTCCAAAAAATCTCCTCCTAAGAGGTTAACAACAATCGAATTATGAACCATTTATCTCACTACTAACTCTACAAACATCCGTATGAAAATCAACAATTTCACAATCACCAAGCGTGATGGCTCAAAAGATTCATTCTCTTTGGACAAGATAATGAACGCAATCATAAAAGCTTTCAATTCTGTCAATGAACCAGTTGACCTTGCTCGAATCTCTAAGATTATCAGTAATCTCGAGATTAAAGACGGAGTAACTGTAGAGGACATCCAGAACCAGACAGAGGTTGCACTGATGAAAGAAGGCTACTACATGGTAGCAAAGTCTTTCATGCTCTATCGCCAGCGCCATTCCGAAACTCGTGATGAACTTGACAGAATGAAGTTTCTCACCGACTATTGCCGCGCAACAAATGCAGCCACAGGTTCTAAGTTCGACGCAAATGCAAATGTAGAGAATAAGAACATAGCTACCCTCATCGGTGAATTGCCTAAGGGTGCATTTATAAAGCTTAACAGGCGTATGCTCACCGACCGCATCAAGAAGATGTACGGAAAAGACATGGCAGACGAATATATGGACCTTCTTCAGAAGCATTTCATATACAAGAATGACGAGACCTCACTCGCAAACTACTGCGCTTCCATAACCATGTACCCTTGGCTTATAAACGGTACGTGCGGAATAGGTGGAAACTCAACAGCTCCTACAAACCTGAAGTCTTTCTGCGGTGGATTTGTGAACATGGTGTTCATCGTAAGCAGCATGCTCTCTGGAGCATGCGCAACACCAGAATTCCTGATGTATATGAACTATTTCATCGGAAAGGAATATGGCACCGACTATTGGCAGCATCCAGAGAAGCAGGCCGACCTCTCGCTGAAGAAGAGATCAATCGATAAAGTTATCACTGATTGCTTCGAGCAGATTGTTTATTCAATAAATCAACCAACGGGTGCAAGAAACTTCCAAGCAGTGTTCTGGAACGTTGCCTACTACGATAAGTATTACTTCAAGTCACTCTTCGACAATTTCTACTTCCCAGACGGCTCACAGCCTGACTGGGACGGACTCTCTTGGCTGCAGAAGCGCTTTATGAAGTGGTTTAACAAAGAACGTACAAAGACTCCTCTCACATTCCCCGTAGAGACCATGGCACTGCTGACAGAGAACGGTGAACCAAGGGACCCTGAGTGGGGCGACTTCACTGCAGAGATGTATGCCGAGGGCCATTCGTTCTTCACATATATGTCAGACAATGCTGACTCGCTCTCAAGCTGTTGTCGTCTGCGTAACGAGATTCAAGACAACGGATTCTCATACACACTCGGTGCAGGAGGTGTCTCTACGGGCTCAAAGTCTGTGCTCACCATAAACCTTAACAGATGCATTCAGTATGCTGTCAATAAGGGTGAAGACTTCCACGACTTCCTTGGACACGTCATCAACCTCTGTCACAAGGTGCAAACTGCTTACAACGAGAACCTGAAGGAACTACTGAAAAACGGTATGCTACCGCTCTTCGACGCTGGATATATAAACATCAACAGACAGTATCTCACCATCGGCGTGAACGGACTTGTAGAGGCTGCGGAGTTCATGGGACTGAAGATTACCGATAATCCTGAGTATCGTGCCTTCGTGCAAGATGTCCTCGGACTTATTGAGAAATACAACAAGCAGTATCGCACTAAGGAGCTTATGTTCAACTGTGAGATGATTCCAGCAGAGAACGTGGGTGTGAAGCATGCTAAGTGGGATAGGGAAGACGGATACTTCGTGCCTCGCGACTGCTATAACTCTTACTTCTATGTCGTAGAAGACCGGTCGCTGAACATCATCGATAAGTTCAAACTTCATGGCGCACCATATATCGAGCATCTCACCGGTGGCTCTGCTCTACACATGAACCTCGACGAGCATCTCTCCAAGGAGCAGTACAAACAGCTGCTGCACATCGCTGCAGTCGAGGGATGTAACTATTTCACATTCAACATCCCAAACACTGTCTGCAATGAGTGTGGACACATCGATAAGAGATACCTCCATGAGTGTCCTAAGTGCCACTCAAAGAACGTTGACTACCTCACTCGTATCATCGGTTATCTCAAACGTGTGTCAAACTTCTCAGAAGCTCGTCAGCAAGAGGCATCTCGCAGATACTACGCTTCTTCAGACAAGATGTAAACTGCACTGTAATCAGCCGAAAGACAGTGGGTAATTCTTGAAATAGAGAATATGTAATCTTTAAAGAATTATCCTAATGTTTACGATAGAAAAGAAAGAAGGTCAGGAAAAAAGCCTGACCTTTTTTCTGCTCATAAACCAATATTCCCGAGCATGCTTCCTCTTGCATCCTCTGGCTTCCTATTTTTAAAACCCCTTTACAAACAAAAATCTTCACACCGAAAAAAATGAAATATATTAATGAAAGTATAGTTTTCCAAGAAGTACCTGACGAGGTATCGTTAGCCATAAACATAAGTAATTGTCCTTGCCGCTGTCCTGGTTGCCACAGTAAATATCTCTGGGCAGACAACGGTGATGAGCTCACACATGAAGTGTTAGACAGAATGATTGCCAAATACCAGAGCGAAGTCACCTGCATTCTCTTCATGGGTGGTGATGCCAGCGTCAACGAACTTAATGGTTTCGCCATTTACTTAAAGAATATCCATCCTTCGTTGAAGGTAGCATGGTATAGTGGAAAAACAATCATCTCTCCCGACCTCCGCATGTCATATTTCGACTACATAAAAATCGGTCCATACATCCAACACCTCGGACCTCTCAATAGTCGCTCCACAAACCAGAGAATGTATAAACGAGAAGGCGATGAATGGACAGACATTACAAATCGCTTCTGGAAGAAGCAATAGCATTCGTGAACGCTGTTTCAATCTTATCCCATTAAGTGCCCCTGCTATAAGATATCACACATGAATAATCTTTGTATACTCAGATACCCGTGCTTGTAATAGAAAAAAACCACAGAACACGCAGACCTACGTTTCTGTGGTTTTTCTGTCAAGGTATATGTGTTTACAACATGCCCTTTGTTGATGGCAGTTCGTATTTATATATATCTCGCTTCACTGCCATTTTTATTGCCCTTGCCAATGCTTTGAATATACCTTCAATCTTATGGTGCTCGTTCTCACCCTCTGCCTTTATATTAAGGTTCATATGAGCAGCATCAGAGAAAGACTTGAAGAAATGGAGGAACATCTCCGTGGGCATGTCGCCAATCTTCTCACGATGGAAATCAGCATCGAATACGAGCCATGCTCTGCCACCAAAGTCGAGAGCAACAGAGCAGAGACAGTCGTCCATAGGCAGTGAATAGCCGTATCGCTCTATGCCACGCTTGTTGCCTAATGCCTTGTAAATGCATTCTCCAAGTGCTATAGCAGTATCTTCGATGGTGTGGTGCTCGTCAACATGGAGGTCACCATTAGTGTGAATGGTGAGGTCTATCATTCCATGTTTTCCTATCTGCTCAAGCATATGGTCAAAGAATCCTAACCCCGTAGAGATATCGCAGGAGCCACGACCGTCAAGGTTCATCTTCACTTGAATATCAGTCTCTTTTGTTGTGCGACGAATCTCTGCAGTACGCTCTCCAGCGAAGAGAATCTCCGCAATGCGATCCCACGTCATATCATCTCCTAAGATAAGAGACTTGCACCCGATATTCTCCGCAAACAGACGGTCTGTCTCACGGTCGCCAATCACATAGCTTCCAGCGATGTCGTAGTCAGTGTTAACGATGTATTTCTCCACCAATCCTGTCTGTGGCTTACGTGTGGGAGCATTATCTTCTGGGAAGTGACGATCGATGAGAATTTCATCGAATGTAACACCCTCACCCGCAAGAGTCTGAAGGACGAAGTTATGCACTGGCCAAAACTTATCCTCCTGGAAGGCAGGAGTTCCAAGACCATCCTGATTGCTCACCATCACAAATTCAAAGTCGAGATGCTGACGTATGAAGTTCAGGTTTCTAAACACCCCATCAACAAACCTAAGCTTTTCGAAAGCGTCTATCTGCTCATCTTCTGGTTCACGAATCAGTGTTCCATCTCTATCGATAAAGAGAATTTTCTTTTTCATTGTTTCTTCTTCTACTACAACCTCCTTCTACTACTTCTTAATCTTCTTCTGCTTCTTTTTCTTGTTCTTATTCATCCTCTTGTTTTTTAAAAATCCTTTTTTTCTTTATTGTGAAAAATAGGGTGGGGAGGATTATAGCTTCAGCTCCTTAAGAATCTGCGACATCTTCTGAACGGTAGCCACACGAGTTGGAACAAGAGGGAGACGGAGAATATTCTTTATGAAACCCATCTCATGGAGGAGAGCTTTCACACCAGCAGGGTTTCCGTCTACGAAGAGGAGGTTGTAGAGATCAGTGAATTTATGGTGTATCTTCACAGCAGCCTCGAACTCGCCCCTTTGCTCCAGTCGAATCATTCTCGAGAACTCCTTTGGCAGAGCGTTTCCGATTACGGAGATCACACCCTCTGCACCACAGGCAATCATTGGGTAGGTGAGTGAGTCATCGCCAGAAAGAACGGCAAAGCCCTCAGGTTTGTTTTTTAGAATTTCGTCAACCTGTTCAAGGCTTCCGCTTGCTTCTTTGATAGCCACGATATTTTCGCAGGCATTGGCAAGGCGTACGGTGGTTTCTGCCTTTAGGTTTATTCCTGTACGCCCTGGTACGTTATAGAGTATTACTGGCAGGCGTGTAGATCCGGCAATGGCTTTAAAGTGCTGGAAGAGTCCTTCTTGAGACGGTTTGTTATAGTATGGGCATACGCTGAGGATGCCGTCGATGCCTTCAAAATCGCCATTCTGTAGTTCCTCACAAACAGCCGCAGTATTATTTCCACCGCATCCAACAACAATAGGCACCTTTCCGTTTACGAGTTTCACAACAAAATGCTGTATTGCGAGACGTTCCTGTTTTGAGAGACAAGGAGTCTCTCCTGTTGTTGCAAGAATGCAGAGGAAATCGGCACCGTTTTCAAGCTGATACTCTACAACATTCTTTAGAGCAACGAAGTCAACGGCACCATCTTCTGTAAATGGCGTTATAAGTGCTATTCCTAATCCACGAAAAATATTGTTCTTCATAACTGATTTCATTTTTTTGTGTTCTTATTGTGTTTGTTGGGGTTTGGGTTGGAAAGTATAATTATCCTGTAAGGAATCAAGTTCTTAAAAAGATTAGGGTGAGAGAGAAGGTATTCTAAGAACTTGTGAAAGATTTCGGGATAGAGAATACCCCGAAACCTCTCTTTGTTTTCTTTTGCGTTTTGGGAAGATGGAGAATACAAAAAAAGAGCATTCTCCATCTCAGAATGGTTCACAAAATAGGTGTGCATGTTTCTCCACACCTATTTAACCTCTTTTACGACAAGAACCCGAGGAGTGCACCAGCAGCAACGGCAGAGCCGATAACGCCAGCCACGTTTGGTCCCATAGCATGCATGAGGAGGAAGTTCTTGCGGTCGTATTCCAGTCCGAGGTTGTTAGAGATACGCGCAGACATAGGTACTGCAGAGACACCTGCGTTACCAATGAGTGGGTTGATCTTCTTGCTTGCAGGGAGGAAGAGGTTCATGAACTTCACGAAGAGTACACCAGAGCATGTTGCCACCACGAATGCACAAGCACCGAGGAAGAAGATGAAGATGGTGTTCATTGTGAGGAACTCACTTGCCTGAGTAGAGCATCCTACAGTGAGTCCGAGGAGCATCACGATGATGTCGTTAAGAGCAGAACCAGCGGTCTTTGCCAAACGAGTTGTCTTACCAGACTCTTTCAGAAGGTTTCCGAAGAAGAGCATACCGAGGAGAGGAAGACCAGAAGGCACTATGAACGTTGTGATGAGCAAGCCGATGATCGGGAAGAGAATGCGCTCTACTTGAGAGACATCGCGAGACGGTTTCATGTGAATGAGTCGCTCCTTCTTTGTTGTGAGAAGACGCATCAACGGTGGCTGGATAACTGGCACGAGCGCCATGTATGAATAAGCACAAACGGCAATGGCACCCATGAGGTTCGGACAGAGCTTGGAGCTCAGGAAGATGGCTGTAGGACCGTCAGCGCCACCGATGATGGCAATACCAGCCGCCTGATTAGGCTCGAATCCGAGGTATAGCGCAGTCATGTATGCACCAAAGATACCGAACTGTGCTGCGGCACCTATGAGCACCAGCTTTGGGTTTGCTATCAGTGCGGTGAAGTCGGTCATGGCACCTATGCCAAGGAACACGAGTGGTGGATACCATCCGAGTTTCACTCCTTGATAGAAGATGTTCAACACCGAATTGTCTTCATAGAGTCCAATCTCGAGTCCGGCATCGGCTTTAAACGGTATGTTTCCGAGTATGATGCCCAGTCCGATTGGTACGAGGAGCAGTGGCTCAAAATCTTTCTTGATTGCCAGCCAGATAAAGAATATGCCGACGGCAATCATTATGATGTTTCCTATTTCTGCATTGGCAAAGCCAGTATATGTCAGAAAGTCGAAGAAGTTATTCTTTAGAAAATTGAAAAATGTCTCCATAGTATGGTTTTTAAGCTATTGTCACTAACGCTGTGCCTTCCATCACTGAGTCACCTGGTTTTACGTGGATGGCAGTTACCTGTCCGCTTGCCTCTGCCTCGATGTTGTTCTGCATTTTCATTGCCTCGAGAATGAGCAGTGTGTCGCCCTCTTTTACCTGATCGCCAACCTTCACCTTAATGTCGATGATAGTGCCAGGGAGAGGAGCACAGATGTTTCTGCCCGCTCCTGCTGGAGCTGCTGCTGGTTGCTGTACTGTTGCTGCTGCTGCTGGAGCTGCTGGTTTTGGTTCTGGAGCAACGACCTGTTTGATAGGACGAGTGGTTGGTTTGAGAGCCTGCTTGAGTTCTACTACGAATTCCGCTCCGTTCACGTTCACTTTTGCTACGTTATCTTCTATTTCGAGAATCTCAACATCATAGTCGGTTCCCTCAACGGTGTATTGATATTTTGCCATTGTTGTTTCTGTTTTTTTATGTTTCTACTGCCTTTTTCCGAATTGTGGGAAATCAAGAAAGAGGCAGAAGTAAATGTTTTATTTTTTTGCTTTTTTACTTATTTTTTAGGGGTTATTTCTTGAGGATAGGACTTTCGCTGGTTGCATTCACGTAGTGCTTCCAACTTGTCTTCTTTGGCTTGATGGTGATAACACCAGACTCCACATCGTGAACATCATCCTGATACTGCTTGAGCGCCATAGCAATGACAGCGATGTAGACCTTCTTGTCGATACCCTTTGTCTTCAGACCGTCCTTGAGGATGATTGCAGAAGTGTCGATAACGTCGTCTACCTTCTGCACGGTCTTTGTTACAGGTTTGAAAGGATGCTTATAGGCAATCTTCTTACCAGTGGTGAAGTTCCTCATGATGAAGCCGAGGATCTTGAAGAAGATGAAGAGCAGGAGCAGACAAGAGAATGTTGTGCCCATGGCAAGAATGGTGATTGCGAAACCGTGAGGGTCGTTCTCCTTTGTGTCCTTGATCTTATTGTTGAAATAAGGGGTATTGGCGGTGTTGGGAGTAACAAGGGTGGAGTCGCAGATGCGCCATGTTGTGCTACCGTCTTTCACTCTTGCGTAAGCCTCATTCTCTTTCAGTGCTGGAACTGTGATAGAGTCGAGGAGGTCAACACCGTTACCGTCGTAGATAGCGATCCAGAGTGGTTTTCCTGATGCTGCCTTTCTGTCGAGATGCAGTGTTCCCTTGTTTGACGCACTGTTTAGGAAGAAGACGATGTGTTGACGTGCTGTGATCACTGTTCTCGGGTCGTTGCTCGGAATAATAGACATCATTTTCTGACGTTCTGGAGCACTCAGCGATTTGTTAAGCACAGCCTTGTCTGTAGCGATATACATTCCTCGAATGTTTTGTGTGGAATGTGAAACGTTACATAATTCCACCCAGGCGTTGTTGTCTCCAAACTCGTCCTGGATACTTGATTTGTTATGTGTCATAACCTCGTTGATCTTTATGCTTTTCGCACCTTGTGCAAAGGCATTGTGAGAGGCTATGAGCATCATAGCAAATAGCAATAGTTTATTTTTCATTTCTGTATAATATAATAATGTATTAGGTTTTTACTTTATCCGCAGAAGAAGATAATAATCAACTGCGCAGTGAAGATTCTCAAGAACATGGTGAGCGGATAGACAGTTGAATAACCCACTGCTGGTGCGTCTTTGCTGCATGAAGAGTTTGCGTAAGCAAGTGCAGGAGGGTCGGTATATGAACCAGCTATCATGCCCATGAGAGTGAAATAGTTGAACTTATACTTTAGGCGTGCTATCGTACCTATTATTAATATAGGTATAACGGTTATGAGGAAACCGCTGAGCACGTAGAGGAGTCCGTCGCCCGCAACAACCGTGTTCACGAAGTTCGCACCCGCTTTTATTCCCACGCTCGAGAGGAAGAGCACCAGTCCCACTTCTCTAAGCATTAGGTTTGCAGATGTGGTTGTGTAGGTAACAAGATGCACCTTATATCCGAAGCGACCAATGAGAATAGCGATGATCAGCGGACCACCAGCGATACCGAGCTTCAAAGGCACTGGGATGTTTGGTATGGCAAACGGTATGCTACCAAAGATGATTCCAAGGAAGATGCCCACGAAGATGGTGGCGATGTTTGGATGGTCGAGACGCTTGATGGCATTGCCTACGAGAGAGGCTACGCGGTTCACGGAAGTCTTGTCGCCCACAACCATTATGCGGTCGCCAACCTGAAGAGCGAGGTTACTGCTTGCAAAGAGGTCCATGCCCTGACGTGTCACGCGAGTCACGTTCACACCGTATACACTGGAGAAGTGCATCTTTGCCAAAGTCTTACCATTTATCTCAGATTTTGTTACGAGAATTCGCTTACTAATCATCTGCTTTGTGGCCTCTTGCTCCTTAAATTCTGGAACTTCAATTTTTGGTCCGACGAAAGCGATGATAGCTTCTGCGTCAGCCTCTGCACATACGCAATAGACTTTATCTCCCTGTTCAAGAACTGTAGAAGACTTGGGAATAATCAGTTCGTTGTTTCTTAATATGCGTGAGAAGACAAAGTCACGCTTCATGAACTCGTGAATCTCAAGAATGGTGTGTCCAGAGAGATAAGAGTTAGACACCTGCAGGTGCATGAGATAAGGTTTTGCACTGCTGTTTGCACTCTCCTTCTGCTCGAGGTCTTCCTCTTCTCTGTGGAGCTTTACCTTGCAGATATACCTAATAAGAATAGTGGCACCTATGATGCCTACGACACCGAGCGGATAGGCACATGCGTAACCATTCGCAATGTCTGGTCCGCCAGCTGGGAATACAGAAGATAGCGCTTCGTTAGCAGCACCGAGACCAGGCGTGTTTGTCACAGCACCATAAAGCGTACCCACGAGCATTGGTAGGTTTTTTTGGTCGGTTGTGTCGAAGAAGGCATAATAACACCCGAACATCACGAGAATGTTCAAGAGAATCATGCTGCATGCCAAAAGATTCAACTTTACACCACCTTCCCGGAAGCTCTCGAAGAAACCAGGACCCACCTGCAAGCCAATCATGAAGACGAACAGAATAAGTCCGAAGTCTTGAACAAAGGTCAGAATGGGTAGTGGGGCTGTGAAGCCTAAATGTCCAGCTGCGATGCCAGCAAAGAGAACGAAAGTGACACCGAGGGCAATGCCTCCGAATTTGATTTTTCCCATATAGACACCCACGGCTATCACGATAGCGTAGAGGAATGCTATATGAGCAATAGAATCAGTTCTTGTAAAAAGGTCTATTATCCAATCCATATTGTTTTTGATAGGTTGTAGTAAGTAAATGATTATTCCATTGATGTTCTTTTTTATGTTGTTTTAGGGGTGGGGCAGGGGAGTTGAAAATGCGTTTCTTTCGTCTATTTCTGACCACTCTTCTCGCAAGATTCTTCTTGCATTGAGAAAAACGCTACAAAGTTAGTCAAAATATCCACGAAAGACGAATTTTTTCCCGATTTTTTCTCATTTTTCATTAAAGTTTTTGTATTTAAGATATTTTATTCTCTTTTTTTTGCTTGCACTAACAATTTTAAGTATTTTTGCATGCTGAATCTGATTTAGTTTGAATTTCGGTGAGTTTTACAATAACAAAACCATATAATTTTATCACTAATCATAAATATTGCTGAGCATAGCTGAGAGTGGCATGCAAGGGCACGTACTGTTTCAAGGAACGCAATGCCTTGCAGTGTTCGGAAGGCGAAGCCAGCGATAATTTTAATTACCAAAAATAAAAATGAATAAGACCAACGAAAAACTCTTCCAAGAGTTTACGGCACCTACCACTCAGGAGTGGCTTGACAAAATTCAGGTCGACCTGAAGGGCGCAGACTTCCAGAAGCGCATGGTGTGGAGAACAAATGAAGGTTTTGATGTGCAGCCGTTCTACAGACGTGAGGATGTAGAGAAACTGCAGACACCTAACGCTCTCCCAGGAGAGTTCCCATTTGTCCGTGGAAACAAAAAGTCTGACAACGAGTGGTATGTTCGTCAGAACATTGAGGCTTCTTCTGCCAAGGAAGCTAACGTCAAGGCACTCGATGTTCTCAACAAAGGTATTGACTCTCTTGGTTTCAAGATTCCTGCAAAGGAGTTGTCAAAGGAGTATGTTGAGCAGCTTCTTGAAGGCATTGCCTGCGACTGCATTGAGCTGAACTTCTCTACTTGCAAGCGTCACACTGTTGAACTGGCAAAAATTCTTGTTGCTTACTTCGAGGAGAAGGGCTACGAGAAAGACCGCATTGTGGCTTCTATCGATTGGGACCCAATCGAGAAGACCGTTATGAAGGGAAAGAACATCGACGCTCTCCTTTCACTGGCAAAGGAACTGATTGAGACCGTGAAAGACTACAAGTATTTCCGTGTTGTTACAGTAAATGCATCGGCTTTGAACAACGCAGGAGCGTATATCGTTCAGGAGCTCGGATATGCACTCGCTTGGGGTGTAGAATATCTTGAGCAGCTCATCGCAGCTGGAGTAGACCCTTCAGAGGCAGCAAAGCGCATCAAGTTTAACTTCGGCATCTCTGAGAACTACTTCATGGAGATAGCAAAGTTCCGTGCGGCACGCATGCTTTGGGCAAAGATCGTGAAGGAATACAACCCATGTTGTGACTGCGCATGCAAGATGATTGCAAATGCCCAGACGTCAACATATAACATGACTGTGTTCGATGCTTACGTGAACCTTCTCCGCTCACAGACAGAGACCATGTCGGCAGCAATCGCTGGTGTGCACTCAATCGTGGTTACCCCATTCGATGCTGTCTACGAGCAGCCAAATGATTTCTCTGAGCGCATAGCAAGAAACCAGCAGCTACTACTGAAGGAAGAGAGCCATTTCGCTACTATCGTAGATCCTTCTGCTGGTTCTTATTATATTGAAGAACTCACCTCTTCCCTCGCTCAGGAGGCTTGGAAGATTTTCCTCTCGGTGGAAGAAAAGGGTGGTTTCCTCGCAGCTGCAAAGAGTGGCAATGTTCAGGACGATATTAATGCAACAAACGAAAAGCGTCACCTCCATGCCGCTCAGCGTCGTGAATTCCTGCTTGGAACAAACCAGTTCCCGAACTTTACAGAGAACAGTGATGGCAAGCAGCCTCTCGTTCACTGCTGCAACTGTAATTCCGACGCAGCAGAGTTCAAGGCAATCAACTCCACACGCCTCGCAGCAGACTTTGAGAACCTCCGTCTCGCTACAGAGAAGGCTGAGAAGCAGCCAGTTGCTTTCATGCTCACCATAGGAAACCTCGTATGGCGTCAGGCTCGTGCACAGTTCTCTACAAACTTCTTCGCATGTGCTGGCTATAAGGTTATCGATAACCTCGGCTTCAAGAACGTTGAGGAAGGTGTAGACGCAGCCCTCGCTGCGGGAGCTGATGTTGTGGTGATCTGCTCAAGCGACGATGAATATGCAGAGTATGCTGTTCCTGCATTCAAGTATCTTGACAACCGTGCCCTCTTTGTTGTTGCCGGTGCTCCAGCATGCGCTGAAGACCTAAAGAAGGAAGGCATCGAAAACTTTGTTCACGTCAAGGTCAACCAGCTGGAGACTCTTAAGATGTTTAACGAAAAACTCGGTATCTAAGTTATGGCAAGAAAAGATTTTAAAAATGTTGATATCTTTGCTGGTATCGAGAAGAAAAACGGACTCGACTGGCAGAAGGAAAATAATATTCAGTATGTTTGGAAGACTCCAGAGCTGATAGACGTGAAACCGGTCTACACAAAGGAAGACCTTGAGGGCATGGAACACCTCGACTTCGCTGCTGGTATTCCACCATTTCTCCGTGGCCCTTATTCCATGATGTACCCATTCCGACCATGGACAATCCGCCAGTATGCGGGATTCTCTACTGCGGAAGAGTCAAACGCTTTCTATCGCCGTAATCTCGCCTCTGGACAGAAGGGTCTCTCGGTTGCTTTCGACCTTCCTACACACCGTGGCTACGACCCAGATAACCAGCGTGTTATTGGTGATGTTGGTAAGGCAGGCGTTTCTATCTGCTCTGTTGAGAATATGAAGGTTCTCTTTGATGGCATCCCTCTCAACAAGATGTCTGTCTCTATGACCATGAACGGTGCCGTGCTCCCTATTATGGCATTCTACATCGTTGCAGGTCTTGAACAGGGAGCAAAGCTGGAAGAAATGGCAGGAACAATCCAGAATGATATTCTCAAGGAGTTCATGGTGCGAAACACATACATCTACCCACCATCATTCTCCATGAAGATTATTGCTGACATCTTTGAATATACCTCTAAGTATATGCCAAAGTTCAACAGCATCTCTATCTCTGGATACCACATGCAGGAGGCTGGAGCAACAGCAGATATCGAGCTGGCATACACACTCGCAGACGGTATGGACTACCTCCGTGCTGGTGTGAACGCAGGCATTGATATCGACGCTTTTGCGCCACGACTCTCTTTCTTCTGGGCTATCGGCATGAACCACTTCATGGAGATCGCAAAGATGCGTGCAGGACGACTCCTCTGGGCGAAGATAGTGAAGAGCTTTGGAGCAAAAAATCCAAAGTCAATGGCATTGCGTACTCACTCACAGACTTCTGGATGGTCGCTCACAGAGCAGGACCCATTCAATAATGTTGGTCGTACTTGTATCGAGGCCATGGCTGCTGTCCTCGGACATACTCAGTCACTCCATACCAACTCCCTCGATGAGGCAATCGCGCTCCCTACCGACTTCTCTGCACGTATTGCCCGCAACACCCAGATATACATCCAGAACGAGACAAAGGTCTGCAAGGAGATAGACCCATGGGCAGGTTCTTACTATGTGGAGAGTCTCACCAAGGAACTCGTAGACAAGGCTTGGGAGCACATCCAAGAGATCGAGAAGCTCGGTGGTATGGCAAAGGCAATCGAGACTGGCGTACCAAAGATGAGAATCGAGGAGGCTGCCGCTCGTACTCAGGCTCGTATCGACTCTGGAGCTCAGACAATCGTTGGCACAAACAAGTATCGTCTTGACCATGAGGACCCAATCGATATCCTCGAGGTCGACAATACTGCTGTTCGCCTGCAGCAGGAGGAGGCTATCCGTCAGCTGAAGGCAAATCGTGACAACGAGGCTTGCAAGAAGGCTCTCGAAGCACTCACAGAGGTTGTTCGCACTGGAAACGGAAACCTTCTCGAGGCTGCGGTGGAGTGTGCTAAGCTGCGTTGTACGCTCGGTGAGATTAGTGATGCATGTGAAGTTGTAGTAGGACGTTATAAAGCTGTGATTCGTACTATTTCAGGCGTTTATTCTTCTGAGTACAAGAAGGATAGCCAGTTTGAGGAAGCTATTCGTTTAACAAACGAGTTTGCTGAGAAAGAAGGTCGCCGCCCACGTATCTTCATTGCAAAGATGGGTCAGGACGGACACGACCGTGGTGCTAAGGTAGTGGCAACGGGATATGCTGACTGCGGATATGATGTTGATATGGGACCTTTGTTCCAGACACCAGCAGAGGCTGCCCGTGAGGCTGTTGAGAACGATGTTCACATCATTGGTGTCTCTTCTCTTGCTGCAGGTCACAAGACTCTCATTCCTCAGCTCTTTGAGGAACTGAAGAAACTCGGACGCGAAGATATTATGGTTGTAGCAGGTGGTGTGATCCCTGCTCAGGACTATGAGTTCCTTTACAAGGCTGGCGTTGCTGCCATCTTTGGTCCTGGTACTTCTGTGGCTTACTCAGCTGCTACGATGATGAAGATTCTCATGGACGTGGAGTAAAGTCTCCATTGTGACAATTCTTTTACCTGCATTTTTCATGGTCTTTTCATCAAGAAAGAAGCATGGGAAATGCAGGTCGTAAGGGTAGTGTGACCTTTTAAAAATATGGTTGCACTATCTTCTCGTTTTAGAAAAATATGTGCAGGAATATCCTCTTACGGAGAAAAACGTAGGGATGTTAATGCAAAACAATAATACACCTAATCTTATGAAAGATTTTTTTAAGAATGTCTTTGCAACAGTCTTAGGACTGTTTCTCTTCTGTGGATTGTTTGTCGTTTTTGGCATTATTAGTCTTATAGGCACCTTAGCGACCAGCAGTTCCACTCCTGTTGTAGAAGAGAATTCTGTTCTCGTGCTAAACCTCGAGGGAGAAATAACAGAGAAGGGAATCAACGACCCATTCTCTGAACTCTTTGGTAGCAGTTTCTCTTCTACTGGTCTGAACGACATCCTTTCTGCTATCGAGAAGGCGAAGGAGAACGATAAGGTGAAGGGAATATACATAAAGTCGGGACTTATATCAAGCGATTATGCTACACTTCAGGAAATCCGAACAAAACTTCAAGACTTTAAGAAGTCTGGAAAATGGATTGTGGCATATTCGGATTTGTATTTGCAGGGAGCCTACTATCTCTCTACTGTAGCCGACAAGATATACCTCAATCCACAGGGTCGCATCATGTGGCAGGGTATCGGTGCACAACCGGTATACTACAAGGATATGCTTGAGAAAGTTGGTGTGAAGTTCACGGTTGTAAAGGTGGGAACATATAAGAGTGCCACAGAGACTTTCACCGAGTCGAAGATGAGCGATGCCAACCGTGAGCAGGTTTCTAAATATATCAATGGCATTTGGGACAATCTCCTTTCTGCTGTCTCTTCGTCAAGAAAGATTTCTAAAGACTCTCTGAACCGTATCGCAGACGGTGTCCTCTTCCTTGAACAAGCAGAGCAGATAAAGTCTAAGAAACTTGTTGATGATTTACTTTATGCTGATGAGGTTAAAGCTAAGGTAAAGAAGATGTTAAAGATTGACCAAGATGAGACCATTAACACTCTTTCCATTACAGATATGAAGAACATTCCTGCAAAAAAGGGACAGTATGCAGGCAAGGGTGAGAAGATTGCAGTTTATTACTGTAGCGGAGACATCGTTATGGACAGCAATCCCGCAGGAATAGGACTCTCTGGCAATACGCAGCAAATTGTGGCGAGGGATATCTGCAAGGACCTCGGCAAGATTGCTGATGATGACGACATAAAGGCAGTTGTATTGAGAATAAACTCTGGTGGTGGAGACGCCTATGCTTCAGAGCAGCTTTGGCATTCCATTTCTAATCTAAAGAAGCAAAAGCCAGTGGTAGTGTCCATGGGTGGTGCTGCTGCTTCTGGTGGTTACTATATGGCTTGCAATGCGTCTTATATCTTTGCTGAACCAACAACTCTCACCGGTTCTATTGGCATTTTTGGATTGTTCCCAGATATGTCTAACCTCATGACACAGAAGCTTGGCATTCACTACGATGAAATGAAGACAAACAAGAACTCTACATTCTCTCCAGCTGGCATATACCGCCCTCTTAACGCAGAGGAGCTGCAGGTTCTTCAGGCATATGTCGATAACGGCTATGCGCTCTTTAAGAAGCGTGTCGCTGATGGCAGAAAGATGAGCGATGAAAGCCTTGAGAAGATCGCACAGGGACGTGTATGGCTCGGACAAGATGCTAAGCAATTGAAGCTCATTGACGAACTGGGCACTCTCGATGCTGCCGTGGCAAAAGCGGCTGCTTTAGCAAAGGTATCGGAGTTCTGCGTAGCCGACTATCCTCTTGATAAGGACTTCGCCACTCAGCTCCTGGAAAAAGCTTCTACAAACGATTCTGAACTCGATGCGCAGTTACGTTCTGTTCTCGGTGCGTTCTATGAGCCTTACTATCTCGTGAGAACTCTTAAGAACCAGTCGCCTGTGCAGGCGAGAATACCTTTTATTCTGAATGTAAATTAAAAAAGAAAGGATAGGCTCCTTGCTTTGAATAACAAGTAATGTCATAGACTCTTACACATAATAATTAGGTGTCATAGACTTCTGACATCAATTGAAATTCAAAGCAAGGACTACTCACCATTGCAATTTCTAAATCCTTTAAAACGGTTTATGGAAGGCGATTTCATAAAAATAAAAAAATACCTGCTACCTCTGAGTTTCATCTATGGACTCATCATCCGATTCCGGAATTTCCTCTTCGATACAGGAGTGTTGAAATCACGAAGCTTTACAATACCTGTAATCTCCGTGGGAAACATCACTGTGGGAGGGTCTGGAAAAACTCCGCACGTGGAATATCTCATTCGTCTGTTGAAAGACAACAAGAAGGTTACCGTGCTCAGCCGTGGCTATAAGCGTAAGACAAAGCATTTCCAGCTCGCTGGGAAGGAAACGACTGCTCGCCATATTGGTGACGAGCCTTACCAGATGTTCCTGAAATACGGCGACCAGATAAATGTAGCAGTTGATGCAAATCGCTGTGAGGGCATTGACCTTATCCTTAAGAATGAAAAGACGAAGGATACCGACGTTATTCTTCTCGATGATGCTTTCCAGCACCGCTATGTAAAGCCAGGGGTGAACATCCTGCTCGTTGATTATCATCGCTTGATTATCTACGACAAGATGTTACCGTCAGGATGCCTTCGTGAACCTCAAGAGGGCAAGCAGCGTGCAGATATTGTTATCGTTACAAAATGTCCGGAGAATCTAAGACCAATGGACTACCGTGTCATAACAAAGGGACTTAATCTCTACCCCTACCAGAAACTCTTCTTCACAACAATTCGCTACGAGGAACTGAGACCGGTGTTCCCAGAGGCCGCTCCTTTCTCACTTGAGCAGATCTCAAAGAACCATAATGTCGTGGTGCTCTCGGGAATTGCATCTCCAAAGCATCTCCTCCTCGACCTTGCTAACTACACAGAAAATCTGCATCCGCTAACCTTCTCCGACCATCATGCCTTCAGCGATAAGGATATCTCACGGCTAAACAATCTCTTTGACTCGCTTAACGAAAAGCGAATCATCATCACCACAGAGAAAGATGCTGCAAGGTTAGTGAATGTTGACGGACTGAGCAACGATGTCAAAAGTCATATCTATGCCCTCCCGATTTCTGTTGCTTTCATGCTCGACTATAAAGAACAGTTCGATGATTTTATCCTAAGCTACGTCATGAAAAATTCAAAGGATTCGGTGCTTGCTAAGACGAACAACCGAAATGAACAGAAAAATAATGACAAGGCTGATAAAAAGACTATCTCATTCTAAGAAACTGGCATGGTGTAAAAGTAATATCATTCTAAAAAACGATTTTTCTTTCGATATGAATATCTCTGAACTTGGGGAGTTCGGTCTCATAGACCGCATCTCATCAAACATAAAAACAATGAACCCTTCAACAAAGACTGGAATAGGAGACGATGCTGCCATCATCTTTGCAAACGGAGATGAAGTGACACTCGTCTCTACCGATATGTTTATGGAGGGCATACACTTCAATCTCGTTTACGTAGACATGATGCATCTCGGCTACAAGACGGCAATGGCTGCCATGAGCGATATCTTCGCCATGAATGCAATGCCTTCACAGATGCTTGTCTCTATCGCTCTCTCTCACCGCTTCGCCGTTGAAGACGTAGATGCTTTCTATGATGGTGTGAAAAGGGCATGCGGGAAATGGAATGTCGACGTCGTCGGGGGTGACACAACATCTTCTTTAACTGGTCTTGCAGTCACCATGACATGTATTGGGCATGCTAAGGAGGCGGAAATTGTGAAACGTTCGGGGGCAAAAGATACAGACCTTATCTGCGTCTCTGGCGACCTCGGTGCAGCATATATGGGTGTGCAGATCTTAGAGCGTGAGAAAAGTGTCTACTACCAGCAGATAAGGGATATACAACAGAAATATTCTGACAAAGAGATTCAGAAGAAGCACATTGATGCTCTGCTCTTCAATCCGGAATTTTCAGGAAAGGAATATCTCATTGAACGACAGTTGCAACCAGAGGCTCGTGGTGATGTAATAAATACTCTCCGTGAGATTGGTGTGCACCCTACGTCAATGATAGATATCTCTGACGGTCTTGCCTCTGAACTTATGCATATCTGTAAAGCTTCTGGTTGTGGATGCCGAATCTTTGAAAAGTCAATACCTATTGACTATCAGACAGCTGTTGCTGCAGAGGAGTTTAACATGAACCTAACCACCTGTGCTCTCAATGGTGGTGATGACTATGAACTTCTATTTACTGTACCTATTGGCGATCTCTCAAAGGTGGAGAATCGTGAAGGGATAAAGCTGATTGGGCATATCACGAAACCTCAGTACGGCGCTGTTCTTGTAACCAGAGACGACAATGAGTTCCAGCTAAAGGCACAGGGATGGCATGAGAAGAAATAATTCTCAAAGTAGGTTTTATTCAAGTTTCGCAATCTAAAAAAATAGATTTCAAAACAAATTCACAGTAAAGGCAAAATGGTTTCATATCACATAGCCTTGAAGGGGGCGACATAGAGCAAGAAAGTAGGGGGCGACATAGAATGGGGTGTGGGCTCTATCTCAATCGGGTCCCCATCACCCCCCAAAGCCCAATCCTATGCTATGTCGCCCTTAATGCTGACGCCCACGGCTCATTGCTTAAGGCTCAAGGTCGCCATCGCCTGGTGTTGCACTTCCTCCACCAGACTCAGGGCCGGAGTTGTCTGGTGGTGTGTAGCCACCGTTGGTAGTGCCGCTCGCAGGAAGTGTTACGTTGCCCTCCTCGTCCATGTACTTAAGCACAATCTGGCGTACGTTGCTGAGATGAGCTTGCTTCTTGAGAGCCTGAGCCTCCTGATATGCCTCAGTGCCCTTGTTGCCATTCTCCTCCGACGGGCGGTTTGCTCTCAGCCATGCTGCTGCCATCTTCTGTTGTTTTCCGAAGATCTGCATCTGTGCCAGCTGCATCTCTGTTGCCGGACCAGTAGGTTTGTTGAGATACTTTGCGAGGTGAATGCGGTTTGAGCTGGTGTTGGTAGCGAAGTAGTCGCTGCTTCCGCTGCCATACTTTCCTGAGATGCCCTTGATGACATCAATTGGCGTAATACGTGCCATAATTTTTTTCCTCAAAGCTGAACAGAAAAATTGTCTGCCAACCATTTATATCCCGTTGAGGACGGTTTTAGATTAAGAATTGTGATGTAAATCAGGATCTCTGCTTGAGTCTCTGTTTGAGTAGCTTTTTGAGTCTGAATTGAGTCCTTTCTGGCGCCTTAAAGAGTTCTCAATGAGTCCTCATCGCTCCTCACTGTTGAGTGAGAGAGAAAGCATTTGGTGTATCTGATTTACAATGCAAAGTTACTACATTTTTTGGCTATATGCAATACTTGTCCCGACCGCCGAGAGGTGTTTGTCCCGAATCCTGAAAACCATGATTTCTAACTGCCTCCAAAGGGTTGCAAAGCAACCCAAAATATTGCTTGCGAAAAATGGCTGAGAAGTGAAAAAAGTAAGGAGTTAAGGTGTTAAGGTTGCAAGGTGGAAAGATGCGAGATGAGAAGGTTGCGAGGTGGAAAGGTGCGAGATGAGAAGGTTGCAAGCTGGAAAGGTTGCGAGATGAGAAGGTTGCAAGCTGGAAAGGTTGCGAGATGAGAAGGTTG
>SAMEA3663036__coassemble_274_pt1 | contig 25229 bp, 20 predicted proteins | sample SAMEA3663036__metabat2_high_PE_014 | metagenome-assembled genome bin SAMEA3663036 (sample SAMEA3663036) | pig gut metagenome | biome: pig gut; feature: pig-associated habitat; material: faeces | place: France | collected 2012
AAAGCTATTCTTTTAGAAAGGCTTCTGCACGCTGGAAGTCTTCGGGAGTGTCGATACCGATTGTTTCTACGTGTGTTATTCCCACCTTTATATTATAGCCGTTTTCGAGCCAGCGGAGCTGCTCGAGAGATTCGGCGAGTTCGAGAGGAGACTGAGGGAGCTGGGTGACCTCGTGAAGGACGTTACGGCGATAGGCGTAGAGTCCGATGTGCTTTAGGAATGGGAACTGTGAAGGCCATTCGGAGCGCTCCTTGCCACGGATGAATGGAATCACGGAACGAGAGAAATAAAGGGCGTAGCCCTGTTGCGACACCGCAATCTTTGGGGAGTTGGGGTTCTCGATGGCATGAAGGTGACCTTCTGTGATTTCTTCGCCTGGAGAGACAAAGGGTTTTCCGAGAGTGGCAATGGAAACGGCAGGGTCGGAGAAGCTCTCCATGACCGTCTGAATCTGTGAGACAGCCACGAAAGGCTCATCGCCCTGAACGTTTATAACAACATCGTAGTCGATGCCCGTTTCAGAGGAGATGGTTGTCACTGCCTCCTCAATACGGTCTGTTCCGCTTTTGTGGTTTGGGGAGGTCATCACCACCTTTCCACCGAAGTCGAGTACGGTGTCGAAGATACGTTGGTCGTCGGTAGCCACATAGACAGTATCTACTGCCTTCTCCACCTGACGGTAGACACGCTCAATGATTGTTTTCCCTCCAAGGACAGCCAATGGCTTTCCTGGGAAGCGCGTAGAAGCGTAACGCGCCGGAATGATTGCTATATATTTCATAAAATTCCATTATGACAGTTTTCACCCACAAAATTACAAAAAAAATCCATTCCACAAGACTATTTAAGAAGAATTATAGGGATAATAGTGAAAAAATATAAAATAATCAAGGTTTGACTACTAAAAAAGCGAGAAAATTACTATCTTTGCATATCATAGTTTAAACCGAAAGCAATAGAACTCGGTCTAATTGTATAGGCACAGCCTACCTTAAAAAAAAAAGAAAGATTGAATAATCGCAATCTTTCAAAAGGGAAAGGCGATGTTGTTATAAAGAAGAATCGTAATCTTAGAACACAGTAAAGAAAAATCGTGAAAAGAAAAATAATAACATTATTGATGACGCTCGTCATGACAACAGCATGGGCACAGAAGATCACTCTTGGCTCCTGCATTCTGAAAGATGGCGGGAAATATAAAGGGGAACTGATGGCAGGTAAGGCTCATGGTAAGGGTCAGGCTGTCTATAAGAACGGAGACACGTATGAAGGGGAGTATGTGAAGGGCAAGCGCCAAGGCTATGGTGTCTACACCTTCTCTGACGGTGAGAAATATGAAGGCTCATGGTTTCAAGACCAGCAGCACGGCAAAGGAACCTATTACTTCTTGAACAACAACAAATACGTGGGACTCTGGTTCAAGGACTACCAGCAAGGACATGGCGTGATGTACTATTACAACGGAGACGTCTATGACGGCAACTGGTATCAAGACAAGCGCCAAGGAAAAGGACGCTACACGTTCGCCTCTGGAGCGTGGTATGAGGGTGAATGGAAGAACGACCGCAAGAACGGAAAAGGGCATTACGAATGGAGCGATGGCTCTTTCTATGATGGACAGTGGGTTGACAACCAACGCTCTGGGAAAGGAACCTATCGCTATGCCGATGGGGATAAATATACGGGACAATGGAAAGACGACATTCAGCATGGCAAGGGCATCTACCACTATGCGAACAAAGACGTTTATGAAGGCTCGTATATACAAGGTGAGAGACACGGAGAAGGCATCTTCCGCTATGCCAATGGAGATGTCTACACGGGACAGTTTGCCAATGGCGAGAAGAACGGTCAGGGCACCCTTGTCTGGAGGAATGGCGACTCTTATGTTGGTCAGTGGAAGAGCGACAAGCACCACGGTCAGGGCGTTTTGAAGAAGAAGACTGGCGACACGTTTAATGGTACGTTTCGTGACGGAAAGATGGATGGCGAGATGATTATCCATTTCTCTAACGGCACCCGCTTCAAAGGAACCTATCGCAATGGTAAGGCAGATGGTAAAGCCATTGAGGTTGACAGTGATGGAAAGCGTTTTGAAGGAAGCTACCGAGACGGGAAGCGTGATGGCGCCTATGTCATTAAGAACCAAAATGGTGATGTCATAGAAAGTGGTGAGTATTGTTTAGGAAAGAAGTCGAGAAAGAGTTAAGCACTTTTTTCTTTATTAGAACAAAAAGAGAAAAAGTCTGCAAGAACATTTTTTTCTAAAAAGTCTAACGATTCTTTTCCTCCCTATTATTGCTAAGAAGATATTTATAAACAACATAAAAAACTATTAAATTAAACAAATAATACTATGATTATTGATAAGATTGAAAACCTGAAGAACTATGTTTCTTTGAACCCTTACTTCGCTAAGGTAGTGGAGTTTCTCGAGAAGACAGACCTCAACAGTCTTGAGAACGGAAAGCATGAGATTGACGGAAAGGATTGTTTCGTGAATATCATGGATACAAAGGGAAAGACAAAGGAAGAGGCGGTTATGGAGACACACGTGAGAATGCTCGATATCCAGATCCCGCTGAACGAAGACGAGATATACGGCTATACCCCTACTGTAGACCTTCCTGCTGCAGAGTATAACGCAGAGAAAGATGTTACGAAATACCCTGGCGTGATGGGCGAGAGCTTCTGTGTGTGCCACCCAGGCATGATGGCAATCTTCTTCCCTGAGGACGGTCACCAGCCTTGCATTGGCAGTGCGGAGAGCATTCATAAGGCAGTCTTCAAGATCAAGTGCTAAAGAAATTGATGGCGTAGGGCATATTCGCTAAAAAAGGAGGGTTCTATTGATTCGCTTTGAAAAGAGAGCCCCATGATAAAAAAATATTTTCGGTGGGAATTGATTGAACTCACCAAAACCAAATTCATAGAAATATGGCAGAGACAAAGACAACGCGCAAACCTTGTGCTCGCAAGGCATGTGGAACAAAAAAGGCAGATACCAAGAAGACAACCTCTAAGAAGGCAGCTGCAAAGGAACTGGAGATAAAGCATATTGGGCTTGTGGAGAGCGACCCATGGCTGGAACCATACGAGAACACTATCCGTGGTCGTCACGACCATGCCGTATGGAAGATCGGCCAGCTTACGAATGGAGGTAAGAGTACCCTCTCTGACTTCGCCACTGGACATCTCTACTTCGGACTGCATAGAACCGCTCGTGGAGGATGGGTGTTCAGAGAGTGGGCACCAAATGCTACCGCCATCTACCTCATTGGTGACTTCAACGGCTGGAAGGAAGATGAGAAATATGCCATGACACGTGTCTCAGAGAGTGGCAACTGGGAGTTGAAGCTTCCGAAGTCAGCCATGAAGCATGGCGACCTCTTCAAGCTGAAGGTGAAATGGGAAGGTGGAGAAGGTGAGCGCATTCCAGCATATATTCGCAGAGTTGTTCAAGATGAGGATACAAAGATTTTCTCTGCTCAGGTATGGTCGCCAGAACAAGACTATGTCTGGAAGAAGGCTACCTTCAAGCCAAAGAAAGACCCTCTGTTTATCTATGAGTGCCATATTGGTATGGGACAAGATGAGGAGAAGGTAGGCACATACACAGAGTTCAAGGACAAGGTGCTTCCAAGAATCATCAAGGACGGTTATAACTGCATTCAGATTATGGCTATCCAGGAGCATCCGTACTACGGCTCTTTCGGCTATCACGTATCGAACTTCTTCGCTGCCTCTTCACGCTTTGGAACACCAGAGGAGCTGAAGGAACTCGTTGACACTGCCCATAAGCATGGCATTGCTGTGATCATGGACCTTGTTCACTCACATGCTGTAAAGAACGAGATTGAAGGTCTTGGAAACTTCGCGGGAGACCCAAACCAGTATTTCTATCCTGGCGATAGAAGAGAGCACAACCAGTGGGACTCTCTCTGCTTCGACTACGGAAAGGACGAGGTGCTCCATTTCCTACTCTCTAACTGTAAGTTCTGGCTGGAGGAATATAAGTTCGACGGCTTCCGCTTTGACGGTGTAACCTCTATGCTCTACTACAACCACGGTCTTGGTCAGGACTTTGGTGGCTATGGCGACTATTTCAATGGCAGTCAGGATGAGAACGCTGTCTACTACCTCATGCTTGCTAACAAGCTCATTCACGAGGTTAACAAGAACGCTATCACGATTGCTGAGGAGATGTCAGGAATGCCTGGTCTGGCAGCGAAGTTCGAGGCTGGCGGACTCGGTTTCGACTACCGTCTCGCAATGGGTATTCCAGACTATTGGATAAAGATGATCAAGGAGAAGAGTGACGAGAACTGGGGTGTGTTCGATATCTTCTGGAAGATGACCGACCGCAGAAGTGACGAGAAGACCATCTCTTACGTTGAGTCACACGACCAAGCGTTGGTGGGCGACAAGACCGTTATCTTCCGACTGATCGACTCTGACATGTACTGGCATTTCAAGAAAGGCGATGAGAACGGAACGGTTCACAGAGGCATTGCCCTTCACAAGATGATTCGCCTCGTTACCTGCTCAACAATAAATGGAGGCTATCTGAACTTCATGGGTAATGAGTTTGGTCATCCAGAATGGATAGACTTCCCTCGCGAAGGTAATGGCTGGAGCTATAAGTATGCTCGCAGACAGTGGAACCTTGTTGACAATCAGGAGCTCTGCTACCACTACCTTGGTGACTTCGACAAGAAGATGCTTGAGGTGCTGAAGTCAATAAAGGCATTCAACACCACTCCTGTGCAGGAGATCTGGCATAACGATGGCGATCAGGTGCTTGCATACTCACGTGGTGACCTTATCTTCGTCTTTAACTTCAATCCTACACAGTCGTTCACCGACTATGGATTCCTTGTTCCAACAGGATCTTATAGCGTTCTGCTGAACACCGACGACCCAGCGTTTGGAGGAAACGGACTTACTGACGATAGCATCACGCATCTCACAAACTACGACCCTGCATACGTTGAGGAGCATAAGGAATGGTTGAAGCTCTACGTCCCTGCACGTACTGCAATGGTTTTGAAGAAGAACTAACCTGATATTTTTCCTCTTTCTGAACGGAAGGGATTAATGCAGGCAAAAGGTGTGTTGAAAGAATTTCACTTTCATGCGGTTACATGCCTAAAGAGAGAATCCCTCCTGTATGAATGATGTACAGGAGGGATTTATGTAGTTTTCAGAATTTCAAATGGTGACTTTTCTGTGTTGTCATCTTCCATCTTCAAAAACTGCCAAACTCCATCTTCAGAAATTGCTTTCTTCCCATCTTCAAAAATTGCTATCTTCAAATATTCATATTTCATTCAACAAAACAAATAAGGAGACATGATATATTGCTTGTTGATAAACATCCTCTTCGTCTTTGTGTATATCTATTTCTATCAGACACCGACACTGACGTTTGCACAGAATGTGCTATCAGAAGGTGTTACGGTCTATTACCCGTTTACAAATGCTTTGCTCGTGACGTTGACAGCATGGATTTTGCAAGCTGTGGTGAGGTCGGTTACTAAACTGCGGGGCATAGGGTATGCCTTGACATTCGTTCCTTCCATGCTTTTTGTTGCCTTCCTAACAAGCATAGAGGTAGAAGGCGACCATGATTTCAGGGTGACGACATGGGTGTGGCTTATCCCTTTGATTCTTCTGCTGTTCTTTTTCTTGGCACATTATGTTAGGCAGATAGAAATTGTCTCAGGGAAGACGGTGAAAAGCCATGTCTCTGAGAGTATAAACATGTTTGTTTCTTTAGTGATGATGCTCCTGGTGAGCATAGCGGGAAACGGAGATGAAATGCTGCATAAGAGAATAAAGGCTGAGAAGCTTATTCTTAACTCAGAATACAAGGCGATTGCGGAGAACGAGCATGAAGGTGGAGAGGTGCTTAGATTCTTTGGCTTGGCGAGTGGAGACAAAAGCAAGAAACGGTGTGAGAAGACAGATAGTACCCTTTCACTGATTCGCTTTATTGCTCTCGATAAGGAAGGACTTCTCCCAGAGAAGCTCTTCACCCAGCCGTTCCTTGGAAACAGTATGTCTCTAAGACAGATGGAGAATATAAAGCCATATCTGTTTGACAAGAAATTCCTTTCGAGAAGGAAGTCACAAGACTACTACCTCTGTTGCTTGTTGGCGGACAGAGACCTTGACGCTTTTGCAAAGGAATTAACGAAGACGGTGAATGTCGATGACTCGTTGGCATGTGACTCCCTTCCTCGCCATTACCGAGAGGCTCTTGTGCTTTACCAGCATGTGCGCTCAAAGCATATCACGAACTACAAGGATGCTACTCTTGAAGTGGACTATCGAGATATGCGGAAGCTATTGGCGGAGAAAAGGGACAGAAGGGAGATTGCGTTTGAAATGAAGAAGGTATATGGCAATACGTATTGGTATTATTTCCAAGAAAAAGAGTGAATGGCGTTATGAGTGAAGAAAGAAAGAGAATCGAGGTGGTGGCAGCAATTATCTGCAAGGAGGATATGATCTTTGCCACACAGAGAGGATATGGGGAATGGAAAGACTGGTGGGAGTTCCCTGGAGGAAAGATGGAGGAGGGTGAAAGCGCTGAGGATGCGCTCTGCCGCGAGATTCGAGAGGAGCTGGCTGTGGAGATTTCTGTTCGCCGGTTCTTTATGACTGTTGAGTATGACTATCCGAAGTTCCATCTCGTGCTCCATTGCTTCCTCTGCGAGGTGAAGTCGGGAATACTGCAGCTCCTTGAACATGAGGCAGCGAAATGGCTGAAAAAAGAGGAACTGGAGAGCGTGAAATGGCTCCCAGCAGATATAGAGGTGATTAAGAGGATTGAAGAGGATTTTTAGAGGAGAAGATGAAGCAAGAGGACGCTTTTTAGAGGAGAAGAGGACGCAAGAGGAAGCAAGAGGAAGCAAGAGGATAGAGGATTTTTTGAGGAAGCAAGAGGAAGCAAGAGGACGCAAGAGGACGGAAGAGGAAGCAAGAGGATAGAGGATTTTAGAGGACGCAAAAGGAGAGAGGCATTTTAAAAAAGAAAAGGAGAGTGGAACCTTGGTGTTTAGGGTTCCGCTCTCCTTTTTCCACCTTTTTCCCCTTTGAAAGAACGTCAGGGTCTATGGCAATCTCATATTGCTTCAGGTATCCGCCGAAGATGTTTATCTCTACGATTCCTGGGATTCCAGAGAGTTGGCGTTTTACTATCCAGTCTTGTATGGTGCGGAGCTCCATGGCATCGTATTTGTCTCGGTGTTTCACGTCGACTGAACATACTTTTTTATTATTGTAGGTTTTATGAAGGCAAAATTATAAAAAATATATATACAACGTTGGTTTTTCAAAGAAAAATGCAGGGAAGATTGAAAATAAGGCAAAAATGTAACAAGTTTCAGGGGAAAAAGGGGATTGAAGGGGAGAAAAGGAGGAATGAAGAGGACGGAAAAGACTTGAAGGTTCTTTTCCGTCCTAAAAGTTGTTTCTATGTTTTTCTGATGAAAATGGATTCTATAGTTAATTCCTCTGAGGCGACCATCAAGGAAACTGTTTTGCTGATTTCTTCTGTTGAGAAAGGGATGTTGCTTTTTAAATCATGGACCTTTACTCTCGAATCTCCAATAAATTCAAGGATTGCTTCACGGCAAGACAGACGTGGTTTCGAAGATTGTTGTGGCTGTTGTTGTTCCTTGGATTCTATGGTGGAGGTTTCTTTTTGTTGATTGCCGATACCTTTCTTCCTATGATCTATACACACATCACATTTACCACATGGGTCAGCATTTTTTTCTCCAAAATACCTAACGAGCAATGATTGACGGCAGATATTAGTGCTTGTTATGTAGGAAATCATACTTTCTACCTGATTCTGCATCACCTGTTTTCTATAGTCGTAAACCCTTGGAGAAAGAACGATGTCTTTTTCGTCTACTCGATTTGTGAGAAATTGAATCTTTGGGTCGTCTATAGGAGGGATGTATTTCAAGATCTGTCTCCTCTGAAGTCCTTTTAAGAGAACAACCACCGTGTTACGGTCGGTTTTCATGACATGCGCAAGATAATCCTCCTCGATATATGTGAATACAGTGAATACTCCAGAATAGATTCTGATGATACTGCTTATTAGCATCTCCTCTTTTGGGTGTAATTGTCCAAGGCGATAGAGGTCGTCTCGTGTTACGGTGAAGATAATTCTTGACTTACAGTTGTCGTTATATTCATATTTAAAATATCCTGCATTTGATAAGATAAACAGTGAGGATTCCACTATATTAGGATCGTAGTTGTAAATGTGGCAGAACTTATCTATTGGGAAGACGAATGACAAGCCTTTTCCCATTCCCACTCCTACCTCATAAAAATAAGCAATGCGTGAGTAAACCTGTTTTATGAACTCTTTTTCTGGGTATGAGACAGTGAAATGTTTTTGAAGGTTTCGGATTGTCGCTTTTGTATAAAGCATTACAGCATAAGACAGCAGACCATCTCGTCCTGCGCGCCCAGCTTCTTGGAAATAAGCTTCAATGGAGGTTGGAGAGTCATAATGAATGACAAGTCGTACGTCAGGTTTGTCTATTCCCATTCCAAAGGCGTTCGTTGCTACTATTATTCTCACTTTGTTCTCTTGCCAGTCTTTTTGATGCTTTGTCTTTACGGCAATATCCAGTCCGGCATGGTAGTAAGTGGCGGGGTACCCCTCTTCGGTCAGTTCTTTTGCTATCTCACGTGTTTTCCTACGGCTACTTACATAAATGATAGTGCTTCCGCTTACATTATTTAGTATATGCTTTATTTCATACATATTGTCTTCTGTATGTCTAACCACGTATGACAGGTTTTTACGTACAAAGGACATGGTGTATGTGTTGCAATCCCTTAGGAGCAAACTCTTCTTGATGTCGTTTATAACATCTTTTGTGGCTGTTGCTGTGAGGGCAAGAATGGGCTTTTCTGGATATGAGGTTCTTAAATTCCTTATTCTAAGGTATGCTGGTCTGAAGTCGTGTCCCCATTGTGAAATGCAATGAGCCTCATCAATGGTGAAGAAGCTGATTTTGATATGTCTCAGCTTTGTCAGGAAAAAAGGAGAGTCGAGGCGTTCTGGAGCAATGTAAAGGAACTTTATCTTTCCGTATATGCAGTTGTCGAGAATCTTCACTGTCTCTGCGTGACTCAGTCCGGTATGTATGGCGTATGCGGTGATATTCAGTTTTCGTAGTCTGTCGACTTGGTCGTTCATTAGGGAAATGAGCGGAGTGATAACGATGCACGTACCCTCTGTTGCTAAAGCAGGAACTTGGAATGTTATGGATTTTCCTCCACCAGTAGGCATGAGACCGAGCGTGTCGTGCCCGGTCCCAATGCTATTGATGATGTCGGATTGTATTCCTCTGAAGTCATCGTAACCCCAATATTTTTTTAGTATTTCCCTGTAAGTCATCGTAACTCCATAAACTTTTTTGAGGCTTCCCCCTTATGTTATTCTTTCTGAGGCGAAATGGTGTGAATATCTTCTATTTGGAGTTGTGTTGCTCCGTGCCTATATGTATTATCCTCTATTGTGTATGCTATATCAAACGAACGTCGTGACTTAATGTATCGTGCAACAGCAGATTGTCCGAATGCTATTCCGTTCATAATATTGTTTGATTTAGAGTCAACGAGTTCGAGTTTGATATGCTCTTGTTGTCTTCCCACCACTTTCGACGTTCCGAAGTCATAGACATCATGTGTTGCGAAAAGTGGCTTAGGATTTCCTGGACCGAAGGGAGCGAATTTTCTAAGGTCGGAGTGCAGTTTCTTTGTGATGTCTTTAAACTCCAGTTCTGCATCGATGTTCAAGATCTGTTCCTTTTGTTCAGGCATGATATTGTTGTCAACGTATTTCTGGAAGCGGTTCTGAAATTCCTTTACGTTTTCCCATTTTAGAGTGAGACCGCAGGCGTAGGTGTGACCACCGAAGTTCAGTAGCAGGTCACGACAAGATTTTATAGCAGCATAGACATCGAATCCAGCTACAGAGCGTGCAGAGCCTGTTGCCATGTCTCCATCGCGTGTAATGACTATTGTTGGTCGGAAATAGATTTCTGTCAGTCTTGACGCTACAATCCCTATTACTCCTTTTTTCCATGACTCGTCGTAGATCACGATGCTGGAGCGATGCCTTTGGTTTTCGAGGCGTGCAACGATTTGGTTTGCCTCGTCGGTCATTTGTTTATCTATATCCTTTCTTTGTTCGTTGTATTCATTTATCTGGTTAGACACCTTCAGTGCGCTTTCATAGTCTTTTTCAACGAGGAGGTCTACGCTTGCCTTTCCATTTTCCATTCTTCCACTGGCATTTATTCTCGGACCGATTTTGAACATGATATCGCTCATGGTGATCTGTCTTCCGGTCATGCCGCACACTTCAATGATTGCCTTGAGTCCTACGGAAGGGTCTTGGTTTAGTTGTCTCAAGCCGTGGTAGGCAAGTATTCTGTTTTCTCCTTCTACAGGAACGAGGTCTGCAGCAACGCTAACGGCACAAAGGTCGAGCATTGGCTGTAGTTGTGAGAAAGGAATTCCATTGCTTCTTGCGAATCCTTGCATGAATTTGAATCCCACGCCGCATCCACAGAGATTTTTGAATGGGTAAGTATCGTCTGTTCTCTTTGGATTCAGTGTTGCTATTGCGCATGGCAAGGTATCGTCTGGTACGTGATGGTCGCAGATTATGAAGTCGATTCCGAGTTCTTTTGCGTAGGCTATTTCATTGATTGCTTTGATGCCGCAGTCGAGAATGATTATCAGAGAGACTCCTGTTTCTTTTGCGTAGTGTATGCCTTTTTTTGACACTCCGTATCCCTCGTCGTATCTGTCAGGGATATAATAGTCTATATTTGAATAGAACTGTTGCAAGAATTTGTAAACGAGAGCAACGGCAGTGCAACCGTCCACGTCATAGTCTCCATAAACGAGTATTCTTTCTTTCCTTCCAATTGCATCGTTCAGTCTGTCGACCGCAAGGTCCATATCCTTCATCAAGAATGGATTGATAAGGTCTGTCAGCTGTGGGCGGAAGAATCGTTTTGCTGCAGATTCCGTGGTAATGCCGCGCCTCAGTAGCAGTTGTGCAAGCACAGGAGCAATGTTTAGCTTTTTTGCAAGTGTCTGTGCCATGCATTCCTCAGACTCTGAGGTCGAAGTATATCGCCATTTAAAATGCATTTTCGCTGATGTGTTTTTTGAGAAAAGGCAGCCAGCCAGATCGTTTTATAGGCTGGCTGCCTTTTGTTATATTTTTTTCTATTTGTTTTTTATGAAACTCTGTTTTATGAAGCTCTTAGATACCCATCTTCTTGCGGATATCCTTAGGGATGGCATTTTTGTTCACCATATAGTCCATTGTCTTGGCGATGATGAAATTCTTAGACATATACCATATTCCCTTGTATTCGCCCGTTTTTCCCCAAGAGTTCTTCACCATGTAGTACTCACGACCAGTCTGGTCTTTTGCGATACCATAGATAAGCATTCCGTGGTCGTCGGTAAGAGTCCAGTTGTCGTATTCCTCCTGTCGCTGTTCCTGGGAAGGAGTCTTCTCTTTTACTTTAACGCCAGCTTCCTTGATTTTGTCATTCTTCTCCTTTGCAGAGAGCTTAAGCCATTTTGCCATGTCAGAGCCTTCGAGACCTTGAGGTTCAGCCTCATCGATGAGGAGTGCAAGTCCATCGCGTGTGAATCCATCTTCAGAGACGTCACCGCCCCATGCTACTGTATATCCGTTCATGACGGCATTGTCGATGATTGCTGCCATTTCGTCTATAGGTAGGTTCCAAGAGCCTGGCTGTCTCCAGTTGTCTTGAACTTCCACAGGGAATGTTGTGTAGAATGGGTGGTGTGTATATGAAGTTATGGTAACATAGTCGTTGAAATCTAATCCGAGAGAGTTTGCGAACTCCTTTGGAGTATATTTCTTTCCTTCGTAGGTGAAAGACTCTGGGCAGGTACCGAGGTAAGCATCAAGAATTCCCTGTAGTCCTTTTTTCCATGTTGGAGAGAGTTTCTTGATGTTGAGCTTTGAGACTGCGTCAACGTATGGTTCCATTACTCCGAAGAATTCGTTGAAGTTGTTGAGCGTGTCTCCGTACATTGTGCCTGGAGCAGGCATTGCCTCTTCTGGACAGATGCCGTATTTCTGCATAACAGCGAGTACGTCGTATGCTGCACCGCCTTGTGAGAACTGTGCGTCTCCGTGCATTCTTACTTTTACAATGGCACGATCCATATAGTTCTTGTTACATACGAACATTTCGCAGAGGTCGTAGGTTTTCTTTGTCTTCTTTAGAATCTCTGCCTCAAAGAAGGAAAGTGTGGAGTAGTTCCAACAGGTGCCTGATCTCGCTTGGTTCTTGATGGATGTGATTGGGTTCTCCTTGATGACTGTAAAGACAGGAGCATTAGGATTTATGGAATCCTTTTTCTCAGTTGTCTGTGCCATGACTGCAGTTGAGAAAACTGCTGCTAATGACATTGTGATGATTTTTTTCATGATTTTTTGTTTTGGTATTGTTAATAGATTTTGTTCTTGCTGAGATGGGGATGGAGCTATTCAGCATTTTCTGCCATGTACCTTTCAACATCTGCTGTTAGGTAAGGGATGCGCTTTTCTCCGAGGAATCTGCAACCGTCAGCGGTTATGAGGATGTCGTCTTCTATTCTGATGCCTCCGAAATCCATGTATTTTTCTATTGCCTCGTAGTTTATGAAGTCTTTGCAATGACCCTTTGAACGCCAATCGTTGATAAGGTCAGGAATGAAGTATATTCCCGGTTCGTCGGTGATTACGAATCCCTCTTCAAGCCTGCGACCCATACGAAGACAGTTTGTTCCGAATTGGTCGAGACGCGGGCGGGTTTCTTCGTCGAAACCAACGTGTATCTGTCCGAGACCTTCCATGTCGTGAACATCCATTCCCATCATGTGTCCAAGTCCGTGAGGTAAGAACAATGCGTGAGCGCCTTCAGCAACAGCCTCATCGACATCTCCCTTCATAAGTCCGAGTGCTTTTAGACGTTCTGTCATAAGTCGGCACACATCAAGATGCACGTCAAAGTATTTCACTCCCGGTTTTGCTATCTGAAGAGCAAGGTCGTGACAGTCTGCTACGATGTCGTATATTTCCTTTTGTTGCGTAGAGAACTTGCCGTTAACAGGAATTGTTCTGGTATGGTCGGAGCAGTAGTTGTTGATGGTCTCTCCTCCACAGTCGCAGAGCACGAGTCTGCCATCTTCAAGTTCTTTCATTGACGGTGCGCCGTGAAGTATTTCTCCATGTTGCGAGAATATTGTTGCGAAGGAGACCTTGGAACCGAGAGAAAGAGGTACGCTATCTATCATGCCAGCAATATATTTCTCTGTTCTTCCTGGTCGAACGAGACGCATTGCTTTTGTGTGCATCTCATATCCAATCACTGCAGCCCGCTCCAGTTCTTCTATTTCCTCTGCTGTTTTATTTGAGCGCATTTTTACAACAGCCTTTATAAGTTGTAGAGATGCTTCTTCTTTCTGTTTGTAAGGATGGATGTTTAGAAGGTCCATGATGGTTATCATGGTTTCATGTCTATATGGTGGAAGGAAATGTACTTTCCTATTTGTCTTTAAGGCTTCATCGATAATATCCTTTACTTTTGCGTAAGGAGCATGGTTTTTCACTCCCACAGAATCGGCGAGATCAGAGATAACGGGTACAGAACCGTACCAAACGATATCCTCTACATCCACATCGTCGCCAAGGAGCCATTCCTCTCCGCTTTCTGTATCAATGATACCAACAAGTCCCGCTTCTTGAAGTCCGAAGTAATACAAGAAAGTGGAATCTTGCCTGAAAGGGGCGTATGCGTTTGCTGGATAGTTACAAGGAGACTCTGTATTTCCAGGAAGAAGAATCACACCTTTCCCAACTATTTGCGCAAGTTTTTTTCTGCGCTCTACGTACGTGTTTTTGCTAAACATACCGGTTACGTTTTTTGTTGTTTGCCTTTTATTTAAAAATAAAAAGAGCAACGGGTTAAGTTTACTTATGTTAAATGATACTGCAAAGTTACATATTATTTCCCACATTTTTGTACCTTTGCAGAAGAAATGAGTTTTTTTTGACATTATTTTATAAATATGTGCGTAAAAAGAGGATTAGTTCTTGAAGGAGGAGGAATGCGTGGCATCTTTACGATAGGCGTGCTGGATGCGATGATGGATTCTGGAATGGAATTTCCTTATGTTGTGGGTGTTTCTGCTGGTGCGTGCAATGCCTGCAGTTTTGTAACCCGACAGCGAGGTAGAGCTCGCTTTTCCAATGTTGAGATGTTGCGCCAATATAAGAGTCAGTATCTTGGAATCCGTCAGCTTTTGAAAACGGGAAATATTTTCAACGTCAAGCTCCTTTACGATGATCTTCCCAATCGTTTGTGGCCATTTGACTATGACGAGTTTCTTCGAGGAGCAACAGAATTGGACATTGTGACAACAAACCTCCTTACTGGTGAGGCAGAATATTTTCCGAACCATTGGGAATATTTTGATGAACTTGATAAAGAAGAGTCGCACCGTTTAGCCCTTGATATTATTCTTGCCTCAAGTAGTCTGCCTTATGTCAGTAAAACGGTTTACATAAAAGGTGTTCCGATGCTTGATGGAGGTATTGTTGACAGCATTCCAGTGAAGCGAGCAATTTCTAAGGGTTACAAGAAGAATATCGTTGTTCTCACAAGAAACAAAGGATATCGAAAGCCAGAGAAGTCCTCTCTTGCTTTTAATCTTCTCTCTAAGGTTATGTACAGGAAATATCCTGCTTTCTGTGATGCTTTAAGAAAAAGAGGAGAAGTATATAATTCACAGCTTGATATGGTAGATGCCTTAGAGGAAAATGGTGATATCATTGTCATCCGTCCAGATAAACCTATTGTTGTAGACCGTATTGAGCGCAACCCAGAGAAGTTGGATGCCTTATACGATGAAGGATATGCTATCGGCAAACGGTTTTGTGATACTTTTCATGAATAAAATACTATAGATAATAAGTCAATCTTCATGCATGTTTTTGCATGACATCGTAAAAAAAACAAATACAATGAGCAAAGAAATACAAGAAGAGAAGAAGAATATTGGTAGTCTTTTTGATGGGATAGCTGGAACATACGATTTTCTGAACCATGCTCTTTCACTGAACATCGATAAGAGCTGGAGACGAAAGACGGTAAAGATGCTTGAGCCGTGTGACTGCCTGCTTGATGTTGCCATAGGCACTGCAGACCTTTCTTTAGAGATAATGAAGCAAGGTAAGGCAAAGAAAATTCAAGGTATTGATTTATCGAAAGAGATGATGCGTATTGGACAGGAGAAAGCAGAAAAGTTAGGCTATGGAGATAAGATCTCCTTTGAATGCGGAAGTGCTTTAGACATGCCTTACAAAGATCAGAGCTTTGATGCCCTTACCTGTGCTTATGGAGTTAGAAACTTCTCTGATTTAGACAAAGGTCTCCAAGAATTCTATCGTACTTTGAAGGATGGAGGTCAGCTCGTGATACTTGAATTTTCTTATCCTTCAAATCCGATAATCCGGTTTTTCTACGACCTTTTCTTCTCGAATATTCTACCGTTTATAGGAAGACTTGTTAGCAATGACAAATCAGCCTATAGTTACCTCAACCGTTCTGTCAAGGACTTCTTCTGGGGAGAAGAAATGATAGCTCGATTAACCTCTGCAGGCTTCCGAGATGCAAAGTTTAGAACGCTTACTTTTGGTATCACAACTATCTATACAGCAAGGAAATAACCATAGATAAATAAAGTTATGCTTAAGAATATATTTCTCTGGTTTAGAATCATTCGTCCTCAGACACTGTTCGCTTCTGTTGTTCCTGTTTTAGTGGCTACTATTGTTGTTAAGAACAATGGAGGAGAGGTGGATGATGTCGTATCTTCTCTGACCGTTTTCTGCGCCCTGTCCCTTCAGGTGCTCTCCAATCTCATAAACGACTATTTTGACTATGTGAGAGGAACGGATAAAGCAGGAAGGAAAGGCTTTAAGAGAGCGTTAGCAGAGTCGGAAATAACAACAGAGACGATGCTCCGCGCTTGTTATCTGACAGCAGGATTAGCATGCCTTTTAGGACTTTACCTCGTATGGACGGGAGGTGTCGTCGTTCTTGCCATCGGACTCTCTGCCCTCCTTTTTGCTTGGCTCTATACCGCCACCCGATATTCCCTTTCCTATCTTGGCATTGCAGATATTTTTGTCTATCTATACTATGGAGTCATTGCCACCATGGGAACCTCTTTCCTGCTGCTCTCATCAAATGAAGCGGCGGCATCCTTTCCGTTGATCTTTCCTGAACTAACAGAATCAGCAAAAGAAATTTTCAAAGACTCTTTCTACGCAGGTTCTGTCAGTGGCTTTATCTCTATGTGCGTGCTTCTTATAAACAATATTCGAGACATTGACGATGACAGAAAAGTAGGGAAGCGCACATTACCCGTACGTTTTGGAAAGCGAGCTGGAGAGGTTGCGATGTTCTTGCTTGTTCTCCTGATGCCTTTCTCTGCATTCATGGCATTCGGATGGTCGTTACCAGTTTTGGTTGTTGTCCCAGCATTCTTTATGTGGTTAAAGACTCTACGGTCGGAAGGTCCAAAATACAATAAATGCCTTGTTTTCGCTGGTATTATTAATCTCTTCTATCTTTTGTGCTGTTTGGCTGATAGCTTTTCAAATATATAATGCCAGTAGTTGATTAGGAACAGTTGCTCTGAGACCTTGCTATGTATTGATTGTTATGTTCTGATTATCATCTTCTGTGCAAAAGAATATTAATTATTCTGTTTTTGGAAATAACCAGCATTACCCTCATACCATCACCTTTACTGCAAAGTGTAACATGTTGAATAATAGAACATTACTAAGATAAGTGAAAATTCTGATATGGCACAGTCCTGTGCAACTTTTTGTTTCTCAGATGTTTAAAAAGTTGAATTCACAATAGAGTTACGGAATTAAGGTTAAACTAATTATAGTCAGTATGAATACACTTACAAACGGAAAAATTAGTATTACAGTTAAAGACCATGGAGCAGAACTGTGCAGTATAAAAAGCAACGGAAGAGAATATCTCTGGGGTGCTTATCCAGAGTATTGGAAGAGGCATTCCCCTGTGCTCTTCCCGATTGTAGGAAGCGTGTGGAACGGTGAATATCGCTCTAAAGGTAAAGTCTTCCAGATGGGACAGCATGGATTTGCCAGGGATATGGATTTCACACTCCTTTCTGTTTCAGAAACAGATGTGTGGTATGAACTACGCTCAACAGAAGAGACATTGAAGAAATACCCTTATGAGTTCATACTCAGAATAGGATATAAACTCCACGATACAACCGTAGAGGTATGCTGGGAGGTTGAGAACCCTTCCGATGAAGAGATGTCATTCCAGATTGGTGCTCATCCTGCTTTCTACTGGCCGATGCTTTCCAATGAAGTCATTAGCAATGGTGTAGAAGCAATGGACAAGGCTCTTTCTGAGAATCCAGAGCGTGGTTATTTCCGTTTGCATATCTCTAAAGAGCAGAAGGCAGACTTCCTTCCAGAAGATAAGCAGTTCGTATTCTCCCAGATAATAAAAGAGAAGGGTTGTGTTTCTGATGTGGAGGATTCCTGCTATGAGGTTGTTGATGGCTTGATACCAATCTCTACAGACCTTTTCGATGATGATGCACTGATACTGCCAGACAGTCAGGTGGACAGTGTAACCATTCTTGATGAGGCACAAAATCCTTACCTTACATTGTCCTTTGATTCACCACTCGTAGGGCTTTGGTCGCCTCCAAAGAAGAATGCTCCGTTCGTGTGTATTGAACCTTGGTACGGACGCACAGATACAATCAACTACACTGGTTCTTTCGAAGAGAAACCCTTCATGAACCGTCTTGCGCCACATGCAACGTTCAAGGCGAAGTATGAGATCACAATACATGTCTGAAAGCGCAGACATTTTTTGTATTATAAAAACGTAACGCACATGAAAAAGAGCTTGAAAATATTGGCAGGAATACTTGTTGCTATGTTAATCATGCTTTTGGCAACAAGCATATACATGCTCGATTATTCTCTGTCTTCCCAGCGTGAAAACTGGACAGAGAAGCAGGCATGGGAGAACCTTTACGCCCATTATCCTTTTGCAAAGGAATGGTTCGATTCCATACGTCATGAGGGAGTGTTGCGAGATACGTTCATGACAAATGGCGATGGAGTTCACCTCCACGCCTTTTATCTCCCCCGGAAAGGAGCGGAGCGCACTGCAGTCCTTGTTCATGGCTACGGAAATCGAGCGATTGACATGTTCCAGTTAGGGTATATGTACCATCATCATCTGAATAGCAATATTCTCCTCCCTGACCTCTATGGGCATGGAGAGAGTGGGGGAGAAAACATCAGAATGGGATGGCTTGACCGCCTTGACGTGAAGGCATGGAGCAAGATGGCAGAGAACCTCTTCCATGCTCCCATTGTCGTACACGGCATTTCCATGGGGGCAGCAACAACAATGATGCTTTCCGGAGAGGAAGATATTCCGGAAAGCATCACACATTTTATTGAAGATTGTGGTTATACGAGTGTTAGGGATGAATTCTCAGGAGAACTGAAGGTTCGGTTCGGACTTCCGTCCTTCCCGCTCCTCGATATCTCCTCCTTGCTTTGCAAAGCTGTCTTTGGCTGGAGCTTCTCTGAAGCGAGCAGTCTTAAGCAGGTAGCTCGTTGCAAGCGTCCAATGTTCTTTATTCATGGAGATGCCGACAGCTTCGTACCAACAGAGATGGTTTTCCCGCTCTATTTCGCTCATTCTGGTAGAAAGGAGATCTGGATTACGAAAGGTGTGCAACATGCAGTGTCTTACGAGTGCTATCCGTCAGAATACACCCTTCGTGTACGTCGGTTTCTTGAGAAGTGATTAATATACCACCAGACTGTCTGCCTTTACCCTAGCTTTCAACCAGTCGTGAAGACGTGAACGGTCGGCTGCAGAGAGGCGAGCCTTGTTGTCTAAGGTGATAATGGCAGCCACGAAACTGTGGGTTGCGGAAGTATCGCGCCTTGACTGCACAACCTTTGAAAGGCTGATTGCGGATATTTGTGGGTAGAGACTCTTCAGCTCCTTCTGCACCTCTGGAGTGATTTGTTCGAGACGGGTATATTGGTCAAGGCGGTTTGTTAGTTCAGACATCTTGGCAGACATCTCCAGAATTTTCTTTCTGTCCTCGTCTTTCCTGTTGTTAATCTGTGAGAGTTGGTTACTGAGAATCATCACACTGTCACTCTTCTCACCCTGTATGATGTTCAGACGGTAATCAGCAAGGTTATAGTGAACAAGGTTCTTTTGAGCCACACGAATTGTAGAGTCACTGATTTCACGACCAACAGCAACGATGTCAACAACCTTCTTGTCTGAATCCCAGCGACTGGAGATTACCTGCGTACCTATTTGTGAAAGCTCTGTTTTCACAAATCTGTTGAGGTTATTGTCGTAGATACTCCTTCTGACAATCCCAATCGTCATAAGAATAGAAGGAAGGATGGTGACAATGGCTATTGCCATCACTGCACGTTGTGATTTCTTTGCCTGGCGGGCATCCAGAAACTTCTTTCTGTGGAAATGCATCATACGCACTCCGACATATGTGGAAAGGCTTATAAACACAGTGTTTATGAAGAACAGATAGAAAGCACCGAGGAAATAAAGTAAATGGCCTGTTGCAAGTCCGTAGCCGGCGGTACACAATGGCGGCATTAAGGCTGTGGCGATTGCTACTCCAGGAATAACATTTCCCTTGCCCTTAGTGCAAAGCGCGAGGATTCCCGCTGCACCACCAAAGGTAGCAATGAGAACGTCATAGATAGTTGGTGAGGTGCGTGCGAGTAGTTCTGACTGAGCCTCTCCGAGAGGTGTTATCAAGAAGTAAATGGTGGCAGTAAGGATGCTTATCACCGTTGCTATACCGAAGTTCTTTGCTGCTCGTCTTAGTAGGGCAAAGTCATTTATTCCCGTGGCAAGTCCCATGCCTATGATAGGTCCCATAAGAGGGGATATAAGCATGGCACCTATTATTACCGCCGTGGAGTTCACGTTCAATCCCAAGGAGGCTATGAAGATGGCGAAGATTAGCACCCAGAGGTTAGCTCCTTTGAAGCTCACCCCACTTGTTATCTGCTCCACAATCTCCTTCTCGTCTTCCATGTCTTGCATGACAGAGAAATGAGATTTTATCTGATTTAGAATGCTGTTTATTGTCATGGCTTTCAGGTTTTTATGTTGTCCTATTAAAGAATTGTAACCGTTATGTTTTTTAAAAAGACAAAAGCATTGCCACAGAAGGGGTGGCGTATATCATAGACCTTACTCAAAATTTGGGAAAAGCCCTATCCTATGTTTTTATTTCTGTTCTTTCAAGAGATATACAACTGTTGGAAGATGGTCAGAGAAACCGTTTAGCCATTGACCGCCAGCATGTGTTCTCTTCGGATTTCCCTTGTATTTCCCTTCTGTTTGGAAGAGATAGTCGCGACGGAAAATCTGGTGCTTGAAGAAACGTAGTTCAGAATAATCTCTTTTCTTCGACGTTGTGAGGAGATTGTGTGAAAGCAGAATCTGGTCGAAGAGATTCCATGCTCCATTATACATGAGTGTTCCCGTGCCGCTCTTGAACTCTTTTATCCAAGGGTTGTAGAGGTCGTTCTCTGTAACGTCGTCGATGTTCTCCTTGCCTCGTAGCCCTTCTGTCATGGAGCGATCGGTAGGGTCGTCGTTCATGTCTCCCATCACGAAGAACTTCGTCTTCGGATTCTCACCCTTAAGTTTTTCGATGATTGCTGTAACCTGCTTGGCACCAGAGACACGCTTTGCATCTCCAGGGCGCAATCGTGAAGGGAGATGGTTTACGATTATGCACACATCCTCATTAGCTATTTTTCCATGTACAGCAAGGAATCCACGAGTGAAGAATGTGGTGTCTGCGTCTTGATAGGGATATAGACAAGAGCGCATGGTGTCGGGAGTGAAAAGGGCAGGATTGTAGAGCAGTGCACAGTCAACACCGCGTTTGTCAACACCCTCGAAATGCACAAACCGCATACCACGTTTCGCTAACTCCGGTTGTGCACAGAGGTCGGTGAGCGCCTTTGCATTCTCCACCTCAGAGACTCCTATTGCTGCACATCCCACCGGCAACTTGTCTGTACCCATTTCAGAGAGTACTCTCGCCAAGTTGTGCAGTTTGCTGGAATATTTAAGTCCGTTCCATTTGTAGGAGCCTGTAGGCAGGAAGTCGTAGTCTCGTTTTCCCTCATCGTGACAAGTGTCGAAGAGGTTTTCGAGGTTGTAGAATCCCACGGCATACATGGAGTACTTTTTCTCTTTCTGCGCCATAGAGAAAGAGACGATTAGGAGTGCGGTTAGGAAAAGTGTTAATTTCTTCATATTATTACAATATTTTTTCGTTTTCTGCTTTTTTACCTTGCAAAAGTAGTAAAAAAACGTGAGAAAGGAAAAAGAATATGGAAATATTTTGGATTATTGTAAAAAATAATGTAATTTTGTTGCGTTAATCTAATCGAAAATCAATAACATATCAAATAAAACCTTTTATGAATAAAAAGCTAACAATGGTCATGGCAGCCTTTTGCCTCAGTCAGATAGCCTTCGCACAGGTGGCATCTGACCCAGAGAAAGAGAAGGGCAGCCAGACGACAGACGAGACGGCTTTTACCTTCACCGAGTCACAGCTGGGAGAAGACGATGATATGTCGCAGAACGTGACAATACTCGGCTCGAACAGCAATCTCTACGCCTCGGAGGTGGGCTACCGTTTCTCGCCTATGCGGTTTCGTTACCGTGCTTTCAACCAGAAGTACAACGACGTTTATGCGAACGGTTTGCTTCTCAACGACATGGAGAACGGACAGTTCCGGTTCTCTCAGGTGGGCGGACTAAATAACCAGACGAGGAGTGTCGAGCAAGCACTACCTTTTGAAGACAACCGCTTTTCACTCTCTGCCATGGGTGGCTCAAACAACTACAATTTTCGTGCCGGCTCCATGGCAACGGGTAGTAAGGCAAGCTTCCTAACCACGAACCGCAACTACACTTTCCGTGGCATGTACACCTACAATAGCGGTTTTAACGACAAGGGATGGGCATTCTCTGCAAGCCTTACCTATCGTTGGGCAAATGAGAAGACTGCCTATGTTGACGGCACTTTCTACAATGCGCTGAGTTATTTCCTCGGAGTGGAGAAAATCATCAACAATGCCCACTCACTCTCTTTCTCAACATGGGGAAACCCAACAGAGAGAGCCAGTCAGGGAGGAGCCACAGACGAGAGCTACTGGCTTGCGAACTCCAATTTCTACAATCCTAACTGGGGCTACCAGAACGGAAAGGTGCGCAATTCTCGCATTGTTACTGACTATGCCCCTACAGCCTTGTTCACTTGGGACTGGACCATCAGCGACAAAACGAAGCTCACCACCACACTTGGTGGTCGTTACTCCATGTATAAGTCCACGAAGTTGAACTACAACAACAGTGACAACCCAAGTCCTGATTACTGGAAGAAACTCCCTTCTGCATATTATGACGTTTGGAACCCAGAGAACCCTCGCAACAATGAATACACTCCGCAGGCATGGCATGAGGCGTATGACTTCTTCACTTCGTCAGAGGCAAATCGTCAGATAAACTGGGATCGTCTCTATGCTGCCAATGCTGGTGTAAATGAGGTTTGGAACAATTCTACAGCAGATGGTCGTTTCCTTGGTTCTGCTATGTATTATGTTCAGGCGAAGAACAATGATGCTCTTACGCTTCAGTTGAACAGTGTGCTGAACCATGAGCTCACACCAAAGCAGCGAATAACCCTTGGCATTGGTCTTGGGGCAAATAGCTCACGCAAGTATCAGACAATGGAAGACCTCCTTGGAGCAAATCATTTCTACAATATCAACACCTATGCCGTTAGCGACTACGGCTATTCCTCTGACAAGGTTCAGTATGACCTTAACAATCCAAGTGCAGAGGTGCGTGAAGGAGATGTGTTTGGCTACGACTACCGCATAAACCTCAGACGTGCAAACATCTGGGCAGCATACAACACCACCTTCGGGCGAGCACGACTCTCTGCAGGAGGAAAGGCAAGCTATATTGCCATGCAGAGAGATGGAAAGATGAGGAATGGTCTTGCGGCAGAGAATTCATACGGCAAGTCAGGAACAGCTTCCTTCGGTGACGGTGGTGGTAAGGTCTCACTGACTTATGACTTCGGTCACGGTCATGTTGTCTCTCTCGGAGGTGGCTACGAACTTCGTGCTCCACAGGCGTCTACTGCCTTTGCTGCTCCAGAGGTTAACAACGACTTCGTTACTGACCTTCACAATGAGAAGGTTCTCTCTTCTGAATTCAGTTATCAGGCGAAGACCCCACTCATCGACTTCAATCTCTCTGCCTACTACACTCGCATCAACGATGCAACCGAATGGCAGAACTACTACTTTGATGACGTAAACTCCTTCACCTATGTTTCTCTTACAAATGTTAAGAAAGAATATTATGGTGTAGAGGCTGCCATGAAGGTAAAGATCAACTCTGCACTCGATTTTAGAGCCTTCGGAACAATCTCTGAGGCAAAGTATGTGAACGACTGTGATGCAAGGTACATGCTCTCAACCAGTGGTGTCTATAATACTACAAAGGTATATAATAATGGTATGCGCGAGAACGGAACACCGCTCACAGCAACATCCATGGGCATTGCCTATCACTCTGGAGGTTGGTTCATAGACCTTTTCGCAAACTGGTATGACCGCATTTATCTCTCTTGGTCGCCTTCTCTCCGATACGAGTCTTCCCTGAAGACTCAGGGACTTATCAATACGGGTGTTGATGAGAATGGAGACCTCGTAACCGTTGTTGACTCTCCCGACCAGTTGAAGGGGCACGGTGGATGGATGCTTGATGCTTCCATTGGCAAGAGCATTTATCTGAAGAAAGGCTCACTCTCTATCAATCTCTCCGTAACAAATCTTCTAAACAATGTGAAGATGTGTACGGGCGGCTATGAGCAGTCGCGCTCAAGTTACACAACGAATGCCGACGGCTCTATGTCTGGTGCGCGTATGTACAACTTCTACCGCAACCCGAAGAAGTTCTATGCCTATGGCGCTACTGGTATGCTAAACATTACTTACAAATTCTAAAACACAGAGGACGAAAAAAATGAAAAAGACTATTATCTTGCTTTTTGCCCTCATGACTGTAGCAGGCATGATGACATCATGTATGGACGGCGGCTACGATGACCTCTCTGACATCACTACACAAAAGGCATACGGAAACGATACTATCACGGAGCATAACGTAGTGACGCTCAATGAGCTTCGCAATAATCCAAAGTATAAGTATATCCTCAAGCAGTACCGCGACTACCAGTTGGTTGACGATGACCTTCAGCTGAAGCTTGTGGTGACGGGAAACGATATCGGAGGAAACATATATAATAAGGTTGCGCTGCAAGACGAGAACGGAGACGCTATCTTCGTATGTGTTTATTCAGGAGGAATGTTCAGTTACCTCCCCGTTGGGCAGGAGATTCTCATCAATCTCAAGGGACTTTATATAGGTACCTACGGCTATCAGCAGCAGATTGGTACGCCATATACCACCTCCAGCGGAAACACCTATCCAGGACGTATGTCTAAGGACCTTTGGATGAAGCATTTCAAGCTCCTTGGAAAGAAGAGCGTGGAGCCGATAGAGTTTACAACGGATATGGAGAACAGTTTCAATTCGCATGCTGGAAAACTCATGACCATAAAGAATGTAACTATCAAGGGTGCGGATGGAAATACTACCTGGGCACCAGAGAACGGTTCTGACTTCTCCATCTCACGCTATATCAATGGCTTCTCTTCTTCTGTGGTGATATACACCTCTACAAGTGCGAAGTTTGCTGCAGAGAAGATTCCAACAGGGAAGGTGAATGTCACGGGAATTTTCTCTCGTTACGGCACCACATGGCAGATTCTTCTTCGCACTGCCTCTGACGTTCAGCCGGCTGAATAAGTAGGTGTGCAAAATGATTTTTATAATCCTTGTACCGCCTACTGCGCATTATCAGCCAACCGACGCCAAGACGAGAGCAATATCAAGCTT
>SAMEA3663036__coassemble_292_pt1 | contig 24233 bp, 16 predicted proteins | sample SAMEA3663036__metabat2_high_PE_014 | metagenome-assembled genome bin SAMEA3663036 (sample SAMEA3663036) | pig gut metagenome | biome: pig gut; feature: pig-associated habitat; material: faeces | place: France | collected 2012
ATATATTAGACTTTGCGAATATATACACACGTGGGGTAACCGAGGTAACCGGGGTAACCGGAGTAACCTTGTGTGATTGTCGAGAGCGGTTACCTCGGTTACCCTGGTTACCCCTTGGGTGTTTGAATGTAATATCACTAGGCCTTGTAGTTTTGACTTTAGCCAAAATCTGGAACATGGAAGTGCGGAATGCAGAACAACTATTTGTAGTATGGGGGAAAAGCAGTAACTTTGCACTCGGAAAAAAATTAGGAAACGGGCTCTCATTCCCGTCCGCACACAGAGGCAAATGAGTCCCAAGTAAGTCCCAAGTGAGTCCCAAGTAAGTCCCATTTTTTGGCGGACAAGGATGGGAGGAAAATGAGAGGTGATTAGGAGCAATAACAATGGCGTTTGGCGATGAAAATAGCGAAGACGATAATGTCTAACCTCGAAGGTCCCGACTTTTCCCCTTCTCATTGCCTTTCAAAAAAGGTAGAATCTAAACTAACAGACGACTAACAGACGGCTAACGGACGGCAAACGGACGGCTAACAGACGGCTAACAAGGAACAACAACTTCTCTGCGATGAAAAAGGATATTAGCTTCAACGGCATTAAGGTTATTAATCTTGTAGGCGTAGGGAGTGTGATACAATCAGAATTTTATAGCCAATTCGCATACGAGCTTGTCAAGCTCGCTCTCTTTTGCACCACCATGAGGATACCAGTACCTCTCATAGTTGAAACGGATTTCTGTAGGGAAGTAATTGTTTCTGACACCAAGGCAGACACCAAGTGTCATACGATGGCGCTCTGCATCTGTCAGCAGAAGTTTCTTCCCACTTTCATCGAAACCAGACTGTCCAGAAGAATGGTCCTGCATATAGTCGTAACGACCTTGGTATGAAACGCTTTCAAAGAAGCTGTCCGCCTTCTTGATATTTTGTGTATAGATTGCCATGACATCAACAGAAGAACAATCGTTGAAAACATCATCTCTGTACATCTTGCGGAGATACTCTGCTTCAAGATGCCAGCCTCCCGTTTTGTAATACGCACCCATGTCGAGGGAAGTATAAGCTGCTTTACGCTCGGCAATACGCTGATGCTGGATGCTAGGAACGATAGCGAGTCCGTCAACGGGGAAATACTGTATTCTTGCAGAATAACCAGGTTCCTTGAACCATGCCTGCTTCTGGTTGTCGATGTTAGAACCATTGAACATTCCCGCATCGAGGGAAAGCAAAGTCCTACGTTTGGAATTAAGAAAGTCATACCCTATCTGAAAGCCTACATCTCGCATATTTCCCACCTGCTTGGCAATAAAGCTACGGTTTGCAAAGAACTGATTGGCAGGATTTCTGTGTGCATCAATCGTAAACGGCATGCGCTGCTGACCAATTGTAAGTCGGAGAGAGTTATATGGTAGCAATCGCACCCATGCATCTTTCATCTTTATCTCTGTTTCGTCGCAGAGATCGACCTCAAGTTTGTATTGAGAGCGTTCCACCAACTTTCCACTGACAGAAAGCCGGGCATTACGAATTTCGTAGCGAGAGGATTCTAATTCTGGCTGGTATTCATACTTTCCACGTAAAACACCATGTATCTCTGGTTTCTGAGCCATAACGTCGTAGCAGGCAAGAACAGTCAGCAGAGTACAGAAAAATTTTGTCAATAATTGATTTTTATACATATAAAATAAGTAGATGATTTATCGGAAAAACAACTGCGTATTGTTTTACGACTGCAAAGTTACTGAAGTTTTATTTCTTTTTCGCTTCATATTTATTACAATAATGTTACAATCGTAATTATTTGACATTTGTAACAACTTTGTAACTTTAGAAGGGTGGAGAAAAAGAAAAATATTTGTAACTTTGCACTCGGTATATATATGCCACAAAAATAACTTGAAAAGGAAAAAATATGAAAGTACTGATTGTTGATGACGAACAGGATATCTGCGAGATACTCCAGTATAATCTTGAAACAGAAGGCTATGAAGTTGATACTGCCAACTCAGCAGAGGAAGCTCTGCAACTTCAACTTACAGACTATAATCTCATTCTCCTCGACGTGATGATGGGCGAGATGTCGGGCTTCCAGATGGCACGCCTTCTTCGCGAGAAACCTGAGACAAAAACACTTCCTATCATCTTTATAACAGCACTAGACAATGAAGACAATCTTGTGAAAGGACTGAACATTGGAGCCGACGATTATATTGCAAAGCCGCTCTCCATGAAGGAGGTGAAGGCAAGGGTGAAGGCGGTGTTGAGAAGAACAGCGTCAGCTAATCTGGAACAGTCTGTCGACAAAGCAATTGGAAGGAACGTTGTGGAGATTTCATACGAGGGTATTGTCATGAACACCGATTCTAAAAGCATCAGCGTTGATGGGACTCCTGTGTCACTTACCCGACTGGAGTTTGAACTGCTACAGCTTTTTCTCAAGAACCCAGGGAAGGTGTTCGGAAGAGAGGCACTGCTGGAACGCTGCTGGCCAAAAGATGTGTATGTCCTCGACCGTACTGTTGACGTGAACATCACTCGGCTGAGAAAGAAAATCGGACATTACGGAAAACAAATAAAGACTCGTTTCGGATATGGCTACTGCTTTGAGAAGTAAATCGTTCCAGAAGAATCTGCTCTTGAGCATCGGCGGAATCTTCTTGCTTTATTCCATCTGCTTCGGCATCTACCAGCATCAGCGTGAGAAGGACTACAAGACTGAAATCATGCACTCACGCCTCCAGATGTACAACTACGAGATGATGCAGACATTGGGAAACAACAGCATACTAAACAAAGACCTATTTCGGGAATACATCAACAGGCATCATATCAATGGTCTTAGAATAACCGTTATCAACAACCATGGGAAGGTGCTGCTCGACTCCCATGAGGCTGCCACCCACTCTCTTGAAAACCACTTAAAAAGGAAGGAAATACAAGAGGCATTGCGTTATGGCAACGGCTACGACATAAAGCGAACCTCGGCATCGACAAACGATACATACTTCTATTCTGCAACGAAGTTTGGGAACATCATCATACGCTCGGCAATACCCTATTCCACCGACCTTCTGCGCTCTCTGCAAGCTGACAATACATATATCTATTTCGCCATACTGCTGACGGTTCTCTTGGGTATCGTGTTGTATTTCAATACAAAGCGTATAAGCAGCCATATAGGGTATCTACGGGAGTTTGCGAAAAAAGCGGAAAATGATTCTGAGCTCGACCACGAATTGGAACGACGCCTTCCAGACGATGAACTGGGAGATATCTCTCACACAATCATCACACTCTATTGGAAACTAAGACATTCGGAGGAAGACAAGGAAAGAATAAAACGACAGCTAACACAGAATGCCGCCCATGAACTAAAGACTCCTACAGCAAGCATTCATGGATATTTAGAGAGTATTCTTGACAATCCAGATATGCCAGCCGATAAACGACAGCACTTCCTTGAGCGATGCTATGCGCAAAGTGAGCGTATGTGCAAATTGCTGTTAGACATGGAGCAACTTACAAAGCTTGACGAGCGACCCCTTGTGATGCCGAAGGAAAACAAAAGAATAGCCTTAGACATTGTGCCTATTATCCATAACGTATTAGAAGATACGGCACTGCAGCTCCTTGAAAAGGGAATCTCTATGGATATACAGATTCCAAAGAAAATAATGATTTTCTCTTCTCTCCTCGAACCAGAGGGGGCAATATACAGTGTCTTCCGGAATATCATTGACAATGCCATCGCCTATGCTGCTGGGGCAACAAAAATCACCATAAGATACAACGATGGGGTGTTCTCTTTGGCTGACAACGGACAGGGTGTACCAGCAGAGCATCTGTCGCATCTCTTTGAGCGGTTCTACCGTGTTGACAAAGGGCGTTCACGGAAACTTGGCGGAACGGGACTAGGACTTGCCATCGTGAAGAACACGGTTGCTGCTCATGGTGGATGGGTAATGGCAGAGAACACTCCTGGTGGCGGTCTCACCATACGTTTCTCACTTGGTTAATGCAGGTAGGAATTCTGAGAGAAAGTCATAAAAAGGTGCTTCATAAGTAGGTGTGCTAAATATTTTATGACATGCTACTGAAAGTAAGCACTGCTAACCATTGTTTATTGACGTGCTGCAAGAAATAACAAAGTTTGTTACATCTTGCAGCATAGCAGAGAAATGTTATCAATACTCTAAAGAATACTCCACAGTGGTCACTACTCGTATCTTCTTAATATAAGGAGTGTTGGCGTCACGGTCTTCAATAGAGAACTGCCCCTGCTGGGCATTTGAAATACCACCAAGCTTGCAATCAGAATCCTCTGCAAACTTCATTGCTGTCGCACGGGCGTTCTTAGTGGCTTCCTCAACCATCTCCGGCTTTACTTTGTTTAGTCCAGTGAACTCATAGACAACAGGATTGTTACTGCCATACTCCTCACTAACAAGGGCAATGCCTTGTTTCATCAGAACAGACTGACGACGCATGAGCTGGCGAACCTTTTCAATATCACCAGAGGTAACGGTTATCACGCTCGTGGCTTTGTAGCGATAGTTCATAATTTCATTGCCGTAGTTGTCTGCCTGACGGTCGGTGATAACAGGAGGATTCACACTAATCTCACTTTCCTTAATGCCTGCCGACTTAAGGAAGTGAACAACCTTTGCGTTCTTCTGCGCCAGACGGTCGTACATCTCTGCTGGATCGTTGCCAATTTCTTTATAGACAAGCGGCCAGGTAACCTTGTCTGCCATAACCTCACGCTCAGCAAGCCCTTTTACAGAAACCTTCCGGTCTAACTCCTTGAACGTAACAATACCGCTACGCAGAGCATAGCCACAAACAATCAGAGCAATAGCTATTATCACTGATGGGAAAAGTCTTTCATTCGTTTTCATAAGCCTTGTTTTTTTTGTTGATTAATCTTATTCTATAGATAGCAGGAGACCTTGAATTCTTTTGCAAATTTACTAATAAAGCTGGAAACAAAAAAGGGAATTTTGGCATATTTCAATAGGGGTTTCCCTATTGTTTTACCATAGATAGTGTTTTCAACAAAAATAATACGATAGTGGTAAACTGTGAGCAATGAGCAGCGAGCAATGAGCTGTGAGCAGTGAGCAAAGGCTCTGGCTGGAAGCCAGCACTTTTAGTAATGCCGTGGGGAAATGCGCCAGCATTTGCCTACGGATAACGAACTCAATCTCCTACCGCTGGCTGGAAGCCAGTACCCGACTGAGCTTTGATGACATGTATGGCACCATCCCTGATGCTACAGACTTTCCTTAAATATCCTCACCGAAAAATCAATTGTCAATAGGAAGATACATGGCGATTTTCCCATTCGCAACAGACAAACCTTGTGGAGGTGGATAAAACAGTTGACACATGCTCTCTTCGATAAGTCTTCGATAGGTCTTCGATAGATCTTCGATAGGTCTTCGATAGATCTTCGATAGGTCTTCGATAGATGTTCGATAGATGTTCGATAGAACTTCGCTTTACCTTCGCTTTGACTTCGATAGAACTTCGCTTTGACTTCGATAGAACTTCGCTTTGGCATCGATTGGAAAGCAAAAACTAAGCGAAGGTAAAACGAGAACGATGCGACAAATAACGAATAATGAGAAAAAGAAGAAAAGGTGTGTAGCAAAAGATGCATTTTTTGGACAAAAGGAAGCACCCTGGAAATTAATCCGATTTCAATCGGATTGCAATCGGATTGATTTCCAACGCACGCGCGCGAATAAAGATAAAAGATAAAAGATAATCATCATAATGATAATGATGATGATAAAGATAAAGAAAAGATTGATGTCGATTATATTTGAAAAAAAAGAAGATAAGAAGCTTCTACTATGGGCAGAAAGCAAGAACATACAAGCCTGCATAAGTAGTATAGTTAGCAACCGCAAGTATGATACTTAGCAAGCGTAAATAGCATACTTAGCAACCGTAAGTATGATACTTAGCAAGCGTAAGTATGGCATTTTTTATGGCAAGCACACCATTGGCGAAAGGAAGCAGAATTTGAAAAAATATACATCAAGAACATTTTTCCTAGAAAGAAGTATTTTTCTAAGAAATTCTTTTGCCATATCAAAAAAATTTCGTAACTTTGCAGTCGGAGAAGAAAACCAGAAAAAAGCAACTGTCTATGGAAGAAGAACTCAAAATAAGCAATGTTGACACTCTCGTATTCGACTACGGAGGAGTGATTGTAAACCTTGACCAAAAGAAGGTTCAGGAAGCACTATGTCGAGTTGGTGTGGGAGCAATAAAGCAGCTCATCCACGCAAAGGAAATAAAACGCTTGACACGCGACTTCATAGACGGTCTGATTCCAACTGATGTGACACTCGAAAAAATGCTTGCGCTATGCCATAAGAGCACGACAAAAGACGACCTGCGACACATTCTCAGAAGCCTTTGTGGAGACCTACCGGAAAGTAGGCTAAAAACACTTTATGAACTAAAAAAGAAATACCGCATTCTCTTGCTCAGCAATATCAACGACGTGCTCTGGGATTATTCAAAATCTGAAATCCGCAACCAGGGCTACGAACCAGAGGACTGCTTCGATGGATTCTTTCTATCATACGAAATGGGAGTGGCAAAGCCCGATGAAGCAATATACAGCAAGATGATTTCTGAGGCATCTCTCAATCCGTCACGAACTCTATACTTCGACGACCGTGAGAACAACTACCATGCTGGTCTCTCATTAGGATTCCAGTCAGTACTGGTACCTACCAACCAGATTGAGTCCCTTCCCATCTGGCAATCTCTCACTCGCCCGTCCGCATAATTGCTTTCTCTCGAATAGAACTACAAAAAACAACAAAAGTAAGCAAAGGCAAGTAAAAAAAACAAGCAAGTGTAGCCAAGAACACGAACAAGCTAACTAACTAAACAAAAAGAAAATGAAGAAAATTCTATTATCACTTTTCGTATCACTTTTCACCATCACAGTTTCAGCACAGTGCATTCAGCGCGATGAAAAAATAGAAGCTCAGGTGGAAGAAATATTGTCAAAGATGACTCTCGACGACAAGGTCGGACAGATGTGTGAACTTGCCATCGATAAAGTTGCGCAGAAATCGGGAGACAACAACGTAAAAAGCAATAAATCTATGCAGTCACTCGCCAACGGAATGCTCTCGGCAAGCGCTGTTGACGAGATATTTGGAAAATACAAGGTCGGTTCTATTCTAAACGTCCCAGAAGGTATTGCACAGACTCCGAAGGTATGGGCAGAGATTATTCGTGCATTGAACAACAGCTCCGCATTCTATGCAAACGGAATTCCAGAGCTCTATGGTGTCGATCAAATACACGGAGCCAGCTACACATGGGGTGCTACAATGTTCCCACAGGAGATCGGGCAGGGAGCATCGTTCAACAGACAGATTCCAAAGCGAATCGGACAGATAACAGCCTATGAGTCTCGTGCTTGTCTCATTCCTTGGGTGTACTCACCAGTGATGGATCTCTCACGCTCTCCACTGTGGCCTCGTGTTTGGGAGAGCTTCGGAGAGGATGTGCTCCTCAACCAGCTTATGGCAGTAGAGCTAACAAAAGGTTTGCAGGGCGATGACCCAAATCACATCGGCATGAACAACGTTGCTGCCTGCCTGAAGCACTATATGGCTTATGGAGCTGCCGTAAGCGGAAAAGACCGCACTCCTTCTAGTGTGACATACCGTGAGATGATGGAGAAATATTTCCAGCCTTTCAAGGCATGCTGCGAGGCAGGTGCACTGAGCATTATGGTGAACTCTGGAAACAACAGCGGAATGCCATTCCACTGCAACCGCACACTCCTTACCGAATGGCTAAAAGATGGTCTCAACTGGGATGGAATGATTATTACCGACTGGGCGGATATTGATAACCTCTGGAAGCGCGATCATGTTGCTGCAACAAAGAAAGACGCTATCTGCATGGCTATAAACGCAGGTATCGATATGACCATGGACCCTTACGATGAGAAATTCTGCACATTGCTCACAGAACTCGTGAACGAGGGAAGAGTGCCAATGGCACGCATTGATGATGCTGTGAGACGTATTCTCCGTCTGAAGATACGTGTTGGACTCCTCGACCGCTCCACATGGGACATTCCTTACGCCAACAAAAATGGAAAGAAGTCTAAGAAGGGAAAGACAACCCTCTCTGAAATGTATCCGGAGTTTGCAGGAAAGAAGTTCACTAAGGATGCTGTGAAGATTGCTGAGGAATGTATCGTGCTTCTTAAAAACAATACCCTCCAGGACGGTAAGAAGGTTCTTCCGCTGAAACATGGCACACGAATCTTCGTCTGTGGTCCGAACTCCAACAACTTCCGTCCTATGAACGGTGGATGGTCATATACTTGGCAGGGAAACAAGACCGACAGCATTTGTCGTGCAATCGGGAAATACCATACATTCCTCGATGCCATTGTTGAAAAATTCGGAAAGGAAAATGTGGAATATAGCGAGATGATACGCTACGACGAGAAGAACTTCAATCTCGACCATCACCTCCCTGAGAAACTCATTGCCGATGGCAACTCCACTGCCGAGAAGATTTCTCGTTCTGATGTTATTATTGCGTTCATCGGAGAGAATTCATATACGGAGACAGTGGGAAATATTGATGATCTCACACTCTCAAAAAACCAGCGAGACATGGTGAAGGCACTTGCACAATACAAAAAGCCTATCGTGCTCGTGCTTAACGAAGGTCGTCCTCGCATCATTAACGAGATAGAACCGCTTGCCACTTCTGTTGTGCATACTTTCCTACCAGGAAACTACGGTGGTGATGCTCTTGCAAACCTCCTCTCTGGAGAGGCTAACTTCTCTGCAAAGCTTCCTTACACCTACCCGAAGTATCATGGCTCTTTCATCACCTACGACTGCAAGCCATGTGAGTTTGTTGAAACAATGGAGGGTGCATATAACTACGAGGCGAACACCGTTGTGCAATGGCCATTCGGATGGGGACTATCCTACTCTGAGGTGGAGATTAGTAACCTCCGAGTAACAGACATCCCTACCGCTCTCAATGCTGGTAGCGAGAATCTGAAGTACAACAAGAACGACAAGATTGCTTTCACATTTGAAGTGACAAACAAATCAGACATTGCTGTCAAAGAGCCGGTGTTGCTCTATGTCTCTGACCTCGTGGCATCACTCACACCAGACGTGAAGCGTCTGCGCTCGTTCAAGAAGGTGTCGCTAGCTCCTCACGAGACAAAGACAGTCACTCTTCGTGTGCGTCCCTCTGACCTCGCCTTTGTAAACGAGCAGTTGGAATGGGTGCTTGAGCCAGGAGAGTTCCGTGTCACAGTAGGTAATCAGCAGAAAGTGTTCACATTGAAATAGACGAAATAACAAAGAGAGCAAGAAACTGATTAGAAACGTCCGGTGCAGCAATGATGTGCCGGACGTTCAATAAATAGGATTTCCAGTTTGTTTTTCCAAAAACGCACTGGATTCACCCATTCAGATTGTTGATTTAACGCTCTGATATTTAACATATTATTAACAAAAATAGTTCTTTGAAAATTTACATATCTTGTTGATTTTTAGTAACTTTGTAGATGACTACAAGCATCTAAAAACAATGTAAAAGTCAAAATCAACATCTCGTGACGACCTCTGTAGACGGTATTACGGGACATATCACGGGCATAGGTATGATGAATGGTTTTCATGTCAACGAGGCGTTCCGAGTCCTCGAGTTGTATCTTGGCTGAGACATGAAGTGCGTATCGGATGCAAAGGTACAAGTTTTCTGCGAGACTGCTGTGTACTACAATTAGCTTTTTCAGGATACCGTTGCTGATAAACAGACAGTTAGCTCTACGAATACCCCTAAAAATTTTTGAAATTGATTATTGGGTATCAAACTTGGGGTATGACAAACGTCTGCCTTAAGTTATGACTACTTAGAAAGAAAAAGAACAGGTACTGATACACTTAATATTGTCTCAGCACCTGCCCTTTTGATACTTAAAATCGAGTGTAACTCGTCAGATTCTAATACTCTTCTTCATCGTCAAAACCTAATGATTGTGGTCTTACAACTCCATTCCCGGGGTCTCCACCATCAAGCGAAAATGAACCACTGAGCAACATTGTTGGATCTGCCTTATAGACAGATATTTCCGGAGTTACATATACCTTTTTCATTTCGTTATATATTTTTTATTGTTAATGATACTGATTCCATTTAATACATTGGTTGTCCTACGTCCACTTATATCATAAATCACATCCACTCTACCATCTGCCCGTTCAACAACATTGATGTCAGTTGGCACATCTGACTCATCTATTGAGAAGTATCTCGCACGGGCTGACGTCCTGGGAGCTTCGAACCATGCACGGAATGCATCGAGCGGAACAGCAACATTATTGTACCAGAACTTATCCATACTGATAAAGTATTGATCTACAGAGGCATTTTCAGGTGCTTCGGGGTCAAGACTGAATGTAACGTAGCTTCCCTTCATAGTCCAGTCTAATGCTTCGAAAGTTGTTGAGCAGTTACCGGCTTTCACTATAGCATTGTTAACGCTAATGTTTAAAGCATCGCCGTTCTGAATCTTGAATACCGCGGGCACACCAGCCTCAACCGATGTGACTGGTTCAAAGGTGAGCCTGTCACTTTTTACTTCAGCCAACTTTAAATACTGAACATCCGCATTGCTTTCTAAAGCGAATGGCAAACAGATTGTTCCCCATTTGCCGGAAGGACAGTTTCTGGAATAGGAGACCGTTTGTGCTGTTGCATCTTCCGTTGGGGCAATGAAGTTGCGACCATCCACAAGACTGAATGTTCCGTCCATACCTGTCACTTTGCTGCAGTCGAGAGTCTTCAAGGCCGTCTCATTAGCAAGAGCCTCATTGACAAAAGATGGTATGAGCCCCTCCATTGCGAGGGTTGCATCCTCACCTGGTTCTCCAATCTTCACATACGATGTTGAGGTCTCAGGCTTGCAGCCTGTATGTGCGTCAACTGCCAGAACTGTGCCAGTGACCTTTATGGGGTAATAGCCCGGAGCCATATCCTCAGAAGTGAGATAATAGAAAACCATCAAGTCTCCACTATTGCCATTGACGGGAGTTAATTTATCATTATACAAGACAATACGATATAAGCCGTTTCCTTGGGGGGACACAGATATTTTATGTTCGGGATAAAAGCCACTTGGTCTCACTGTGCCTGGGAAACGTTCCTTTAACAGTTCCAGTGGTCCGTCTTCAATTAGAGTCATTCCTGGCGGAAGCTGGATGTCAAACTGAATGCCAGTGTAGGCTTGAGTGTTGTTCATCTGAACAGTAAAAGTGTATTCCCATTCATTCTCAGTGATTCCTGCCGTTGTGGCAAATGGCGTCACCTGAAGGATGTCATCAACAGCCTTTGCGCTCTCTGAGAATACAAGGCTGAAGGTAATACAAACGAAAAGTTTTAAAAAGTTATTCTTCATTGTTGTTATCATTTATAATTTCCATTATTCCGAGAATATCAAAGACGTCAATGCCTTCGTCTTCATTAGAGTCTGCCACTTCAATGATAAGACTGTCATCTTCATTTCCATTTATCACTGAGAGCGTTCCTAAGACATCAAATACGTTCACATCATCATCACCGTTGACATCTCCTAACTTATACACTCCCAACGAGCCATTGCGCGTGCGCGCTGTCACTGGAGTGCCATCAGCCTGTACCATCGAAATCTGGTTGATCTTGATGAGCTTGCTTGTGCCTGTCGGCACACTGTCTGGAATGAAGATGTTGAATGTCAGCAGTGCCTGAGTGGCAGGAGCTGTCTCACCTCCGATAAAGGAGAAGTCCCATAATTTGGAGCCTTCCTCAATGATGGAAATCGTGTCAACAACCTCATTGATAGTGACCGTATATCCTGCGGCATTGCTGCTCAACGTATAGTCGTTAGGATCAATCTCAAAGTCAGGCGGGAACGTCAGACGTATGTTCAGATCCTTGACCACCTCCGTGTTGACGAGATTGATGCCATACTGCACCGTCTTACCCGGTGTCGTGTTGACGATGGGCAGATAGTAAGAGTATGTCGAAAGTGCGGGCATGGCCGGCTCTCCGGGCGAAGTTGGATTGAACACGAACTTTGCATAGAATTGCATATCCTCTTTGCCTACAGTATAACTGAAGGAGGATAATTTCGTATATAGTTCGCCATTCAGATACCATCCCTCAAACTCATATCCGCTGTTTGCTGAGGCTCTCAGCGACTGTGTCGTTCCCTCTAAGTATCGACCTGTATTGCCATAAAATGTACCGCTGTCGGCGCATACCACGGAGATGTTATGTCTCAATATCGGGTCGCCTGGTTCGCCTGGTGAACTGGGGTTGAACACACAGTTGGCTGTCAGCACCTCGCCATCTACGGGTACGGTATAGGAGAAAGATGTGCTTGTTGACACAATCTCGCCTTTACTGTCGGTCCATCCGTAAAAACTGTATCCACTCTCAACCGATGCCCTGACACTTACGCTCTTTCCTGCCTGGTACCTTCCGGCACCGCTTACCGTGCATCCCTGGGTGGGTTCCAGTTGCAGACGGTAATAGAGTATAGTGCTCGGATCATTGGGTTCGTTAGGGTTGGCAGGGGTAAAAGCATAGTTGGCTATTACCGTGTCTGCCTTCGCCGTATTGGTGAAGTCGAGAGTTGTCGATTCCCCAAGAATGGCCCCTTTAGTGTCAGTCCAGTATTTAAACGTATAATTTGAATTGACATAGGCATACAGCTTCACCGAACTGCCAACGGGGTATTTGCCACCGCCAGAGACGCTTCCTGCCTCATCCACGTTCCGCAGAACCACGATGCGCGAATAAATATCGGGCAATCCCGGTTCTGGGGGTGACGAGGGATTGAAGTCATCCTGACCGTGGGCAGTAATGCACCCTATGAGGCACATTACTGCTATTGTCAGATTACGCATATTATTCATACGCTATTCCTTTCTACTTGATGATTATCTTCTTGCCATTCTGAATCAAAATGCCCTTTGTTGATTTGCTCACTCTCTGTCCACTGGTGTTGTATGCTGCATTTTCGGCGTCTTCGCTCTCTATAGCATTAATACTCGTGACAACCGGGTTGAAATTCAGCACAAAGCGCGAGTTGACTGTGCCTGCATCTGCGGTGAACGTATATTCATAGTTGACGAGATCGGTCTCATCGCCTGTTTGCAGGTCTATCAGTGTAACTGCCTCTGCCCCGTTGCGGCTGAGCTTTATCGTGTATTCGCCTGCTTTTCCTGCATAGAAGCCGAGCACGACTGTGCCATCGCCTACAGGACGCTCGTTGATAGAATAAGAAGTGCCTTCATTGCCGATAGAGAATATCTGGGGAACGTTTACGTCCATGCTCATCATCTTGCTTGCGTCGCATGTCAGCTCGTAGTCCATTGATGCGCCATCGTTCAGCACGATGCGGGTTTGGTCTTGGTGTTCACCATCAGAGATTACGACATCAACCAACCTGCGGACATCAGTCTGTGCTGCCCTTGCAAAAGCATTAGCCTGCACCGGATTCTGATTGACAATCTCGGCTGTCAGCTGGCGACCCTCTTTGGGGAATCCGATAGTGTTGTGTTCTGCATCAGGGCACTGTACGAAGAATGCCTCGTTGGGACGGATGGCATAGTCATCGTCGATGATTGAGTAAGCTACGTAAGTCTTGTTGTATGTATCCCATACAGTAATCGGACCGGTGAAGTTGAGGTAGTGGTTATTGAAGAAGCACTGCCATGGGTTGCCCACGAGGTTCCATCCCTTGTTGGATGCAGTCTCAGAGTCATTCACATCAAGGGTCTTGACGTACTCCGTTGTAGCCACCATATTTTGCTTTGTCTCATTATATGAAGGACAGAGGTTCCATGATTCGTAGTTGGTCTGCATAATGAAACCTGTTCCTGCGGGAATAACAGCGTCAGTCTCGAAGTTCTTCCATGAGCCGGTGCCGCCCACATTAGCGCGGTTAGCTCCGTCATAGTAGCGCACAGCCTTCTGTACAACCTTTCCGTCGGTGTTTGTAGAAACGATGTCGGCAACCTTCACGTCGTAAGGGAGACTGAAGAAATACCATCTCTTTTCAGCTGTTCCAAGGTTCACTTTTGCCGTACCGTTAATGGTTACATTGCTGCAGTTGCTGAGAATTTGGCCGGCATAGTTCTCATATTTATAGAGATAGCTATCCAGACACAAGTCATTTATAACCTGCCCATTGTCACCATTGATTTTCAGATAAGGTAAGCGGTCATAATTACCCAAAACCGTAATGTTAGGACTCCCTGCAAATCGTTCACGGTTAAGCACCAATGGATTGCTGATTTTCCAGTCTATAATTTCCTCTGTATTGAATCCGTTTATTGACTTGAAGTTGTACCAATAGCTATCCAGTTTGTAGGATGTCACAATGACATCGGGGACATAAAGGTCCACATTAGGCATTGTGTTTACATCAACAGGATAATAACTGCTGGATGTATTATACCGTGCCACTGTCGGGCAATTCACACGCAATGTCTTCAGATTTGTACAGCCTGAAAGAATACAATCAGACATCGTCCATATTGAAACTGGAATGGTGATAGCTTCGAGACCTGTACAATTCTTAAAAGCATAATCTCCTATAAATGTTACACTCTCTGGAATAATCAAGGACTCGACATCCTTTCCTATGTTGTAGTTATCAGCAAATGCGTATTCACCTATGTATGTCAATTTATCAGGGAACGACTGAAGCTTCATCTTGTTACATCCCCTGAAGGCATATTCGTTAATTTTTTCAAGCTCATCCGGCAAAACAACATCTTCCAAATGATAACAGCAATAGAATGCTCTTTCTGGAATGTATGTTAAGTTTTTCGGCAATTTTAGACTCTTAAGCCAGTACATGCTATTAAATGCACCACCATAACTACCATTGTAATCACCAATCTCCGTCATGTTATCCGGCAAGTCCAGTTCTTGAATATGGCTATCCGCAAATGCGTATTGTCCAACTGTTGTAACTGTTGATGGAATAAGCAGATTGTCTATAAAGGAACAATGGAAAGCACCTTCGTTAATTGTCTTAACACCTTCTGGCAATATCAGCTTGTGGAGGAAATTTGATGAAGAGTCAGCTTTAACACTAAACTGATTTGCAGGTATCTCTGTAATCACAGCCTCGCTCAAATCCAGTTCCTGCAGGTAGTGCATCATCTTAATCTTCGACCAGTCATCGCTGTTCATAGCACCTTTTATCTTCAGTCGGCGCACATTCTTGATATGTGTAATCTTGTTGTAAAGAACTTCAGTTCCAAGACTACCGGGTTCGAGAAGCCTAACGGTTATCAACGGACTCGCCATGACACCAGCTGTGCGGATGTAATAAGAATAAGATGAGCTACTGGTATTGTTAACAACCCACTTTATGGTATGTTTACCTGCTGTAAGATTCTCAACGAATCTTGGATATAAGGAATTCATATTTTCAAATTGAGAATTGGTTAATTCACGAACCAACTGATCGTCAACATATACCTTTATATTTCCATCACCACCATTCAATGAATAAATAAAAGCAGATGGTTCATCCACTACAACTGTTGCACTAATCGAACTGGAACTATTTTCATTTAATTCCCTAACAAAATACATTCCAGAATTATTTGATGAACGAAGTTCCCAAGTGTAATATGATGAGTTTCCAAATGTTCCCTCCGAACAATTCCACAAGATTGGTTTCTCGCTCCAATATGGTGCAATATACCCTTGAGACATGCCCAAGCCCCTGCGCAATTTCAGTGCAGCTTCTGTCATCTCAGCAACATCTGCTGTCTCACGAGCAGCATACAGATTGGTATAGTAATCAAAAATGCTTTCATCAAAACCAGCTTGTATTAGAACTTCAGCATTCTTTATTTCCTTGTAAAGTTTCAAGGCTGCTACATATCTATCTCCGTCTGTATCTGCCGGGATAAACTGCCAATGCACACTGCCAGTAATAGGTTGGTTGTAATAAACGTAATTGGCATTTTCTCCAGCCCAACCTACATATTGTTCAGAGTTATAATAGCTCGTGTTCAACGCTGAACATTGAATAAGGTAAGAGTCGTCTGAAGAAGTTATGGACCAGTAAACAGAAGTTCCACTGGCAGAGGAACTGTAGTCTAATCTACCACTGCTATAAGGATATAAATATCCATTACTATCTTTCAAGGTGTAAGCCCCATTGTCCAAATTCGTTATTGTAAAGGCTATCGGTGTTTCATTCACGACATAGTAACTACTATAATTCATGAACAAATCTGCCTCTACATTATACAAATAAAAGGACTTGCCCGACTCAAGCGTTGCCGCCGGCATCGTTGGCCGCAGTAGCTGTGCCCAACTCTTGATTGAGCATAAGCTCATGCATAATAGCACGAGAAGAAATAAGAACTTGTGTTTCATAATTTTAAAACGATTAATTGTTAATAATGTCGAATTGTCATTTACCTAAAATACGGTTATTGCCAATTGCTCCACCTTGGCGGTTATTATTAGCGATCATACAAAAACAAAAAACGTGGAGCCAGTCCTGTTGCTCGTTCCACGATTCGAAGGCCTTCGCATTGCCCAGTTAGTCGAAACGAGCAACGCTGAAAGCCCCACGTATGTGTATATATAATTCTATACCATTAATCTCTTGACACACAAATGTCAAGAGGAAAAATGGAAGGAATGGATATAATACACCCCATGAGGCGTTTCCGTTGCTTTGTTTTTGACTAACTGATGAAGTTGCGAAGTTCTCGAATCGTCAAAACCAAAGCGCAAGATACGCCTTTATTATATGTATGTGTCTTACCCCGCCCCTAATACCCATGTGGGCTTTCAGCATAGATAAGACGGCACAAAGGTAAAGAAAATTATTGATATAGATGTGAGCACGCCCCTATTTTAACACTAATTTAACAAAAAGGGTGCAAAGCATTACACGCGATTAATATATAAGGTGTCCAGTTTGTAAACTCAAAGAGAAATATTCTAAGAAAAAGAATAACAACAGATAGTATAAGTAGGTGTGCAAAATGATTTTTATAATCCTTGCACCGCCTACTGCGCATTATCAGCCAGTGACAACAGTCGAGTAGGAGTCGCTACACTCCTTTATGTCACAAACTGATTCTGCACCACCAATTAATACAATCATTATAAAAATCATTTTGCACACCTACTTTTTTTTCTATTAGCCAAGAAGAAAACCTATTCAACTACCTCCCAGCGGAACACAGGACCATTCTTGCGGTTTGGGTCAGCACCACGGATATCAGCACCATAAGGAGCCCCCGTACCAGGATAGAGACCTATCATTCGCTGAGTGTGTAGAGAGAGCAACATACACTGCGAGCGAAGCATGTCCTGCCAAAGGAGAAGACTGCCCTCACTCTCTTCCTTCATGAGGCGTACATCACCAGAGAGTCCCTCACCAACTACCGTTACGATACCGACACCGTTCATTGCCTCAAGTACTATGCGCCCTTTTCCACGGTCATGAACTCGAAACTGACTTGCCAAGCTATTGTATTCCTGAGAACCTTTCCCACACATGTGCAGCACTCCTTGCTTATGGGCAAAAACATAAGAGCCATCGTTGAGGTTGCAAAGACGTATAACCTTTCCAAGAGGAAGATTATCACTACGATCTGCCATCGGTTCTTCCACCTTCCAATCGTCAAAAGAAGCCACACCACCTTGCCTCCCAAGTGTATTGAAGGCAAAGAGTGAAAGACGAATACCTTGGAAAGTCTTTAGCTGGTATGGAAGGGAAATTTCTCCACCCATCTGCTTGAAATCCTTTCCATCAAGGCTATAGGAAAGAGTTGCGAAAGAATTATCGAAATCTCCCGCCATACGCAGGAAGAGAGTTGTGGCAGAGAGAAATTCAGACTCTGTCTTGTTACCGTTCTGGTCGTACCATTTCAGACGAAGAGACTTTCCACATTTCTCTACACCGAGAAGCGCGTACGGTATGTTGAGAACACCAAGTCCGGCAATGTCCCCATCTTTAAGTTTGGAAGCATCTAGTGTAACGGTAGTAATAGAGATAGGTCCGATGGCACGTTGCGTGAGTGTGTTGCGAGCCCAAAGGAAGTCCTTGGCAGGCATGGAGGTGATATTCATCCGTCCACCCCTCAACGACCATTTGCCAGCAAGCGGTTCATGGTTCCACTGCCATATAGGTTTCAAGTATTTTCCACTAAAGTCATCACAGCGATCGTAAGGAGCATGTGGAGAAAAAGCTTCATCGTTTTTGGGGGACTCATAATTTCTGATGGTCGGTTTGAACCATGTACGTGGTGCACGACCAAGATTCCCCGGCACTCCAAAATACGGGAAGCCATCTTTCCATGTAACGGGAACAAGGCAGCATGTGCGTCCAACAGCATTGAAATCAAGCATGGAAACCGCCCACCACTCTCCAGATGGAGTGTTTACGATGCCACCTTGATGAATTGTTGCGCAACCCATATTATTTCCTCCACCTTGTGAGATATTAAACTCAAAGCCAGGAGCAGGCACTGAAGAACCGAGACCAATATTGCTGGTTTGCTTTCCAACATGCGTTCCGAGCGTCTCCATCATACTTACAGTGCGTGTCTCATAAGGTCCCCAGATATTGTCGGCTACGGCACACTGCTGGCGACCCATCGGAGAATAGTCGGTGGAGATGATATAATACCTTCCGTTAATCTTATAGGCATGATGCCCCTCACCCATTGCAGAGCCATCAGGGATAATCTCTCGGTCGCTGCCTTCTACGAAACCACTGAAGTCAGGCTTTATCTCCATACAACGAACGGCTCCATACTTATATATGGCATAAACCTTTCCATCGTCATCAAAGAGCACAGAGAGGTCGTAGATATTCCCTTTTAGATTGATATGCCCCCAAGGTCCTTCCGCTTTTTCTGAGATGAACACCTGCATGCCGTGACCGTTGATGTTAGAGAAAATATAGAATTTCCCATTATGATAGCGGATGGATGGAGCCCATATGCCCTGACCATAAGCCTCCTTGCCATTTGCGAGCCGAAACTCGTCTCCAAGCCCGAAGAAGTCTTGCATAGCATAGCTGCAGAATCGCCAGTTTACGAGATCTTTTGAATGCAGCACAACAACGCCAGGCAGGCAGTGCATAGTGGTTCCAGCAAGGTAATAGTCGTTTCCTACTCGTATCACGTCGGGGTCAGAGAACTCATCGTAGAAAAGAGGATTTGTGTACGTCCCATTGCCGTTGTCGGCTGTCCAGGACTGTGCTGATGCTGAAGTCAGAGACATCAAGAAGAATAGCAAGTAAAGAAAGTGTCTTTTCATTATGACTGTAGTTTTTTAGTTAGTATATGTGTGTTGTTTTCAGCTGACAAAGGTACGAATTATTATCGTAACAACCAACGGTTTTTGAAGAAAACATCTCGCTATTCATCCCAATACCTAGTTTTCCATACCAAAATGCACAAAATTTCATAGGAAAAGAAAAAGGAATCGAGAAAAATGCGTATATTTGCACACAGATTTACTAACAAAGAAACAATATGAAAAGATTCCCTGCTTGTATGCTGACAGACTACATCTTCTTTGGATTGGCAACGATGATGATACTCCTTTTGTCGAAACCATTCAACGTGGAGAACACACTATTAAGAGACGGCATATTACAACAGTCGGTGGAAGACGGATTGGTGACTATGCTCGCATATTGGTTGTCAGAGGTCGTGGTGACTTATGTGTTTAGGCTACATTGCGACTACTCACGGCCATGGCTGTATCAAGTAAAAAGAATGGCAATATTGTTCGCCATTGCCATACCACTTGACGCTCTCATGACGGCATATTACTTCAACACTGCCAACTATGGCATTTACTGTTACGAATATCCTTGGCTCGACCACGATGAAAACGGATATTTTTACACTACACAATGGATGGCAAAGGCTCTTGAGCAGAAAATATTCTTCGGCATACTGTTTGTCTTATATTGGTTGGTTATCACATGGGTGAGGATGCAAAGACTCGTAATCTCCGAACTGCTGCAACTCAATTCCATGCTTGAAGGGAATCAAAGTCAGCACGATGCAATTAAAGAGATGAAAGAAGAGGACGCGGTAGTGTTTCCTAATGGAGGGGCTGAGTCTCTCTCTGTATTACCAAGCGAGATAATATATATAGAATCGGTTGCTAACTACATAATAGTAGCTCACTTCCACAACAACGAACCGAGGCAGACAAGGCTTCGCGGAACACTGCATAAAGTGGAGGAAACACTAAGAAACCACGATTTCATCGTGCATATCCATCGTGCATTCCTTGTCAACGTGAACTATGTGACTGAAGTAACCGGTAATAGTAACGGCTACCGCATCCGCATGTTGGGTATGGACAACCTTCTGCCTGTGTCGCGCGCTAATATTGAGACTTTCAAGCAGGCGATGAAGAGGAAAGATTGAAAAATTGAAAGATTGAAAAATTGAAAAAGATACAACATTATGCTTAAGCACATATTATTCATATTCTTCACAATATTACTCCTTGTCATCTTTGCACTTGGAAAGAAAACTCACTATCAGGTGGTGAACGGCTATTGGACGGGAACCATAAACACAGGCAAAGAAATGGTTCACGTCGCATTCAATATATCTGGTGATGGATGCGTATTTGACTGTCGCGAACAAAAGGCATACGGTGTGAACGCCGATGTGCTCTACCGCAACCACGACTCCATATGCATCGACATCCCATCGCTCAATGCCCAGACGAAACTCACCATCATACAGAAAAACGGAAGAATGAAAGGCTTGTTCAGACAGGATGGAAAGACTCATCCCATAGAGGTAGGACTTAACGACATAAGAATACGACGACGCCAATAAGTGCTCAATAATAGTTGTAGCACATCTGGTCTTTTAGACATATATCCCATTAACCTCCCCGATTGTCCCTAACTATTGCAAATACAGTAGGTAATGCATAATTTTGCACCGACAATTTTATGTTAAACTTAAAAGATCAGACAATGAATCAATTCTTCAAAATTCTACCCAATCTATTCTTTATCTTGATAAAGGTATTAGTGTTAATCATTATCGTCATCATGCTGGTAATCCTCACAGCATTGCCAAGTGATGCACAGAGCGCCAAAAGCAAGAAAGCTCAAAAAGAACTTACTGTCTATGCAAGAGTGAAGGATCATATCACGCATCTCGACATCGACTCTACAGTCACTGCACGTCTCCTATCGGCAAGCGACAGTTCGATGATAGACACCATAAAGGTTAATAAGGCGTATTACGAAGGGAAGACCTACTGTTATGCACAGGCTAAGATTAAGCAGCCTGGCAAATATCTTATGCACTTCGACACCAAAGGATATGAACCGAAATATGTGTTTTTCGACATACCGAAGATGTATAAAAACGAGGTGCAGAAAGAACTGAAACCAGTATATCTGCGCAAGAAACCAAAGAAATTAGAGGTAACGCTCGACGAGGTGGTTGTGACAGCAACGAAATTGAAATTCTATATGGACGGCGATACATTGGTATATAATGCCGACGCATTTAACCTCGCCGAGGGCTCGATGATTAGTACTCTTATCAAGAAATTGCCGGGAGTGGAGATGAAGAAAGGTGGCGAGATATTCGTCAACGGGCAAAAGGTGCAAGCCATGCTGCTCAACGGAAAAGATTTCTTCGACTCCGACCGAGAACTCATGCTCGAAAACATGCCGGCGTATATGGTGAAGAAAATCAAGTCTTATGAACGGACACCTATTGCCGTGGTGGGCACCAATCAAGAAAAGGCCACAAAGAAGGAACTTGTGATGGACATCGCCCTGAAGCGCGACTACCATGCGGGGTGGATTGCCTCTGCCAACGGAGGCGGTGGAACGTCTATATTCAAGAATGAGGAGAAGAAGCGCGACACAAAGTTTGTGGGCAGACTCTTCGGACTCAGATACTCCGACCAGTCGCGCATGATGTTCTATGCCAACGCCAACAATCTCAATGACGACCACACACCAGGGTCTAACGGTGAATGGTCGCCTCTTAAACAAACAGAGGGTATGACAAAGGCATACAAGGCTGGAATGGACTACAACTATGGCAGCATCGACCGCACCAGATACTATGGTTCCCTACATGCCACATACCAGGAAAAAGACGAGGGTAACAATTCATCCACAGAGAATTATCTCAACAGCGGCAACAATTTCACACGATCACTATACAGCAAGCGAAGCTACGACTTTAACATCTACTCCAACCACGTCTTCTCGCATAGGGAACAGACAACGGACAAATGGTATAAGGTGTTATACCTGCAATTTAAGCCGGAATTCTATTACCTCTTATACAACAACACCACACAAAATGCCAGTGCAACACTCACTGACAACGTGGCTTCACAATGGGGCAAGGCATGGATGGACAGTATATCATCGCCAAATGCAGGACAGTTGCTGAAGCAATATGCACTAAACAGATACACATCAAAAAGACGCGGCGAGGGACATTGGCTCGATACTAAGGGCGACTTCACACTCTCAATGTCTCCTGCACATAACGACTTCCTCGGCTTCGGACTTCAAGGCAGATACCAGATAAAAGATAATGCCGACAAGGCATTTGAACACTATCGGCTAGACTATCCACGCACTCCAGAGGCTGGCACCGACTTCCGCAACCGCTACTCTCCTGCCTCAGGACAGTCACAGCTCTTCAGTATCGCCCCACAATTGAACTTCACCCTCACCAAAAGCACGAAACTGATACATCTCGTCAATCCCATTTACAACTTCTTGTACTTCCATCAGAAATCCAACCAACCGCTCTACTTGCTAAACAAACTGGAGGGATGGAACGACAAGCCTTTTGGCGCACTGCCATCTGAAAACGAACTGCTATCGATGATTGACAATGGCAACAGCAGTTGGAGCGACTTTACACGCTCTAAGCATACCATAGGCGTAAACTATCAGTTTGTGAAGGTGGGAAAGAACAGAGACAACACCTTTGTCGTATTCTCACTCACATCGCCTTTCAGTCACGAGCGTCTGAGATACACACAGATGACAGACACTACCGTGAACAGAAACAATAAATTTATCAATACCAGTCTTGCCTTCATTCACGACAACCAAATGAAAGGGAAATTGATTGATGTTAGATATAATATTACTAACGATGCGCCCGACATCTCAAATCTCGTGAACGTGACAAACACGACAAACCCTCTGTATATAACTCATAACAATCCTGATCTCAAGAACACAAGAACCCACTCTGTGACAGGCATCTACAAAAACAAGTTTGGAAAAAGCACTCTGTTTAATGCCGGCATCAATCTAAATATCTATGAGAACTCAGTGGCATGGGGATTTATATATGACAAGACCACCGGCAAGAAAGAGGTAACTCCAGAAAATGTCAACGGCAACTGGAGCGGTAACATATCTGCCAACATTGACTTCCCGCTATGCAAGAGCGAGAAATGGCGAATGAAACACAATGCGGCTTACACAATAGAGCACTCAGTGGACCTAAACGGCACTGACGACGGTTCTTCTTCAATAGTAAAAGCCACACGCTCGGTGGTGGATTCGCGATACGTAAGAAACGATATGGGAGTGACGTTCCGTGCATCGTCGAAATATGAATTTGGAGCAAACACCTCTCTCATATATCAACACTCCTCATCGCCACGCACAGATTTCACCACAATCGACGTGTGCGACTTCAACTATGGTTGTACGGCACAGGTGGAGCTGCCTCTAAACATGCAGCTATCTACCGACCTCACCATGTATTCTCGCAGAGGATATATTGAAGACTCGATGAACACCAACGAACTCGTGTGGAACGCCCGATTGACAAAACGGATGATGAAGGGCAAACTCCTTCTCCAGCTCGATGCCTTCGACATTCTTGGTAACCTTTCAAACGTGCGTCGCACCATCAATGCCCAAGGCAAGACCGAGACCTTCTACAATATCATACCTTCCTACTGCCTGCTGCATCTGACGTGGAGGTTAAAGTAAGACTTAAGTATCCGCCAATCTCATCGATGAATTTTCTGTCAATGCCATTGGCTGCGGCAAAGTCAGGGAAATGACACACGGCGTATTCTACATCATCAATGATAGAAGATGCATTTCTGATGCAGGAGTCG
>SAMEA3663036__coassemble_303_pt1 | contig 23835 bp, 19 predicted proteins | sample SAMEA3663036__metabat2_high_PE_014 | metagenome-assembled genome bin SAMEA3663036 (sample SAMEA3663036) | pig gut metagenome | biome: pig gut; feature: pig-associated habitat; material: faeces | place: France | collected 2012
GTCGTTATCCAAAGTTTTTGATAACGACCAGCTCATCTGGGAGCACAATCGCAAGTCGGGAAGATGTTGGATACACGTAAGCTGCAAGGTGAACAGAGAGCAGAACCGCCATCAGGTTATATATGGGTAGAGAGCCCCTCTCTAACTCCCCCTTAAAGGAGTTAGAGGAGGATCAGGTTTCAGAGGGTTTCAAGTTTCAAGTTTCAGGAGGTTTCAGAGGGTTTCAGGTTTCAGGAGGTTTCATGGGGTTTCAGGTTTCAAGTTTCAGGAGGTTTCAAGTTTCAAGAGGTTTCAGAGGGTTTCAGGAGGTTTCAGAGGGTTTCAAACGCTAACGTTGGTTTCAAGTTTCAGGTTTCAGAAGGTTTCAGGTGGTTTCAGAAGGTTTCAGAGGGTTTCAAATGCTGACGCTGTTTCAAGTTTTCTGGTTTCAGGAGGGAAGAATAAAAACGTAAAAGATCTAAAACTTTTTTTGACCACGAATCAAACGAATTTGCGGATTATGGTATAAACGAAAACCATGGTGCGCCAACAGAAATTGAAACACCATGGTTATTAGTCGAACACCTTGAACTCATAGCCCTGCGATTTCAGATACCGGAGACTTGCGGGGAGAGCGTAATGGAGTTTGTCTATTGATTTAAGCGAGTCGTGGAAGGTTATGATAGAACCGTTGCGAGCATAGAGATGCACGTTTCGCACAACGTCATAGGCAGAGAGTCGCTTAGAATAATCGCGAGTGACAAGGTCCCACATAACAATTCGGAACTTATGTTTGAAACGATGGTATTGCGTTGGGCGCATCCAGCCATGAGGTGGTCGGAAGAGGTTAGAGTGAATAAGGTCGTCGCATTTCTTCACGTTCTTCTCGTAGGTATAGATAGAATGCCGTGCTCCACCAATATGGTTATAGGTATGGTTTCCCACGCGATGGCCCTCATTGAGAATCTGCTGATAAAGCTCCGGATATTTCCTTACATTATCGCCCACGACGAAGAAGGTTGCCTTCACATCGAATTCCTTCAGCACCTTAAGGATATAAGGTGTTGATTCTGGGATGGGTCCGTCGTCGAAGGTGAGGTAAACGGAATGGTCGTTGACGTCCATTCTCCATAGAGCTTGTGGGTATAGCCACCTCAGCCATTTTGATGGTTGCTCAATAATCATTTCTTTTTTTTCTGTTCAGATGAAGAATGAGTGTAAATTAATTTAAGCAGCATGTTGCCCGCTTTTCAGACAACATGCCGCTTTATGTTTAGACAGGCAGGAACTGCTATTTATTCTGGTAGCATGCCACCTTTTGCCTGATATTCACCAATGATGTCAGTAAACTGCTTAAGGTATCTCTGTTCTGTCTTTTCATCTTGCCCGTCAATGATTTCATAGAGAGCCTGCATGATGTAGATCTGTTGAACACACTCGTACTGTGACATGGCGAATCGAGACGGAGTCATGGCATTATACCATCTCATATACTGCATGCAGTTCTTCCACATGTTGTTTACGATGCGTATGCCCTCCTTCTTCATACCGAGCTTTAAGTACGTACGAGCGATGTCAAGGCCACCTGTCCAATAGTTTGTTGGAATGTTATACTCAGGAAGAACCTTGTTCATATAGTCGAGAACCTCCTTTGCCCTTTTCTTATCGCCCATATTCACGAGATGAGAGGCAAGCTCAGAGAAGAGACGCTTATGTGTGTAGCACATGCGCATAACGGTTTCATCGAGATAGAGCCCCTCTTTCTCTAATCCACCGAACTTAAATCGTTTCATAAGGTTGTTATAGACCTTCTCAACGTCGTAGTTCTTTGTGTCGTCGCCGATGGTGGTGAATGGAGTGATGCGGTTTACGAGACCCTCTTGAACGAAGTTATCGCCGAGGTTCATGTAGTTCTCCTGTCCAACGGTTTGTGCCACATAGAGTGGGCGTGTCCAGTTTGCGTTAGCAAGCATTTCGAGGAGCATGAGGTCGTTTTTGTATAGAGCACGCTTTCCTGCGAGCGATATAACCATCTTGTCAGGAATGCTATCGCTTGCCATGAGCATACCACTTTTCTTCACAGCCTCTTTATCGACAGTGAGATAAAGTGTATCGGTAGGAATGATGTGAGTGCCCTCAGAATCTTTTCCACCTCTCACCCAGTATTTCAAGACGTTCTTCAGTTCAAACGGCTCATCTCCGAATGTCTTCCTTGCCTCCTCAGGGTCAGATGCATAGAAATCAAGAATCTCCTGTTTTGCCTCAGGCTCCACAGTGATATATTCGTTTGTTCCAGCGCAATAATCCACACGAGGCCATGTGATAGGAAGAGAAGGCGAGTCGTAGGCAGGGCGCACCATTTGGTCGATATACCAGTCGGTGGCGAGATAAGAAAGGTTGCAGACACGAGCATCTGTGCGCACTCCCTCCACATCCTGGTTGTACCAGAGAGGGAAGGTGTCGTTGTCTCCGTTAGTGAAGATAATCGGATTTCCCTCCTCTTGAAGTGCCATGAGATAGTTCTGACCAAAGTCGCGGCATACGTAACGTCCAGAGCGGTCGTGGTCGTCCCATGTCTGAGAAGCCATTTGCAGAGGCACGAAGAGACAGGCAAGTGCCACAATGGCAGCTACTGTCACGTTGCTCTTCTTCATTTTACGCTCTATGAGTTCAATAATGGCAGCTACGCCCATTCCGCACCATATTGCGAAGGCGTAGAACGAGCCAGCATACGCATAGTCACGCTCACGAGGCTGTGAAGGAGTTTGATTAAGGTAAAGCACGATGGCGAGACCCGTCATGAAGAACAGGAAGAACACCACCCAGAACTGCTGAATGCCCCTCTGTCCTCTGAATGCCTGCCAGAAGAGACCGAGAAGACCGAGAATGAGAGGCAGACAGTAGAACACGTTATGCCCCTTGTTCTCCTTCAGTTCGTCAGGAAGCAGAGATTGGTCGCCGAGCATAGCATTGTCTATGAATGGAATGCCTGTGATCCAGTTTCCATGTTCCAGTTCTCCATTTCCCTGCAAGTCGTTCTGTCTTCCTGCGAAATTCCACATGAAGTATCTCCAGTACATGAAGTTGCACTGGTAGGAGAGGAAGAAGCGGATATTCTCCATCATAGTAGGCATCTTCACATCGATGATTTCTCCGCAGCGGTCGTATTGTACGGTATGTCCTTCTACACCACCCATCCAACTCTCGTAGTTCTTTGCGTGGTCGCTGCTATGCATACGAGGGAAGAGCATATTCTGAGCATACACATACTTATCTCGAGTGCGCACCACGAAGTAGCGGTCTGGCTCGTCAGGAGAGTGCTTTTCCACACGCTGATAGATAGGAGCACCCTTTTTCATCACTGGTCGGCACATGTTTCCATCAACCGTCAAAGCCACCTGAGAGGTGTATGCCTCTCCGTAGAGCAGAGGACGGTCACCATACTGGTCTCGGCTCAGATAGCTACCGAGCGTGAAGATATCTTCTGGGGAGTTCTGATCCATAGGAGGGTTTGCTGATGAGCGAATCACGATAACCGCATAAGTGGAATATCCAATCATCAGCATAAGGAGGCAGAGGAGTGTTGTGTTTTTAAACCGGGAGGTGACCAGTTCAATGCCATTCCGCTTTATCTTCAGCACGAACCAAAGCGCGGCAAGAGCAATGAAGCCGATAACGGCCGCACTCCATCCATAGCCATAGAACGGAATACCGAGCATGCCTACTGAGAGCAGGAAAGCGATGTTCTCACGCTTCTTGCTCTTCTGTGTGTATGTCTCGTATATTGCCCATGTTACGATTCCCACAAGCAAGACGATATACACGAAGACTCCAGTGTTGAACGGCATTCCGAGAGTGTTTACGAAGAAGAGTTCAAACCATCCACCAATGGTGATGATTCCTGGTACGACACCGTAGAGCACTCCAGCCACAATCAATCCAGATACCGCCAACGCCATCAGCGAGCCTTTTAGGTCGGCCTCTGGGTTCTTCTTGTAGTAATAGACAAGTACGATGGCGGGAATGCAAAGGAGGTTTAGAAGGTGCACACCGATAGAAAGTCCAGTCATATAGGCAATGAGCACGAGCCATCTGTCTGAATGCGGCTTCTCTGCTTGGTCTTCCCATTTCAGTATGAGCCAGAACACCACTGCTGTGAAAGCAGAAGAGTAGGCATATACCTCACCTTCTACTGCAGAGAACCAGAAGGTATCTGAGAACGTGTATATAAGAGCTCCCACGAGTCCGCTTGCCTCAATGGCAATGAGTCGAGTGATGTTCATTTCCTCTTTCTTTCCTACAATCAGTCTTCGCGTGAGATGAGTAATAGACCAGAACAGGAAGAGAATACACGTTGCCGAGAGCAATGCCGACATCATGTTTACCATCCTTGCCACTTGTGTAGGGTCGTTAGCAAACTGCGAGAAGAGGTTTGCCGTGAGCATGAAGAACGGAGCTCCAGGTGGGTGTCCAACCTCAAGCTTATAGCCTGTGGTGATAAACTCCGGACAGTCCCAGAAGGACGCTGTTGGTTCAATTGTTGAGCAATAGACGAAGGCGGCAATAAGGAATGTGAGCCATCCTAAGCAATTGTCTACAAGACGGAATTTTTTCATGTTGTACTTTTGAAGATTTTTATAGTTTAATTATTGATTTCTTTTTCTTCTTCCGTGCGTTTTTTATTGAAAAAGGTGTATAATTCACGCAAAATTACTTATTATCTCATAAATATCAAAATATTATTTTTGTTTTTACATTTTATTTACACAAAAAAGCAGTAACTTTGCAAAATCTTTTAGATGAAAGCGAAAAAAGGCTGTTTAATGAGCCTGTTTCAAGAATAGGAAAAATTAATAATTATAAATAGAACTCTGCATACTTATTACTTGCAAAAAGCGGAATGCTGACGAGTTGGTGTGCATGGTTAACACTTGCAAATCGATGAAGATAAAGAAGACGAACAACCCCTTGCCTCCGGTATGGATAAGTGCCATTCCGTTGATTATACTTGTGTTGCTCCTTGCATTGACCATAACGATTTTTGGTGGTGATGCCTTGTCGGGACCTTCACAGATGTCGCTGCTGATAGCCACCGCCATTTGTGTGTTGTTGGGAATGGGCTTTTGTGGCGTTCCATGGAAGAAGATAGAGGAAAACGTTATTGAGAAGGTTAGTGATACAACGATCTCAATATATATACTTCTATGCATTGGTATGCTCTCCGGAGCATGGATGATCAGTGGCATAGTGCCAACGATGATTTACTATGGCATACAGTTTATTCATCCTTCCGTATTCCTTATGTCGGCATGTGTTATCTGCGGAATTGTTTCTGTCATGACTGGTTCCTCATGGACAACGATAGCCACGATTGGTGTGGCACTCTTGGGAATTGGTAGGGCACATGGTTTTGATGATGGATGGATTGCGGGAGCCATTATCTCTGGCGCATATTTCGGCGATAAGATCTCTCCTTTGAGCGACACCACTGTTCTTGCCTCTTCGGTAAGTGGAACGCCATTGTTCACGCATATTAGGTATATGCTTCTCACGACAGGTCCGACGATGTTTATTACGCTCATTCTTTTCTCTTTTGCCGGGATATGGATGGGAAATGCCGGTACTAACGACAATGCCTTGTATCTCACCACTTTAGAGAATACGTTCAACATCAGTTGCTGGTTGTTGATAGTGCCCGTTTTCAGTGGGTTCCTTATATATAAGAAGGTGCAGTCGCTGATAGTGCTCTTTTCTTCCACCCTTCTTGCAATCGTTATGGCGATTGTCTTCCAACCAGACGTTCTGATGGAAGTAGGAGGAGCAGGACGAGGAGCGGAAATGGATTGGGGAGTAGTGTACCGAGGAATTATAACCACCTTGTCGGGAAGCACATCGGTAGAAACCGGTCTTCCTCTTTTCAACGACCTTGTCTCCACCTCTGGCATGGCAGGAATGCTTGACACTATCTGGCTTATTCTCTCTGCCATGATTTTTGGTGGTGCGATGACCGCATGTGGAATGTTGAAGAGTTTCCTTCGTTATATCTTCAACCGTTTGGTGAAGACGAGGGTAGGTATTGTCTTTGCTACTGTGTTCAATGGAATTGCCATGAACCTTGCCACCGGCGACCAGTATATCTCTATCATTCTCTCTGCAAATCTTTTCAAAGAAGCCTATGAGCGAGAGGGTTATGAAAACCGACTCCTCTCCCGTTCTGCAGAAGATGGAGCCACGGTGACGTCTGTTCTTATTCCTTGGAACACCTGTGGTATGACGCATTCCACCATTCTTGGTGTTGCTACGCTCGTTTATCTTCCGTATTGCTTCTTCTGTTACCTCTCTCCGCTGATGTCCATCTTCGTGGCTGCCATGGGATGGAAGATAAAGAGGAAGAAGGTAAATTGAATGTGAGCAAAAAAATAAATACTTGAAAAAATGCGAACAATGAAAGGACGCTTTGCACCTTCGCCGACTGGGCGCATGCATTTGGGAAATGTTTACGCTGCTCTCCTTGCCTGGTTTTCAGCGAGAAGTAAGGGTGGAGGCTTTGTGTTACGAATAGAGGATATCGACCGACAGCGGTCGAGAGATGAATATGCCCGTCAGATAGAGTCAGACCTTCAATGGCTTGGCATTGACTGGGATGAGGAGTATGTACAGAGTGAGCGTTTCTCGTATTATGAAGAACACTTGAAATGTCTTGTAAGTCAAGGACTTGTATATCCTTGCTATTGCACTCGAGCAGATATCATGGCAACACAAGCGCCACATGAGTCAGATGGAAGGGTGGTGTATAAAGGAACGTGCCGCCCAGAGAATCTTCCTAAAGATTTTATTGTCAATCGTCCTGGTGCTCTTCGCCTTCGTGTTCCCGACAGAGATATTGTATTCTCTGACCATCACTACGGCTGTCATAAGATTAATCTCTCTCGTCAATGTGGCGATTTTATTCTTCGCCGTGCCGATGGGGCGTGGGCATATCAGTTGGCAGTGTCAGTAGATGATGCACTGCTTGGAATCACAGAAGTGGTGAGAGGGTGTGACCTCCTCCTTTCTGTTCCGCAACAGATGTATCTCTTTGAACTTCTCGGCTATCAAGCACCAGAATATTGTCATCTCCCCTTACTATGCAATGACTCTAAACAGCGACTGTCTAAGCGTGACAAAAGTCTTGACATGGGTATTCTTAGAGATAATCATTCTCCAGAGGAGATTGTTGGCTTCCTTGCCTTTCATGCTGGCATAATAGACCGCCCAGAAGCGGTAAAGGCATCAGAACTGATAGGTGCCTTTTCTTGGGAAAAGGTCCCTCGTGAGAATATTATTGTCAGTTGCTCTATCTAATGTAAACTACTTTACGTTTTAGGGTAGATGATTACGGAAAATAATGAAGATTACGGAAAACTACGGAAAATAATGAAGATTACGGATTATTCTGATTTTACTGAATTAAGAAGAATCATAAGAATCAGAATCTGGAATCGACAAAGAATTGCCTCCCAAGTACCTCATATGCTCCTCATACGCTCCTCAAATGTACCGTATATCTACCTCCCATGTACCTCCCATGTACCTCCCAAGTACCTCCCATTTTTTGAAAGTGAGAAAACGGAGGAGAAACGGAGGAGAAAGGGAGGAAGAAATAAGGGACATGGAATGGAGAAGGAAGTGAGGACAATTTTGTTTCACGGGATGAAACATTTGCTGCCTCGCTAGGAAACAAAATGTTTCACCTTGTGAAACTGAGAATTGATGTCTCGAATTGCGAACCAAATGATGCCTCAAAAACCGAAAAAGGCTATAACGAGAGAAAAAACGTAGATTGCTGTACGTTTTAAATTGAAATTTTGCGCTCTAAAGCTATATAATTCAACATCTATAAGAAACGTAAAACGTAAAGTGTAAACTCGAAAAGATTTTGATTTGAACAAAAGACATTCGCTTATTTAAGGTTGCTTAGCCGCTTGTTAGCCGTTTGTTAGCCGTTTGTTAGCCATTTGTTGCCGTTTGTTAATCTACTGTTTGCCTTCCAAAGTACTTAACTTCGTTGAATATCTGCAGCATTTAACTTCGTTGAATATCGGTTGCGAAGATTTGTTTTAGGAGACTCGTTTTCGAACCTTTTTATCTGCCATAGCTGTCTATATCTCCTTCCCAAAGGTACTTTCGTGTTTCCCTTACTATTACCCCAGAAAGGAAGAGTAGAGAGATGAGATTCGGTATTGCCATGAGCGCATTGAAGATATCAGCGATGTTCCATACAAGGTCAAGACTAATCACCGCACCAAGGTATACAGTTATAAGGAACATGACACGATAAGTGTTTATTGCCTTACGAATGGTAAGGTCAGCATCACCTTTTTTCTTCCCTATCTCTGCCGCCTTTCTTTTTGAACGGTATGTAAGCTTTGTGACAATATATTCCATGCCGCATTCACCGTAGTAGCTCCATCCGAGAATTGTTGAGAATGCGAACGTCAATGAGCCGAAGACAAGAATAGGCTCTCCAATATACGGAATTTTTGAGAATGCCATTTTTGTCAGTGCACTGCCATCTGTCATGCTGATATCTGGATATGCTATCACAGAAGACACTACAACAATTCCTGTTATGGCGCATATCACCACTGTGTCCCAGAATGTTCCAGTGGAAGAGACCAATGCCTGTCGAACTGAATTCCTCGTTTGTGCAGCAGCAGCTACGATAGGTGCCGAGCCTAATCCAGATTCGTTTGAGAACAGTCCTCTGGCAATACCGTATCTTGCAGCAATCATAATAGAAGCACCAACAAATCCTCCTCCAGCAGCCGAAGGGTTGAATGCCGAGGTTACAATCAGTTCGAGTGCAGGAAGGATATAATCTTTATTGATGATCATGATTGTTATACAACCAATGATATACAATCCTGCCATGAAAGGAACAATAGCCTGACAGCAACGTCCAATGCTCTTCACACCACCCATGATGACTGCAGCGGCAAGAATAGTGAGAACACCGCCAACAATTACGGGAGAGAACCCGAAGGTGGTGGTGCTCATTGTAGAGATGGCGTTTGCTTGAACCGTAGAGCCGATACCGAAGGTTGCCATGGCAGTGAAGAAGGCGAATGCTATGGCGAGGAATTTCCATATCTTCCTGCGCATGCCTTTAGAATGCTGTGCAAGTCCTCTTTCTAAAGCATACATCGGTCCACCGAGCATTCTTCCCTGAGGAGTTTTTATTCTATACCTTACCGCAAGCAATGCCTCACCGTATTTCGTGGAGATACCGAAAATTCCTGTCATCCAGCACCAGAACACTGCTCCTGGTCCTCCCAAAGCGATAGCTGTTCCTACGCCAACGATATTTCCCGTACCAATTGTTGCTGCGAGCGCCGTCGTTAGTGCCGCAAATTGCGACACCTCGCCAGATGCCCCTTTGTCTTTACTCACCGACAGTTTTATAGCTTTAAAAATATGCCTTTGAGGGAATCGTAGCCTAATGGTTAGAAAAAGGTGTGTTCCCAAGAGCAGAATAATCATCGGGTATCCCCAGATTGTTGTGCTTATCTCAGAAAGGATCTTGTTTAGCATCTCCATAAGCAGTGTGGTGTTTGTGTGTTAAGGGTTTTGTTTGTTATGCTGAGATTGGGCAGGGGCGTTTTAATATACAGAAACGGGGTGGAGAATTTTTAGATGCTGAGACTGGACAGAGACGTTTCAGCCGTTGTAACGATGTTGCTTGCATTGGGCAGGCTGAGACGTTTATTGGATAGGAGGGATATTTGTGAAATAGAAGAGGTTTTGCGATTACACTCCCTCGTCTTCTTCCTCCTCAATGTCTACTATATCTGCCTTGTTGTCGATAGCAATATATAGTGCTCCCGATGTTGACAATGTCAGTGTGAGAGGAATGTATTCGTCGCTGTTAGGGTCTGGAGAGCCAACACTTGCAGCGAACGACAATTTTCCATTATCTATCTTGTCGTATACGATGCCCAGCAAAGCTCCAGTCTTTCTCAGCTCGTTGTTTCCGAGATATTCGGCAAAGTCTGATTTCCTGAATGTTTTGTTCAGTAAGTCACTTCCATCTTCCCTATGCACTCTTACAGTGATGATATTGTCATAGTAAGCGTTTCCCATCTCGTCGGATGTGAGAGGAAGTGAGTGGTCGGCGGAGCGAATGATGTCTATACTGTATTTCTTCCCGTTGAGAGACTCTGTATACTCCTGGTGAGTTTCAGACATCTCCATAGTCTTTTTCTCTTGTTTAACAACGGGAGCCGGAACAATAATGTCTTTCTGTTCCTGCTTCTCCTTGCATGAAATGGCGAGTAGACAGGAGATGGATAGTATAATTGCAGTTTTTTTTGTCATGGCGTTTTAGTGTTATGCAAGCATTTCTAACAGTTCGTTGTGTAGGGATTCAAACCGTCTTGGGAAGAATCCCAAGAGTAGGATGCAGAAAAAGCAGTTTACAGCAATTTCCTGATCGCTTATTTCTACATCATCGTCAACGACTACTTCCTTCCCGAGAATCACATTCCATTGAGCTTCGAAGCATTTGTCTTCTGCACCAACGAAACAGTCGTCGCTATCTTGCGCGTCAATCAGTTTATAAACGATTTTCTTTTTTGAGGTTACAGGGCTTTGTGACATAAGAAAATCGTAAGCTTCCTGCATGGCAGGACGCTTACGATTTAGCACAGGCATCATTTCACAGAGTTCTGTGAATATGACGTTGAAGGAATATTTTTCGAGTATGTCTTTTAGTATCATACCTTATTCTTTGCACCTTATTATATAGATAGCATCTGCTTTGCATAAAAAAGGTAACAGAGCCATCATGGTTGTTTTTGTTGGCGGCAGGAGAATGCAAAACAATTAGAATTTTGCCATTTTGATGGCTGCTACTGCACATTCTTCACCTTTATTGCCTAATCTGCCTCCTGAGCGTTCTTGGGCTTGCTCAAGAGTGTCTGTTGTGAGTACTCCGAAGATGATAGGTACTTTACTTGTTGCGTTCAGTTGAGCGAAGCCTGCTGTTATTCCTTGGCACATATAGTCGAAGTGAGGAGTTTCACCCCTAATCACTGCGCCAATGGCAATCACTGCGTCATATCCGTCGTTTAGCGTCATCTGATGAACGCCATAAACAAGTTCGAAAGTGCCTGGAACATATTTCACGTGTATGTTCTCTGGAAGAGCATCGAAGCTCTCAAGTGTCTTTACGGCACCATCAAGAAGTGCTTTTGTTATTTCCGCATTACGCTCAGAAACAACGATGCCGAAACACATGTTTTCTGCGTTTGGCACCTTTGTCCGGTCGTAGTTAGAAAAATTTCTTGTTCCCATTATTTTGTTGTGCGCTCAATGTATTTGTCTATTTCGCGACTAATAGGAGCATTGATGTAGTTCTTCTTGATGTCGTTGTAGATCTCGTTTGCCTCAGCTGTCTTGCCCTGGCTTTCAAGAAGCTTACCAGCCTGAAGGAGGAACTGTGGTGCAAGAGAGAGGTTATGACCTGTTGCAGACTCACTGTTTGCCATCTTTGCAGCCTTTTTAAGACAGCTGATAGCGTCGTCAACCTTGTTGAGGCTTGCATATACATTTCCGAGGGCTGCCATTGCTGCTGGAGACACCATTGCGTCGTCAGCAGGAGAATAATCGCTTAACTGCTTCTCAGCCTCTGCAAATTTCCCCATCTGTGCATAGCAGAGTCCGGCATAGAGCTTTGCAAGATTTCCTGCGTCTGTGCATCCGTACTCGTCAATAACCTTTAGGAAACCGATGTACTTTCCGTCTCCGTTAAGAGCCTTTTCGTACTGTTCCTGTCCGAAGAGTTCTTGCCCCTTAGCGATTGCTGTGCTTGCTTCTTCCTGACGAGGTTTGAAATAGAATGAGTTCAGGAGAATGGCAGCTGCTACTACCACGAGAACAGCGATGATAGAGAAGCTGATTACTTTTTTGTTCTTGAGGACAAAAGCCTCACTTTTTGTACGTGACTCCTCTGCTGGAGTCTGCTGAATGTTTTTCTTTTCCATTATTTTTTATTGTTATTTTTTTATATTTTCTTGACGTGCTTTTAATATGTATTTTTTATATTATTGTGTACCCTTTTAGGGAAGTTTCTGCTGATAAAAGCGCAAACTTGCCACAAAATTACAGAATTTATCTCAGATAGTGAAATTTATTGCCGATTTTTTTTGTTTTTTACAATGAAAAAGGCTAACTTTGCGGTAAAATAGCGGAAAATGATACTAAAAAAGCTCTCAATAATAAATTATAAGAACATTTCGGAGACCACTCTTGAACTCTCTCCGAAGATCAATTGCTTTATCGGAAACAACGGTATGGGGAAGACAAATATCCTCGATGCCGTTTATTATCTTTCCTTCTGCAAAAGTCATTCTTCTGCCGTCGATTCACAGATTGTTCGCCACGACTCCGACTTCTTTGTTCTTGAAGGCGATTATGTTGATGAAGAGGGTAATGAAGAACAGATTTATTGTGGAATGAAACGTGGTAGCAGAAAGCATTTCAAGCGAAATAAGAAGGAATATAAGCGCCTTGCAAGTCATATCGGGCTCATTCCGCTTATCCTTGTTTCGCCTTCAGACACCATGCTTGTGGAAGGAGGCAGTGAGATGCGCCGGAAGATGATTGATATTGTCATTTCACAATACCGTCCAGATTATCTTGAAGCTTTAGTGAGATACAATACCGCACTTCAGCAGCGCAATGCCCTTTTGAAGATGGAGGAAGAGCCAGACCTCTCTCTCATGGAACTTTGGGAGGAAGAGATGGCTCGAGAGGGTGAGCGCATCTATGTAGCGAGAAATGATTTCCTTGAGCGACTTACTCCTGTTTTCGAGAATTTCTACCGTCAGGTATCTGAATGCTGTGAGACGGTTTCGCTGAACTATGTCTCTCATTGCCAACGAGGTCCGTTGCTTGAGGTTATTCGCCGCGACCGCTTTAAGGATAGGGCAGTTGGCTATTCTCTACACGGTGTTCATCGAGATGATATCGAGATGCTCATAGACGGTTTCCCTCTGCGTAGGGAGGGCAGTCAGGGGCAGACGAAGACGTTTGTTGTATCCTTGAAGTTAGCACAGTTTGACTTCCTCTGCCAGACAACCACACATACTCAGCCACTGCTGCTCCTCGACGATATCTTCGACAAACTCGACTCCCATCGAGTTGAGCAGATTGTTAAGATAGTGTCAGACGACCGCTTTGGGCAGATTTTTATAACTGACACCAATCGCGACCACCTCGACGAAATTCTTCGTCATTCTAATCATGATTACCGAATTTTTGCTGTCAAGAACGGAGAAATCTCAATACAATGTTCAGAAGAAAAGAAATTCCTGTAAACGATATCGTCTTGCAGATTCTGCGTCAGCAAGGTCTTGAAACCCCTCTTCTTCAAAGGCGTCTTATAGCACTCTGGGAGGATGTGGTTGGACCTGTTGTTGCACGCTATACCAAGGAGAAATACATTAAGAATCAAACACTTGTGGTGAAGGTTTCTAATGCTGCCTTGCGTGCCGATTTAACCATGTTCCGATCGCAGTTGTGCGATAAACTCAATGCAGCAGTTGGTGCAAGAATAATCTCTGAGGTAAGAATAATCTGAAAACGATTTCTTCAGTTTTTTTACACCGTAATGAAAAAAACAGAGAAAAATGCTTTGAAGAAGCAAATTTTTTTGTAACTTTGCAAACGATAAGCCAAGGAAAGACTTCCTTAACCTAAGGCTTTTCAAAAGAGAAAGAAAAAAAGAGAACCAAAACACTCAATCAATAAATTCAACAGAAATATGAAACCAACACTTTTCTTACTCGCTGCAGGAATGGGCAGCCGCTATGGCGGACTTAAGCAGCTTGATGGTCTTGGACCTAATGGTGAAACAATCATGGACTACAGTATCTATGACGCAATAGAAGCCGGATTTGGCAAGATTGTATGGGTGATTAGAAAGGACTTCGAAGAGCAGTTCCGTACACAGATTCTTTCAAAATATGAGGGAAAAGTGCAGTGTGAACTCTGTTTCCAGTCTATTGATGCACTTCCAGAGGGCTTCACCTGCCCAGAGGGTCGCCAAAAGCCTTGGGGAACAAACCATGCTGTTCTTATGGGAAAAGACGTTATCAAGGAGCCTTTCTGCGTTATCAATTGCGATGATTTCTACAACCGTGACGCATTTAAGGTAATCGGTAAGTTCCTTTCTGACCTTCCTGAGGGAGCGCGCGGACAGTATGCTATGGTTGGTTTCCGTGTCGCAAACACTCTTTCTGAAAATGGTACTGTTTCTCGCGGAATATGTTCAAAAGACGATAATGGTTGTCTAACCACCTGTGTGGAGTGTACGAAGATTGCTCGAGTAGATGGAAAGGTTGCCTACCGTGAAGACAACAAGGACGATGGCAAGTGGATAGAGATCGACGATAATACACCTGTTTCAATGAACATGTGGGGTTTCACTCCTGACTATTTCGACTACAGCGAGGAGTATTTCAAGGAATTCCTCTCTAACCCAGAGAACATTGCAAACCTCAAGTCCGAGTTCTTCATTCCTCTCATGGTTAACAAGCTCATCACTGAAGGCACTGCAACCTGCAAGGTGCTCGACACCACAAGCAAATGGTTCGGTGTGACATATTCTGAAGACCGTCCAGAGACTGTGGAGAGAATCGCAAAGCTTGTTTCTGACGGTATTTATCCAGAGAGGCTTTTCTAATCATAAAACAACGAATTTTGCTAAATGACTCTTTTAGATGAAAAAAATATTTCTGAGTTTCGCCAGTGTGTTGGCGAGGCTCAGAATATTGTTGTAATGTGCCACAAGAATCCAGATGGAGACTCCGTGGGCTCTTCGCTCGCCCTTTCCCGATACCTCAAGTCTTTGGGAAAAGACGTCACCGTGATTGCTCCCGATGCTTTCCCTGACTTCCTGCAATGGTTGCCAGGAACTCAGGAGATTGTGCGCTACGACAAATATAAGGAGAAGGCGGAGATGATATTGAAGATCTCAGACCTTATCTTCTGTCTCGATTTCAACACCCTCTCTCGTGTAGGAGATGATCTTGGTGCTTTTATTGGCGATCTAAAGACGAAGAAGATACTCATAGACCATCATATTGGTCCTGATGTCCCTGCTGTGCTCACTGTATCACGGCAAGAGATGAGTTCTACGTCAGAGATGGTCTTTCATATTCTCGACAATCTCGGAGCATATGAAGATATGGACGTCAAGACAGCAACATGCATCTATTGCGGAATGATGACCGACACAGGAGCGTTCACATATAACAGTGCCTCTCCTGAAATCTATCATATTATTGCGCGGCTTATAGAGAAAGGCATCAACAAGGATAAGATATACCGTAATGTCTATTGGGTTTCTTCTGTCAGCAGATTGAGAATGTGGGGGCATGTGCTTCAGAATTTCCACGTCTCAGACGATGGTCACGCATCTTACTTCACACTCTCTCGAGAGACTATGAAGAAGTACAACTACATAAAGGGTGATGCCGAAGGACTTGTGAACATGCCATTGCAGATAAAAGGCATGCGACTCTCCATCTCTCTTCGGGAAGATACAGAGAAGCCAAACCTTATATGGGTTAGCCTCCGCTCTGTAGACGACTTCCCTTGCAATAAGATGGCAGGTGAATATTTCAATGGTGGTGGGCATCATAACGCCTCTGGTGGCAGACTATTTTGCTCTCTTGCCGAGGCTGAGGAGATAGCAAAACGTGCAATAAGAGATTTTAAATATTAATAATTCATAATTGCAGTAGCTCTTTCTTGCTGTAACCAACAAATTATTAGTACCTTTGCAGCGCATAAAGAAAAAACAAGGTAAAAGAATACTCTTTGCCTGCACTCGTTTTTCTTTCTGCATACTATATTAAATAATGTAACGTTAATGAAAAAACTACTGTTCTTACTTTGCTCTCTCGCAATGCTCGTGGCGGCATGTAGCGATACGGAGACATACGCTGACAAAAGAAAAAAGGAGAATGCCGCAATCTCGCAGTTCCTCACTCGTAGCACTTCTGTAGCACAGCAGGTGATGGAAAAGCCTATCACCGTCATTTCTGAGCTTGACTTTGAGAATGCGGGCTATAAGACAAATGTCGAGAAGAACGAATATGTTCTCTTCGATGGCTCTGGTGTGTATATGCAGATCGTTAGGGAAGGCTGCGGAGATAAAATCTCTTCCGGTCAGACAGCTTCTGTGCTCATGCGCTTCGATGAGTATAACATTCTTCAAGACACCATTCAGCTATCGAATAATCTCCTTGCCTTTCAGCATATTCCAGAGAAGATGACCGTCACAAACACCTACGATACGTTCACGGCGATGTTCATCTCTGAAAGCAGTCTTATGACAAGCATCTATGGCAGCACATCAGTTCCTGGCGGATGGCTTATCCCTATGCGATATATAAAGGTGGGTAGACAAACATCTCCAGACGATGAGATTGCAAAGGTGAGACTTATTGTGCCTTCTGCACAGGGACAGGCTGATGCCTCCCAGAATATCTACCCTTGCTTCTACGAAATTACCTACGAGCGAGGGTTGTAGGCTCTTGCCCTTGCAATCCTCCCATGTAGATTATATATACAATGAGTTGAAAAAAAAGAAATTTACTGATTTATGTCGTTGATAAAATCTATTTCAGGAATCCGCGGTACAATCGGCGGTCCTGCAGGCGATACACTCAATCCGCTTGACATTGTGAAGTTTACATCAGCATATGCTACATTCATAAAGAAAGCCGTGGCAGAAGAAGAGGGCTACTCTCCTTCAAACAAGATTGTGGTAGGGCGTGATGCACGCATCTCTGGTGAGATGGTTCGCAGCATTGTCTGTGGCACTCTCATGGGTATGGGCTTTGATGTCGTGAACATCGGTCTTGCCTCTACTCCTACTACAGAACTTGCCGTAACCATGGCAGGAGCAGACGGTGGAATAATAATCACAGCATCTCATAACCCTCGCCATTGGAATGCTTTGAAGCTGCTGAACCGTCATGGTGAGTTTCTTACAGCTGCCGATGGTGGTGAAGTGCTTTCCATTGCTGAGGCTGAGGCTTTTGAATATGCTGATGTAGACAATCTCGGACAATATACGGAGGAGAATTTCGACGAGCGTCATATAAACAGCATACTCAACCTAAAGCTCGTGGATGTTGAGGCTATCAAGGAGAGGAAATTCCGCGTTTGCGTTGACTCTATAAACTCTGTTGGAGGAATCATTCTCCCTGAGCTCCTCGACCGTATCGGAGTGGAGTATACATTCTTGAACAGAGAGGCAAACGGTGACTTCCAGCATAACCCAGAGCCATTGGAGAAGAACCTCCAGGGTATTATGAACGAGATGAAAAGTGGTCGCTACGACCTTGGTATCGTTGTCGACCCAGATGTTGACCGTCTTGCCTTTATCTGTGAAGACGGAACAATGTTCGGTGAGGAGTATACGCTCGTTTCTGTTGCTGACTACATCCTCTCAGAAATGGCAAAAGATTCTTGCCATCCTGCTCTCAACACCGTTTCTAACCTCTCTTCAACACGTGCTCTCCGTGATGTTACAGAGCGCTATGGCGGCACATATACTGCTGCTGCAGTGGGTGAGGTGAACGTAACCACGAAGATGAAGGAAGTGGGAGCCGTTATCGGTGGTGAAGGAAATGGCGGTGTGATATACCCTGATAGTCATTATGGAAGAGATGCTCTCGCGGGAATCGGACTCTTCCTATCTTCTCTTGCTCACAAGGGTATCTCTGCCTCTGAACTGCGTAAGACCTTCCCAGAATACTTCATTGCAAAAAAACGTATCGACCTTACTCCAGATACAGATGTCGATGCAATCCTCGCACAGGTGAAGGAGCGCTATGCTGCACTTGACAATGTTGCAGTGAACGATATTGACGGTGTGAAGCTCGACTTCCCAGACAAATGGGTGCATCTCCGCAAGTCTAACACAGAGCCAATCATTCGTGTTTACAGTGAGGCGCATTCTATGGAAGAGGCTGATGCTCTCGGAAAGTCCATTATGGACATTGTTTATTCAATGGTTTAGAAGAATTTTTTTGAACCCACCATTCGTAATCCCAAACAGGAAGTATCTCGTCTGTTTCGGGATAATTGAGCAGACCTAATTATTCTTTTTAAAGTTCTACATAGATTATTTGCTTTGGTAGCTGGATTGCGAAATCTGGCTACCATAATTGTTTCTTATTCAGTCATTATTCGCAATAATACACATTATTTACGTTCTAAGAATAAAAAAGAATAAATTTTCAGAACAAATATTGCAAGTGTGAAATATATTTACTAATTTTGCAATCAAGAATTAATTTCACATATTTTGTATCTATCACTTTTTGAATCTAACTAAATAAACATGTATGAATTTTAAAGCTATCATTTTTGCAACACTGACAACGATATGCACATCAACATCGTATGCCATCGACCACAAGGGAATAACCCACACCTCCCTTGCGCCAGAGCGTTTCACTCTCGTAGAACAGGCAAAACCAATAACCATTCTTGTTGACGAAGCAGACGACAAGGGCATTCAGATTGCTATCAATAATCTTTCTGCTGATTTTAAGCGTGTATGTGAAACTGCTGCACCTGTTGTCTCTGTACCTCAGGGGAAGAAGATGGTGATCATCGGTAGTCTGAACAGTAAGTATATCAAGCAGCTTGTAAAGAAAAAACTCATCGACAAGAAACAGCTTCTGGGAAAGCGTGAAAAATACCTTATGCTCACAGTGCAGAGTCCACTACAAGACGTTGATGAGGCTCTCGTGATTGCGGGTAGCGACAAGAGAGGAACAATATATGGCACTTACGAGCTCAGTGAGCAGATAGGTGTTTCTCCTTGGTACGACTGGGCTGATGTACCTGTTGTAAAGAACAAGAACCTTTCTATCGAGAAAGGTGTGTATACTGCCGGAGAACCAGTAGTGGCATATCGTGGAATCTTCTTAAACGACGAGGCTCCTTGTCTCACCACCTGGGTGAAGAATACCTACGGAACAGGATATGGCGATCACCGCTTCTATGCTCGCGTCTTTGAACTCCTACTCCGCCTGCGTGCCAACTATCTCTGGCCAGCAATGTGGGGATGGTCTTTCTATGCAGACGACCCAGAGAATGGAAAGACTGCAGACATGATGGGTATCATGATGGGTACCAGTCACCATGAGCCTATGGCAAGAAACCATCAGGAATGGGTGCGCAAGCGCAAGGAATATGGCGTTTGGGACTATGCCACTAATCAGGAGATTATCGACCGTTTCTTCCGTGAGGGTATGGAGCGTGCAAAAAATACGGAAGACCTCATAACTATTGGTATGCGTGGCGATGGTGACACTGCCATGGGTGGCAAAGAAGGTCACGACGATGAGTATGTCTCTGACGACGAGCGTAATATGAACCTTCTACGCAAGATTGTGAAGAACCAGCGACAGATTATCAAGGAGGTTACAGGAAAGGCTCCTGAGAAGCGCCCTCAGATGTGGGCATTGTATAAAGAGGTGCAGAAATACTACGACCTCGGTCTTCGTGTCCCAGACGATGTTATCATGTTGCTCTGCGATGACAACTGGGGTAATCTCCGTCGCCTTCCTGATGCAGAGGAGCGTAAGCACCCTGGCGGTTGGGGAATGTATTATCATGTTGACTATGTAGGAGCGCCAAGAAACACGAAATGGATGGATGTGACACCTGTTGCTCATCTTTGGGAGCAGATGACTCTCGCTCATCAGTATGGTGTCGACAAACTCTGGGTGCTTAATGTTGGCGACCTAAAGCCAATGGAATATCCAATCACATTGTTCTTGAACATGGCATGGAATCCTGATGCCTTTACTGCAGAGAACTATTCCGATCATACCGTGCAGTTCTTTGCTGAGGCTCTTGGTGAGAAGCATGCTGCTGAGGCGGCTCGTATCTTTACACTCAGTCGTCAATATAACGGTAGAATAACGGCTGAGATGCTCGACAAAAATACATATTCTCTTTCAACAGGCGATTGGCAGCAGGCAGTCTTGGAGTTCAAGGCATTGGAAACAGATGCCCTCCGTCTATTCCTTGAACTCGACAAAACGCAGCACGATTTCTATAAGCAGTTGATTCTTTTCCCTGTGCAGGCAATGTGTAATATCTATGAGATGTACTACGCACAAGCAATGAACCACTTCCTCGCTTCACAGAACGATTCAGAGGCAAACCTCTGGGCTCAGAAGGTGAAGGATGCGTTCGATCGGGATGCTCTTCTCTGCAATGCATATAACAAGGAGATTGCTGGTGGAAAATGGGATGGTATGATGATTCAGAAGCATATTGGCTACACCAGTTGGAACGATAATTTCCCTGCCGACCGCATGCCAGATGTGAAGAATGTTACTGCTGAGGTGCAGAATGGTGGCTATACCTTCACACATGATTTGGGTAAGGTGGTTATGGAAGCAGACCATTTCTATTCTCAGAAGACTGTAGAAGGAACGGAGTGGAAGAGAATAAAGAACGTTGGTCGAACACGTGGCGGCATGGCGCTCATGCCTTACAATGTGGAGCCAAAGGGTGCTGAACTCTCTTATCGCATGTCGCTCCCTGCTGATGTTCGCAAGGTAAAAGTGCATATCATTACGAAGAGCACACTTCCTTTCCGTAATGCTGACGGTCATTGCTATGCTATTTCTCTTGACAATGGTGCAGACAATATTGTTAACTTCAATGCAAACCTTAACGAGAATCCAGAGAATATCTATAGCATCTATTATCCTACAGTTGCAAAGCGAATCATCGAGAAAACAGTCGATCTTGATGTCACTCCTTCTTCCGACAATCTCCACACTCTTTCTTTCAAACCTCTCGATCCTGCTGTTGTGATAGAGAAGGTTATAGTAGAGTGGGAGGGATATGAACCTGCTTACCTCTATCATAAGGAGTCTGCATTCAAAAGAAACTAAATAAACTTTTTCTGCTTGGGAACTCGAAAGATTTCTCAAGCAGTTCTTTTGATATTTGGGGTATATCAGAAATAATTGCATACCCTATTTATCTTTGAAGTGCATTAGTAATATTAAATTTAATACTCTATAATTAAATATTACGAATTATAATACTGATTAATAGTTAATATAACGAAATTTGAGAGATTTTTTTTAACTTTTTCTTTTTTTACTCATTTTATTACACTACCTTTGCACTCAGAAATCAGAGACATTCGGCACTCATGATAGAAAAACAGTTCGGAAGAGGAGAAATAGTTGACCCCTATTTTCTCTTCGAAAATGTATCTGGATTGAAAAAAACATAAGAAACAGAATGAAGAAAAGAACAATATGGACCATAGCCATCATCATGGGCACCTCCTTCCTTGGCCTCCTGTACCTTCAGCTGAAATATGCTAAGGAGATGGTGAACATGAAGAGGGAACAGTTCGACGAATCGGTGAACAGGGCACTCTATCAAGCATCGCGGAACCTGGAGCTAAACGAAACGCTAAGGTATCTTGAGAAGGATGTCAACGCAACCGAAAGGCGCACTATGAAGTACGACTCGCTGGCGCACGTGGGATATGCACCCGATGCCGTGCAGCATTCTTCAAAGAATGCCATTGCTGGACAAGACGGAAACATATACTCTTCATTCGAGTTGAAGACAATCATCTCCCGACCATCACAGATGCCAAAGGCAATGATTCTTCGCTCCGACAACCAGCACGTCACACAGACTTCGAAGTCGTTGCAAGAAATAGTAAGAAACCGATATGTCTACCAAAAGGCGCTCCTCGACGAGGTTGTTTACTCACTCCTCTATTCCGCTTCCGACAAGCCATTGAAGGAGAGAATAAACTTCAAGCTCCTTGACCAAGACCTCAAGGCGGAGCTCATGAACAACGGGATAGACATTCCTTACCACTTCAGTGTGGCAACGCAAGACGGCAGGGAAGTATACCGGTGTCCTGATTACACAGACGATGGAGAGGAATATGGCTATTCGCAGCTGCTCTTCCGCAACGACCCACTTCAGAAGACAGGAATCGTGCATATCCACTTCCCAGATATGAGTAGTTATATCTTCTCAACAGTGAAGTTCGTGATACCAACCGTAATCTTCACCTTCGTACTGCTTGTGACGTTCATCTTCACCATCTTCGTAATCTTCCGACAGAAGAGGCTCACGGAGATAAAGAACGACTTCATAAACAATATGACACATGAACTGAAGACACCAATCTCAAGCATCTCACTCGCTGCACAAATGCTCAACGACGAAAGCGTGTCGAAGTCGCCTTCAATGATGAAACACCTCGGTGGAGTGATCAACGATGAGTCAAAGAGACTGAGGTTCCTCGTGGAGAAAGTTCTTCAGATGTCTATGTTCGACAAGAAAAAGGCTATCTTCAAACAAAAGGAGGTGGATGTGAACGAACTGATGGAAAATGCTGCACAGTCGTTCCAGCTACGTGTGGAACACACGGGTGGAAAGATATACACCGAGGTAGAAGCAGTAGAGTCAACCATTTTCGTTGACGAGATGCACTTCACAAACGCTATCTTCAACCTCATGGACAATGCGGTGAAATACTCCAAACCCGATACACCTCTTAATATATACCTCCGCACATGGAACGATAAAGAGAATGTCTGCCTCTCTATTCGCGACAACGGATTGGGAATGAAGAAAGAGGCTCTGAGGAAAATCTTCGATAAGTTCTACAGAGTGCATACGGGTAATGTACACGATGTGAAAGGTTTCGGTCTTGGACTTGCCTATGTAAAGAAGATTGTGGAACTTCACAAGGGAAAGATTACCGTTGACTCTACTCTCGGTGAGGGCACCACGTTCACCATACAGATGCCGTTCTTGACAGAAGAATGACAATGCTATTAAGAAAAGAAATTTCAACAATAATGGGGCTGCGACTCCGGTGACTCTAACACTCCAGGTACGGCTCTAAAAGAGAATATAATAAAATAAAGTATAAATCCCTACTTTGAAACGTCCAACGATGTTTTCCAAGGTACAAAAAAATTAAGAACTATGGAAGAGAATGTAAAAATTATGCTTTGTGAGGACGATGAGAACCTCGGCATGTTGCTTCGTGAGTATTTGCAGGCTAAAGGCTTCAGTGCAGAATTGTTCCCAGACGGAGAGGCAGGCTATCGCGCTTTTATGAAGCAGAAGTACGATATCTGTATTCTCGATGTTATGATGCCAAAGAAAGACGGCTTCACACTCGCTCAGGAAATTAGACAGGCAAATGGTGACGTACCAATTATTTTCCTTACTGCAAAGCTGCTGAAAGAGGATATCCTTGAAGGTTTCAAGATTGGTGCAGACGACTATATCACCAAGCCGTTCTCTATGGAGGAACTCGTGTTCCGTGTAGAGGCTATCCTTCGCCGAGTACGTGGAAAGAAGACAAAGGAAAGCTCTGTTTATAAGGTTGGAAACTTCACCTTCGACACACAGAAGCAGCTACTCGTGATTGGTGAGAAGCAGACAAAGCTCACAACAAAAGAGAATGAGCTCCTCGCTCTCCTCTGCAGCCACGCAAACGAAATTCTGCAGCGTGACTTTGCTCTGAAGACCATCTGGATTGACGACAACTACTTCAATGCGCGCTCTATGGATGTTTACATCACTAAGCTCCGCAAGCATCTGAAGGACGATCCGCAGATCGAGATCATCAATATCCACGGAAAGGGTTATAAGCTCATCATTCCAGATGAGGAATAAAGACCTTCTTTTGGTACTGATTTAGTCAGAAAAATAAACTACCTAGTAGTCTGTAAAGTCTAAAAAGTGACTAAACGAGTTGCTTTATCAGTAGTT
>SAMEA3663036__coassemble_307_pt1 | contig 23751 bp, 24 predicted proteins | sample SAMEA3663036__metabat2_high_PE_014 | metagenome-assembled genome bin SAMEA3663036 (sample SAMEA3663036) | pig gut metagenome | biome: pig gut; feature: pig-associated habitat; material: faeces | place: France | collected 2012
CTTACATTTAGAACAATTTCTATAATCGCCTACAAAGGTAAGAGTTTCCCACACCCCCAGAAGCAGCTGTGGTTAGGGTTATCTCTTATACAAACAATTCATCTTCTCTATACAATCCATAACTGTTCATTTTTTCTTTTCTTACATATGTCCTACTGATAGTCTACTCAGAAATACTCGAGATAGGCGAAGAGTAAGCTAAGAGTAAGCTAAGAGTAAGCTAAGAGTAAGCCAACAAGCAACGAACAAAAATAAGATTCATGTTTTCACAATTTATTTCAAAAATTTATTTATCGTAATTCTAATATTCAAAATATAATTTCAGAACTTATATTTACTGTTCATCGAGTCGTATGTTGATATTTTTATATCTACTTATATATCCGTTAATTACACTAACTGTCACACTTCATATTTTTATAAAATCTTAAACCTTACTCAGTTGATACTTTAGACGAGAAGTAACTTTTTTCCATTCTTTTTAGCGTATCAAAATTTTTCAAATATCAAGGTTTTTCATAGTAAAATTGTCATAACGTAAAATTTTAAAAATGGTAAAAATTCTTCAAACTGTTCATTTTTTCTTTTTTAGGGGTGGAAAGACTCACATCCTCATTGACATGTTTTGCAAGCATACGAAGGACCTCTTTCTCACGGAGTGAGAGAATTTCCTCTTCCTTACCTACGGATAGCAGCTGGCTCTTTGTGTCAAGCGTAGAACGGCAGATGAATAAGGTATTTGAATAATTCTCAGTTCCATAGGAAATCACAAATAACTATTTCACCTCCATAGAATCCAATAGATTCTGGAGATTGATGAGCTCATCACGGTATTGTGCCGCCTGAATAAAATCAAGGTTCTTCGCAGCCTCCTTCATGAGGTTTGTGGTGTTCTTGATAGACTTACGAAGTTCATAGGCAGACATGGAGCGTGAAATAGGGTCGGCAACAACTGATATACACTCCTCGGGAAGAAGATACTTCCGTTCAGACGGCTCGATATATGGCACAGGCTTAGAAACAGACTTTTGGAAACCAGGCTTAGAAGCCGTCTGCTTGACAGCATCAAACGCCTGCTGGCGCATGGCAGCCAGTCCACCATCCTGAATCTCTTTCTTTATCTGTTGAGGAGTGATGCCATGCTCTTCGTTGTATTTCATCTGCTTTTTACGACGCCGTGCCGTTTCTTCAATGGTTGTCTGCATAGAGGCAGTCATGCGGTCAGCATACATTATCACCAAACCATTCACGTTTCTCGCAGCACGACCCGCCATCTGCGTCATTCCTCTCGCATTGCGAAGGAAGCCCTCCTTGTCGGCATCAAGAATCGCCACAAGCGACACCTCTGGAAGGTCGAGTCCCTCACGAAGGAGGTTTACACCAACGAGCACATCGTAGACACCAGCACGGAGGTCGTTCAGAATCTTTATTCTGTCTAAGGTGTCTACATCAGAGTGGATATATGCAGTAGGAATGTTATGGTTTAGGAGATATTCCGACATCTCTTCAGCCATACGCTTAGTAAGCGTGATAACCAACGAGCGTTCATTCCTTTCTTGGCGCTCAACGATTTCGTTGAGGAGGTCATCAATCTGGTTGGCGGTAGGGCGAACATCTATTATAGGGTCGAGAAGACCAGTAGGACGGATTATCTGCTCTACAATAACACCCTCCGACTGCTCCAGCTCGTAAGGAGCAGGAGTAGCAGAAACAAAAATCACCTGCTTTGCCAATTCCTCAAACTCCTCGAACTTCAACGGACGGTTGTCGAAAGCAGCAGGAAGGCGGAAGGCATACTCCACAAGGTTCTGCTTTCTGGAGCGGTCGTTTCCCCACATGGCATGCAGCTGTGGAACAGAGACATGGCTCTCGTCGATGAACACGAGAAGATCGTCTGGGAAGAAGTCGAAGAGGCAGTATGGTCGCTCCCCTGGCTTACGCCCATCGAAATAGCGTGAGTAGTTCTCTATTCCAGAGCAGTGCCCTAATTCCTTTATCATCTCCATATCATATTCCACTCGCTCTTTTATTCGCTCAGCACGCAGTGTGTCGCCAAGTTCCTCGTAGAAAGCAATACGTTCCACAAGGTCGTCTTGAATCTCTCGTATCGCCTTCTCCGTCTGCTCTTTCGTTGTCACAAAGATGTTTGCAGGGAAAACATTATAGTCGTCGAAACTCTCCATACGACTCAGCGTAACGGCATCAACTTCCTCCAAAGAGTCTATCTCATCGTCCCACATTGTGATGCGGAGAATACGCTCGCTATATGCCATGGCAACATCAATGGTGTCTCCCTTCACGCGGAAGTTTCCTCTTTCGAGAGATATATCGTTTCTTACATACAACGCATCTACAAGTTTCCTCAGCAGGTCGTTTCGACTTATCTGCATTCCTCTGTGAAGTTCAATCACAGTACTCTTCATCGCCGCTGGACCACCCATACCATATATACACGACACCGAAGCCACCACAACAACATCTCGCCTACCAGACAGTAAGGAAGATACGGCAGAAAGTCTCAGACGGTCTATCTCCTCGTTTATGTTCAAGTCTTTCTCTATGTATGTGTCAGAAGCGGGCATATAAGCCTCCGGCTGGTAGTAGTCGTAGTAAGAGACATAGTATTCCACTGCATTATCTGGAAAGAATCCTTTCATCTCTTCATAGAGCTGTGCAGCGAGAGTTTTGTTGTGAGAGAGAATGAGAGTTGGGCGATTACAGTTTGCAATCACGTTTGCCATTGTGAACGTCTTTCCCGAGCCAGTTACACCAAGCAGAACCTGATATTTGTCTCCGTTCTCCACACCCTCCGTAAGTTGTCTGATTGCTTCCGGCTGGTCGCCTGTTGGTTTATATTGTGATGTTATGTTGAATACATTCATTTTTTCTGAGATATTTTTTCCTTACAGTTCTTCCATTGACAAGTCTTTTTGCTCTTTCTTTTCTTCAGAAATTGCGTTACCCGATCATTTTCTCCCGATATTCCTTCGGAGTGAACCCTAAAACTTTTTTAAACTGTCTAATGAAATACGATGCGTCGTGAAAGCCAACACGTTCAGCAATGTCGTTGACAGACATTGTGGAACTGAGGAGAAGAGTCTGAGCATGCTGAATCTTTTTTCTGATGACATATTGTAGTGGAGTCTCCCCGATTGTTTTGTTGAAAACCTTTATAAGGTGTGACTTTGTGAAACAAGAGATGTCAGCAAGATCGTCGAGTGTAAGAGCCTTTGAGAGATTACTGTTTACATAATCAATAACCGCCTGTATGCGTTCGTCTTGAACGAGACGCCTCGGGATAGCTTTCTTCATGAAATAGGAGAATAAAATCTCCACAAGTCCGTGGAGTTGCATGCGCTCGAACTCTTTCATCTGCATGAAGGAAGCAGCATACTCATTGTATGCCCTGTGGTTCTCGAATGCCACGGCATCTGCTGTTGGGAAGCTAAGCTGTGGATATAGTGTACAGTAGTTTTCAAAGAGCAGTTGTGTGGCAGTGTTGCTGTTCACCTCCATGGGGAAGTCATAGAGTTCAAAGATATCCTGCTCGTTGTGGACAGTCTGAAAGACGAAGAGATAATAGAACTCAAACCCAGGGTCGCAGTCGTAGGAATGCGGGAGGTATGTTGGAATCATGTATATATGCCCAGGGGAGAGCATAAGGTCTCTTTCAGGAAGATGGAACACCGCCCTACCCTCTTTTACATAGAACAGACGTATGAACGGAGACGAGATATCTCTGTTGCTCCATTTATGCACTGTCTTGGCATGTCCGAGATTGAGAACGATAAAATCCATCTTTCCTTAATTATTTGTTTATTCACAAGCTTTATATCCATATTCTTGCGCGCAAGGGTGTGAGAGGGCATTTTTCGGTATCTCCAATGATTTACGTTTAGAGACTGGAGGAGAGAAAAGAATTACTTGCTGAACCTGTTTATCAGTTCATCGGCAGAAGAGTAACCGAGGCTCTTTGCCTGCTGGAGGTTTAGAAGTCCTTCATGTTTCTTCCCTAAAGAACACTGGGCAGCACCGAGCACAGCATAAGCATCGGCACTCTCCGGATTTATTATCAATGCACGATTTGCTTCAGCAATCGCCTCCTCGTTCATTCTTAGACGGAGGAGGAGAGAAGCCTTCTCACAACGATAGCCTTCGTTATTGCTGTTCTTCTCAATAGCCTTTGAGATATCGTCTAATGCCTGCTGGAACTGTTTTGACTCACGCTCACAGATAAAACGGTTATAATAGAAGTCTGGATGGAGGTTATAGCCCACCATGAGTTTCTCATAGAGGTTGAAATCGTTGATTGCCTTGCGGTAGAGTCCCTCCTGCTGATACATGTTCGCACGAATGGAGACATATTTCGCTGACTGGAACGTTAAAGGTTGTGGACAACAGTTGAGAGCACTGTCCATCAATGCTATGGTCTCCTCAAAAGGTGCACCCGCCTGCTGACGGCACATGGAAGCTGCAACCATCATATCGGGTCCGGCAAGAGAAGTGTTCTGAAGAGAGAGATAGACCTTTGCAGCATCCTCGAATCGTCTCATGGCTGCCAACACCTTTGCCTTCTGGTGGAGGAAGAGAGGAGAATCTTTCTGGGAGTATGCCGTTTCTGTCTCGCTCAGTGCACGCTCGAGCGACCATGAGGGTACTGAATCTTCTGGCATATATAAGTTCTTATCGAGGATAAGTTGCGAGAGAGCATAGTGCTGGTCTGCCTTGTCTTCAGAAATGCTTATAGCCTTCTGCATGTCCTGCTCTGCCTTGTCGTATTCCCTATTACTGAGAAAGATTCTTGCCCTTGCCTCATATCCGTCTACTTTCTGAGGGAATTTCTTAATGAAATAGTCAACGAGAGTGTTGTATGCCTCCCCTTTTCTATTTTGTGATGCCATAAGGAGCGTTAGCTGAGCATCTTTATAGTCTGAAGGCAGAACAACAGGAATTGAAGAAGCAGAGAGCGTGATGGCTCCAGCACCTATTGTCTGCGCATTCATCTCACTTGGATAGACAGCAGAAACAGCGTTTGCCACGCCGTCTTTGCTGGCAGTATGCAAGAGCGCCACCACCTCACCATTCTCATTCAACAAAGGCGAGAACAAGACATTCTCAGGTGTCTGAAGGTCAAGAATATAGTATCCATAGCTTTTCTCAGAAGAGATTGCTGTGGTTGTGGAGAAAGGCTCCACTTTTTTCACACTGCTATGGAGCAAACGAGGACTCTTTGCCTTGTAGCCCACCAACCATAGCTGCTCCTTCTCTGCCACGGGAGTCTGTGAAACAGAAGCAGAAGGAGTCTGTCCCTCCACCTTGAATTTGCAGACATCATAGATATCGTTTGCACCTACCAATGCCTCCACATTATACTTCTTTCCGTCGGTGTCTACAACGAAAGCTTTTGCTGCACCCACGAACGGTTTCCACTGTGAGACAGCCGTGCCATCTTGCGATACGAAGACACCGAAAGAGGTTGCAATGGGTGTTCCGTCTGCCCTAAATGTGTTTAAAGAGAATATCGCCTTGGCAGCTTTCTTCACTTGTGGTGACTGTGCAGAAAGGGGTGCACAAAAGGAGCAAAAGCATAAGCATAAAAGAAATTTCAATGGTTTCATAAGTATGTTTTCTTGTTTTTCACTTAACTATTCTTTGAAAGCAATTCACGCGCTTGCTGTCGGGCTGCCTCAGAGATATCACTTCCAGAAAGCATCTGAGCAATCACCTCCACACGCTCTTCCTCGGAAAGGACGTGCATTCCCGTTCGAGTGCCCTCATCTGTTTCCGTCTTCCGAACATAATAGTGAGTGGAGCCCATGGAAGCAATCTGAGGAAGATGGGTGATGGAGATCACCTGCCTGCCACTGTGCCCCATATCGTGCATTATCATCGCCATAGCCTCTGCCACTTTTCCGCTGACACCAGTATCAACCTCATCGAAGATGATTGTGGGAAGAGAGACAGCATTGCTTATCAACGCCTTCAATGAGAGCATAACCCTCGCCACCTCACCTCCAGAGGCTATCTGTGCCACTGGCTGCACAGGAATGCTACTGTTTGCGCTGAAGAGGAACGTAACCTTATCTGTTCCGTTTTTCGATATTCCGCAGTCAGTGACGTCTGTCACGAAGCGAACCTTCTCCATGCCCAGACTCTTCAAACTTTCTTGCATAACACGGTCTATCTCCTTCGCTGCCTTCCTGCGTCTTTCAGAAAGCTTTTCTGCAATGAGTTTCACCTTTTCAAGTGCATCAGCCAAAACCTTCTCCTGCTGTTCTATGTCGGCATCGAAATTGTCTATGTTATGCAGTTCAGAAGCATACTGGTCTCGAAGTGCGATGAGTTCCCTGACGCTGCTGCAGTGGTGTTTCTTCTCTAAGGAGTTTAGAAGGTCGAGACGTTCTGTTACACGTTCCTGCTCACGAGGATCAAAATCAACACGCTCCATACAGTCTTGAATTTCGCCAGCAATATCTTTCATCTCCACCAAAGCAGAATCAAGACGTTCAAAGAGTGCAGAGACATCTGGATAGACTTTTTCTATGCTTGCTAACTCGTGAACGGCAGTCTTTACATTTGCTAACACTCCACGACTTTCAGCATGAAAGATATTGTTGACCTCGTAGAGTGTGGTTTTTATCTCCTCCACATGCTCCATACTTTCAGCAAGAGTTTCTAACTGTTCTTGCTCGTCAGCATCGTTGAGTTCTGAATCTTTTAACTCATTGACCACAAAGCGAATATAATCTTCGCGTTCAATATTCTCTTGAAAAGACTTTTTCATCTCTTTCAGCTTGTTTCCAGCAGAGAGATAGATACGGAATGCAGAATGGTAATTGTCAAGGAGTTGTTGGTTGCCTGCCATGATATCTGTTGTGTTCAACTGAAAATCAGCATCCATGAGCAGCAAATTCTGATGTTGAGAATGAATGTCAACAAGATGCTCACTGAGACTTTTCAAGACAGAGAGAGAGACGGGAGTATCGTTTATGAACGCCCTCGACTTACCAGAGTCAGAGAGCTCCCTGCGCAGTATGCAGTCGTCCTCGTCAAGGTCTATTCCGTTTTCTTCGAAGAATGCCTGCATCCTGCAGCCACGGATATCAAAATGTGCCTCGATGACACATTTCTTCTTCCCTGGCTGAATTGCCTTTGAATCAGCTCTACTTCCAAGCAGTAGAGAGAGTGCTCCGAGTATGATGCTCTTTCCGGCACCCGTCTCACCTGTTATGACAGAAAAGCCACGCTGGAAATCAATCTCCAGCGTGTCTATCAGCGTATAGTTTTTAATCGTAAGATTTGTTATCATATAATTTCTTTTAATCCTTGAGAGGAATAAAGACAACAGTTCTTTCTAATCTTCAAGACAAGCAAGAGGTGTCAAAACAACGTTATCTGCTCTTCCGAAAAGAAGAGAGAGGAGTTAGCGTTCCTTGACCTTCTCCCAAGTGGCATTCTGCGATGCGTTTATAGACATCAGCAGGTCGTAGATTGCCTCTTTTTCCTTTGCAACGCCCTTACCTTTATAAATGCTTGCGAGCTCATCTTTCTTGAAGTCGGTCCATATCTGAGGGAGTGGAGAGAGAGGCTTGTTCTCATGAGCTAACTTCAGAAGCTGTAGGGCTTCGGAAATCATTGTTCTGCCACGGTCTACGTTGTTTGCCATCTCGTCGAGCCCCTTACGATAATAGTCGTATTGCAGTTGTCGGAGCGGTTCCATGCCACCGTCAAGATAGTCGTTGATGATAGCAAAGCGATTGCGGTCGTTGTCGAACGATTTCCAGCCAGGGAAATCGAGGTTCTGCGCATTGTTTACGAGATACATGCATCTCTGCAGCACCTCCGTACCTCCTTTTGGCGAGAACGTATCGAGGTTAATGCCTATGAAGAGGTATGCGTAGTAAGCAATGAGAGCAGTCAGTTGGTTGTCAACATTCTCTTCGTTGAACTCCAGCTGGTCGAACTGCTGATATTTGAACACAAAGTTCTCGTCTGTATTGCTATATGCAGTGGTGGTATAGGCTGCATTGTAGACTGGTCTGTTGCATTGCACAAGAGCAGAGCATTCGAACGTTCCTGCGTCACGGTCGTATTTCGTGACGGTGATGTTCATCGAGCATTGTATTCTCTCGTTTTTAGCAAACTGACAGGTGGTCCATTGCTTTCCGTTCACAAAGTCTTCGAGGTTCCTTTTCAGGTCTTCAAAGACCGAATCGTCGGTGCCTTGTATCTTCGCATGGTTGATATTCACCTTCATCTCCAATTCTTGCGCAGGAACAGGGACGGTGAGGGTGAGCATGACAATAGCAGCAAAGAGACGCTTAAGAAAAGAGAGTATGATTCTTTTTCTAAACATTTTCCTCCTTACCTTTCTCAGCCGTTTGATTTCGCTATCGCTCTGAGGCGTATACGCGTGAGCACCTGCTTTGTGTTCAGAGTGAAGTCGTTTGCAAGAATCCATGAGAAATATCCTGGGTCGCGGCGGTTCACATCCATAACAGGAACATCCTTATATTTTCCAAAGGCGAAGACCTCCTGCCTCTTCGGTGTACCGTCAGCATTCATGAGAGGTGTACCGTCAGGACCCAATACTGGTGCCCAGACCACACGTCCTGCAAAGTCCACGTTTCTGTTGTCTTCATTGCAGAATTCATTTATGGCATCGATATCGTTCGAGAGCTGCCTTTCTTCCTCTTCTTGATTTTCTGGTGCATACATATCAAGCTGTCCCTGCAGTACCTTCCATGTTGCCGCAGTGTCTTGATCAGCAAGATGTGCCTGAAAATCGTCTTCCATTTTCCTGCCGCAATAGAACTTATAGGCTGCCGCAAGGTTTCTTCTCTCCATCTTTCTGAAGATTATGCTGGCATCAATGGTGCGCACCTTACTGAAGTCGAAGTCTATGCCCGCACGCAGGAATTCCTCTGCAAGGAGTGGAATATCAAACTTGTTGGAGTTGTATCCGGCAAAATCACATCCTGCAAACTCTTTGTTAAGCTTCTGTGCAATCTGTGGGAAGGTGGGAGCGTTTTTCACCATCTCGTCTGTGATTCCAGTAAGTTCCTGAACGAGTGGTGGAATAGGCTGTTCTGGATTCACAAAGAGGTTTACTGGCTTTTCTGAGCCATCAAGTTCCACCTTTATGTAAGAGATCTGGATGATCTTGTCTTTTGCAAGGTCAAGACCAGTTGTCTCAAGGTCGAAGACAATAAGTGGTCTTTTAAGAATTGGTTTCATTATATGGTTTTTTTTATAAAAAACGGGCGGATACAAGATATTTGCACCCGCCTCTCTATCGGGGATAAAATGATTTCTTAGAGCGTTAATCGTTCAACAGCATTGGCATCATGAGCATGAGCACCTGACTATTCTCTGCCTGTGGAGAAGGAACAACGATTCCCGCACGTGCGCCATCACTAAGCTGGAGGGTGATATCTTCTGAGTCAAGGTTGTTGAGCACCTCGCTGAGCGTACTGCCCTTAAAACCAATAACGATCTGATTTCCGTCGTATTCGCAAGCCACTTCCTCTTTCGCACTCGTAGAGAAGTCAATATCTTCTGAACTGATTTCCATTTTGCCTGGAAGGATTCGGAAACGCACCAGCTGACTGGAGTCGTTGGCGAAAGGTATCACGCGTCTTAGCGTACCAATAAGGAATCTGCGGTTTACTGTCACGAAATTGTTATTATTGGTAGGAATCACAGAATTGTAAAGAGGGTATCGACCTTCTGTGAGACGACAGATCAATTCTCCTTCATCGAAGCTGAAAACAGCATTTCTTCCATTAAAGCGCACAGAGACTGTACTATTATCTTTCTTGAGAACATTCTTCAGAAGAGTGGCTGGTTTCTTTGGAAGAACGAATCCCGTTGCCTGCTCGAAGGTGATAGAAGGAACTGTTGTGCGCACAAGCTTATGGCCGTCTGTTGCAGCCAGATAAGCAGCCTCTGGCTTGAGGTCGAAGAAGACACCGTTCATAACAGGGCGCAACTCATCGTTGGCAGTAGCAAAGAGAGCACGAGAGACACCGTTTGCCAGAATTTCTGACTCTATGGTGAATTCCTGCTCGTCGCCCTGCATCTCTATGGCACGAGGATAGTCTTCTGAGCTCAGCGCAACAACATTATAGACACCGTTCAAATAAAGAATACTCATTTGGAGCGTATCGAGGTCAATGTCAAACGTCACTGGCTGTTCTGCCAATTCTTTTATCGCAGAGAGTATGGTTATGCTGTTAATGCAGAAAGAGCCCTCACCATTGCATTCATCAAGCGCAATAGTTGACCTCATCATGTTCTCCGTGTCTGAAGCCGTTACAATCAGATTCCCATAGGTTATCTCGAAAAGGAAACAGTTAAGAATAGGCATGGTATTCTTGCTTGCAATAACCTTTGAAAGGTTACTCAAACAGTTTCCGAGTTGTGTACTTGATACTGTAAATCTCATTTTTCTATATAGTTATTATTTTTGTTTTCGGATTATTGGAAACAGGCATATCACGCATCAAGAGAATGAGTCTTATGACATGAAAATATCCATTCATTTCACTTTCAAGGTACAAATTTAAGCAATATATTTATAAAAAACAAAAAAAGAACGGAAAACTTTCTGTTTTTTTGAACTATTTTAGTAATTTCGCATCTTGAAAAAAAATTACACTGAATTATAAACATATATTTTTACATTATTTATGGATTTACAAGGAAAAATTATTGCTGCCCTCGAACCACGCAGCGGAGTGTCTGCAAGAGGAGAATGGAAGAGTCAGGATTTCGTTATCGAGACCATGGACTCGTTCCCAAGAAAGATGGTCTTCTCTGTTTTCGGAGCCGACAGACTGCAGAGATTCGCCATTCAGGTGGGACAGATGGTGAACGTTTCTTTCGATATCGATGCTCATGAATACAATGGAAGATGGTTCAATAATATTAGAGCGTTTGACGTTAGACCAGTACAACCTGCAATAGCAGCTCCTGGTGTTCCTGGCGCTACCGACCAGATGCCTCCGTTTGCTGAGCCTGCTCCTGCACAGACAATAAAGGCATCAATAACATCATCAGCGGCTCCTGCGGCACAGCCTGCTCCTTTCGACGATCCGTTCACAAATCCTCAGCAGTCTGCAGACTCTGATTCTGACCTTCCGTTCTAACCTGTAGATCGACAGGTAATCATTTCCCCCATCACACAAGTGTAACTACTTGGGGGAAATATTTTTCTACCCCTGCATGGCATATGTTTCTTGCTTCACTGCAATGCATATGTTTTTTACTTCATTGCATGCATATTCTAAGAATTCGGTATTCCAACCAAATAGAGAAAAATGACAGAAACGATTACAAGCATCAAGAATCCGAACATTAAGAACCTTATCCGCCTACAGCAGAAATCCTCCGAGAGAAAGAAGGAACAAATCTTCGTGCTCGAAGGGAAAAGGGAGCTCACTCATTGTATCAATGCCGGATACTCCATCAACTCCGTATTCGTGAACAGGAAACTTATTGACATTTCAGAACTGCCACTCGGAAGTGCATGCAGGGTCTATGAGGTTTCTGATGAGGTATACTCTAAAATAGCATACCGGGAGGGAACAGAGGGGGTTGTTGCGCTGGTGTCTACACCAAGTCATTCTCTCGCTTCACTTTCCTTACCTGAGAACCCGCTTGTTGTGGTGCTCGAAGGTGTGGAGAAACCAGGAAACCTCGGTGCTATACTGCGGTCGGCAGATGCTGCTGGTGTTGATGCCGTAATCTTCTGCGACCCTCTCACCGACCTCTACAATCCAAACCTCATCCGCGCTTCCATCGGTGCCGTTTTCACCGTTCCTTGTGCTGTTGCCTCTTCTTCTGAATGCATCAAATTTCTCAAAGACAGGAACATACTTATTCTCACTGCCCAGCTGCAGGATTCGAAACTCTACTACGACACTCCAATGAACTGTCCAACGGCAATCGTTATGGGCACAGAAGCCACGGGACTCACAAACCTTTGGCGTGAAGCGGCTGACGCACATATTCGCATCCCTATGCTCGGTAGGCTCGATTCTCTGAACGTTTCTGTCTCCGCTGCAATACTGATGTTCGAGGCGGTTAGACAAAGACAGAAGTAGAAGAGGCGGTTAGGCGTTTTCCCTGCAAGCGTTGTGAGATTCCACAGCCCCTGCTACACAGTTAGTATCTCGTCGATATTCGTGAGATAGTTCGGACTGCGGTGTTCACACTTCACATGCCATGCCTGACGTGACGTACCCTCTACCGCCAACCGTAGTGTCTTAACCCCATAGCGGTGGTTGATGCCATCGAGCACCCTCATAAGCTCTTTGCGCTCCTTCCGTCTGGTGTTCGTATCGAAGAGGTGTAGTTGCAGTGGAGCCTCGGGAGTTATCTCTGTGAGTATCACCCCCGACTTCTTATACTTTATATTCGGCACATAGATATCAGCGAGACAGTGGAGTGCCGCTTCTGTAATTTCAAGTGTGTCTGACGTAGACACGAGGAACGAATAGGAGGCAGCATTGCTATACTGCGGAAGATCTTCACGAAATCGGTTGCTGGAAATGAATACGGTCACGGTGCCACAAACACTTCCCTGACTGCGAAGCTTGTTTGCGCAACTGCCTGCAAACGAAGCCACTGAAGCTCGCAATGCTGGAAGCTCTGAAACCATATCTCCGAAACTCCTGCTTGTGCAAATGGTTTTATTTATTGCCACCTCAGTAGTGTCTATACATGGGATGCCGTTCAGCTCCAGCCATGTCTGCACACCAGGTTTTGTGAAATGTCCCTTCACCCACGACTCACTTTTTTCCGCAAAAGCCAGCGGACTGCCTATTCCGTAGTAGCACAGTTTCTCTAATGTCTTCCGACCTATCCCCCAGACATCCTCAAGGGAAAAGAGTTCGAGGGCTTTTCGGCGTTTCTCTTCCGTATCTATCGTGCATACACCTTTATATCCGCTGTATTTCTTTGCAAACTTACTGCCTATCTTCGCCAAGGTCTTAGTAGGTGCCACACCCACGCTAACAGGTATGTCTGTACATAGCCTTATTCTTTCCCTCACGTTCCACATGAATTCCGTGAGGTTATAGTTTCTCTCATATCCCTGAAGGTCGCAGAAACTCTCGTCTATTGAGTAGTTCTCTACATGGAGAACAGATTTTCTCAGTATGCTTGTTATCCTGCTACTCATGGCGGCATATAGTTGCATGTTTGTAGAGAAGACATGCACACCGAAATGGTTCACAATTCCCTCCACCTTGAAGATGGGGTCGCCCCTATGCAATCCGCACGCCTTCGCCTCTGGTGTGAGCGCAACGATGCACCCGTCGTTGTTTGAGAGCACAACAACGGGCTTCCCCTCGAGTCCTGGGTGAAACACCTTCTCTACGGAGCAGAAAAAAGAATTGCAGTCTATCAATGCATACATATTTTTAAAAGAAGGATTATATAAAGAATTCTGCACACCAACTTATTTAATGCGGTTTATGAATTACGTATGTCACCGTACCCCAGATGCGGAACGTGTCGTATTCTGTAACCGGAATCTCTGGATATGCGGGATTGGCAGGCACCAGCCACCCCACTCCGTCTCTCATCTCGAAATGCTTTAGCGTGTATTCTCCGTTAAACTCGCAGACAGCCACCTCACTCGCTGTTGGAGTTCGATTGCTCTTGTCAACGATAACGATATCTCCAGAACGGATATCAGCATCTATCATCGAGTCACCCTTCACACGTATGAGGTACGAAGACTCCGGATATGGGCATAGCATCTGCAGGAGTTCTATGCTTTCAGAGCGCTCATCGTTGTCGAGAGGAATGGGGAACCCCGCCACTATCTTTGCGTTAAAGAACGGAATCTCTAACTCTTTCACCACCGTGGCAGGATAAGCCTCTCCAAGCCGCGAGAAGTCGGACTCGACAGTCTCCATACCCTTTTCTATACAGCTTTTTATGAACTCAGTGCGATTCTCTCGACTTTCGAGAAACAACGACATCTTCCCTGAGGCACGAAATGAGAATAGTCGTCCAGGCTCCTCACTCCGCGGTCTACCCGCTCCTTCTCTTACACCTCCATGCTTTTTCTTATTTCTGTCTTCTGCCATACATTATATATATATTACGCATACATGCTTTATTATCTGTCTCACATATTCATTCATATATGATTTCACTATTTTTCTGCAAAGGTAAAAAAATATCTTGAAAACCGTAATACATAATTCAAAATATTACAAAAAAATAACATTTCACCGCCAGAAAATCTTCTCCGCCCCCACTAAGTAGGTGTGCAATATCATCCCTCTACCCACTAATTGTGCATAATAAACATTAAAAAAATAGAGAATGCAGAAATTTACCATTTTTTTTCGTAATATTTTTTGGAAATTAAAACTATATATCGTAACTTTGCAGTGAGAAAAGATAAAACCCAAGAATAATTTCAACATTTCAAATACATAAACAATAAACAATTCTAAAAAATTCAACTATGGCAAACAAGTATTCAGGCACCCAGACAGAAAAGAACCTCGAAGCAGCTTTCGCAGGTGAGTCACAGGCACGCAACAAGTATACCTACTTCGCTTCAAAGGCAAAGAAAGAAGGCTTCGAGCAGATTGCAGCTATCTTCCAGCACACTGCCGACAACGAGAAAGAGCACGCAAAGCTCTGGTTCAAGGAACTTGAAGGAATCGGAAACACTGCAGAGAACCTCGCTGCTGCCGCTGACGGTGAGAACTATGAGTGGACAGATATGTATGAGGGATTTGCAAAGACAGCTGAAGAGGAAGGCTTCACAGAGCTCGCAGCAAAGTTCCGTCTCGTAGCAGCCATCGAGAAGCGCCACGAGGAGCGCTACCGTGCCCTTCTCCACAACGTAGAGGCTCAGGAGGTGTTCAAGAAGAGTGAGGTGAAGGTTTGGGAATGCCGCAACTGCGGACATATCGTAGTAGGCACCGAGGCTCCTGAGCTCTGCCCTACCTGCGCACACCCACAGTCTTATTTCGAGGTTCTTGCAGAGAACTATTAATGGACTTAATTAAGTAGTTAAGATAGGTGTGCAAAATTATTTCTATAATCCTGCCCACCTACCTAACTTGGAATTTTTTTTTATGAAAGAATGGCAGGTGGACAACTGTTCCGTCTACCCTACACGTTTAACACAAAGAAAAGTAATAACAAAACAATGAAAAAGTATGTTTGCGACGTTTGCGGTTGGGAGTATGATCCAGCCGTAGGAGTACCAGAGGCAGGAATACCTGCTGGCACCTCTTTTGAAGACCTCCCAGAGGATTTCGAATGCCCTCTCTGTTCTGTTGGAAAAGATCAGTTCTCTGAAGCAGAATAAACATTTTTACCAGTGGGAAAAGACATATCCCACTTTATAACCCACACGCTCCCTGCCCTGAGCACTTCGCTTTTGGCAGGGAGTTTTTTTTGCAGAGAATTGTTAGGGAGTTTTTCATTTGCAAGGGTGTTGAGTTATACCCCCTGCAGATACTCTGTTCGTTTGTGTTATTCTCGTTGTGTTCACAAACATTACTTTGGGCATTTTTAAAAAAATGAAAGCAAGATACTCTGATGTTATCTTGCTTTCTATCTGTTCCTTAAAAGAGAAATACATTTTCTCTCTGTAAAGTTGATATAATAATAAAAAACGATATAGGAACAGACATATATCTAAGTTTACCGGCAAATCGAAAGGAAGAGGAAATGCATACCATGTTCCTTGCAAAAGGCGATAGACTTTTGTTTATAGACAAACAACCAATAGCACAACAGATTAGTTCTGCGAACCACCAGCAAGGTCGAGGAGCTCGTTTGTGATGGCTTGCTGACGAGACTTGTTGTACTGCAGGTTCAACTGACGAAGGAGGTCATCAGCATTGTCGGTAGCAGTCTGCATGGCTACCATTCGTGCTGCATGCTCACTTGCAATGCTATCCAAAAGGGCTGTGTAAAGCATCAGATGGGCAAGCTTTGGAATGAGCATGGAGAGAACAGTGTTCATGTCTGGCTCAACGATGAAATTATCGTTCAGCGGTTTGCCGTCGAGAGTGCGCACATGGGAGCTCTGCTGTTCTGCATCACGCTTTCTAAGATACTCCTGCGACTCTTTCGTAGCAACAGTAGACTTGAGGTCTCTGAAATGGTCTTTTGTAAGTTCAGACTTTATATCGATAGGCAGGAAAGTCTTTCTTGTGAGAATCTGTGAACCAGCAGACTTGAAATGGTGGTACACAAGCTCCACCTTATCTATTTCTCCGTCAAGGAATTTCTTTCCTAACTCCTTCGCAAGATCAATGCACTGCTGCACATTCGGTTTGTCGGCAAGGTCATTGAAAGACCCACCAACAGGATACCCGAGCTTGACAGCCTTTTCAGCAACCTTTCTTCCGATAGGATAGATAACCACATTCTCCTTGCCCAATGCCTCATACTCAGCCGCCACCATTTGCATCTGCTTGATGATATTGGCATTGAATCCTCCACAGAGACTACTGTTTGAGGAATAAGCCACAATGGCAACACGCTTAACGGGGCGCTCTATAGAGAACACTGTTGAAGCATCAGCCTCAGAAGCGAGGAAGGTCTTCAAGATGTGTTCGAGCATGGTCTCGTAAGGGAGCATGTTCTCTATCATCACCTGTGCATGGTGTAGTTTTGACGAGGCAACCATCTTCATGGCACTCGTAATCTTTCGAGTGCTGTTGACACTGGCTATCCTGGTCTTTATCTCTTTTAGCGACGGCATAGGCTATTAGTTTTTATACTGTCCAGCAATGTCTGCCATGACATTCTCTATGGTGGCAGTGATGGTATCGTCAATCTTTCCGTTTCCAAGTGCTTCAACGATCTCCGGGTAAGCGGAGCGAATCTTGTCGAGGAAAGAATCCTGACACTCTCGCACCTTCTCAACCGGAACATCGTGCATGAGACCCTTTGTGCCACAATAGATAATGGCAACCTGCTCACCTACTGGCATTGGAGAATACTGAGGCTGGATGAGGAGCTGATTGTTCTTACGACCACGGTCGATGGTCATGGCAGTAACGGCATCCATATCACTTGAGAACTTTGAGAATGCCTCAAGCTCACGATACTGAGCCATATCGATTTTCAGTGTACCAGCAACCTTCTTCATACTCTTTATCTGAGCAGAACCACCCACACGACTCACGGAGATACCTACGTTCACAGCAGGACGGAAGCCCTGGTTGAAAAGGTCTGACTCAAGGTATATCTGTCCGTCGGTGATTGAAATCACGTTCGTAGGGATATAAGCAGAAACGTCTCCAGCCTGAGTCTCGATGATTGGTAGAGCGGTGAGAGAACCGCCACCCTTTACCTTTCCTTTCAGACATGCAGGAAGGTCGTTCATCTGCTCTGCCACCTCCTGCTGCTCATTGATCTTCGCAGCGCGCTCGAGGAGACGAGAGTGGAGATAGAATACATCTCCAGGATATGCCTCACGACCAGAAGGGCGGCGAAGGATGAGTGACACCTCACGGTAGGCTACCGCCTGCTTTGAGAGGTCATCGTAGACAACGAGTGCATGCTGTCCGCGGTCACGGAAATACTCACCAATGGCAGCACCTGCAAAAGGAGCGTAATACTGCATAGCAGCAGGGTCGCTGGCAGTTGCTGCTACCACGATGGTGTATGGCATAGCGCCATGCTGCTTGAGGTTCTCTACGAGGGCAGCAACGGTAGATGCTTTCTGACCGATAGCCACATAGATACAGTATACAGGCTTTCCAGCCTCATAGAAGCTTTTCTGGTTGATGATGGTGTCAACGGCAATGGCTGTCTTTCCTGTCTGACGGTCACCAATGATGAGCTCACGCTGTCCGCGACCGATAGGAATCATTGAGTCCACCGACTTGATACCAGTTTGCAGAGGTTCCTTCACCGGCTGACGGTAGATAACACCTGGAGCCTTACGGTCGAGCGGCATTTCAAAGGCGTTGGAGAGGTCTATTTCTCCCTTGCCATCGATTGCCTGTCCGAGTGGGTTTATCACTCGTCCGAGCATATTATCGTTGACACGGATGGAAGCGATGCGCTTTGTGCGCTTCACCACCATTCCCTCCTTGATTCCCTCTGTCGAGCCGAGCAATACGCATCCGACGTTGTCTTCCTCAAGGTTCATCACGATAGCCATCGTGCCATTTTCAAACTCCAGCAACTCGTTTGCTTCAGCATTGCGGAGTCCGTAGATACGAGCAACACCATCGCTGACTTCAAGGACGGTACCTACCTCGTCGAACTGCTGTCCGTTGCTGATGCCCTGCAACTGTTGTAGGAGCATCTCTGACACTTCGCTTGGTTTTATTTTATCTGACATATTAAATTATTCAGTAATATACGTTTGTTTATGAACATCACATCCGTTTCGCATTTCGAGTCCCTAAGTTTTTTTCACGAGAGCGTTGGGAACGTCTGTCCACATTACTTTTTCAACTGTGAGAGAATCTGTCTTAGCTGGTTTTGCACGCTGGCATCGAGTCTGAAGGTGTCGTACTCAAGCACGAAACCTCCAATGATGTCAAGATTCACCTCTGTTTCGAACTCCACAGTTCCTTTTGTCTTACTCTCCACCATCTTGCGCATCTTCTGCTCAGTGTCAGGAGAAACGGCAACAGCGGTTGTAAGTTTGCCGCGGATGATGTTTTTCTGTTTTCTATAAAGAGTGATGAAAGAGTTTGCCATGAACTGAATCATGTTCTCCCTACCCTCTTTCAGTACCAGTTCAATGAACGATACCGCAAGCTGTGAAGGATTATTGCCTAAAGCGACAATGAGCAAGTCACGCTTCTTCTCCTTCTGGAGCATAGGATTGTCTATCGTGAACCGCAGTTGCGGGACATCGATGTAGCTTTTGGCAAGCACAGACATCTCCTGATACACCCTATCCTCTGTTCCGGCAGAAATAGAGGCCTTGAGCAATGCTCGCGCGTATCTTACCGATATTACTCCGATGTCCATAGCGTATTATTTTTTTTCTTCAACAGCAACTTCATCCAACAGCCTATCAATTGTCTCCATCTGCTTGGAAGCAGAGCCGAGCTCTGTTCTGAGAATTTTCTCCGCAACCTTCACAGAGAGTTCAGCCACCTGTGCCTTTATCTCACCGATGGCAGCCTGCTTCTGGCTCTCTATCTCCGCTTTGGCTTCAGCGAGGAGTCTGTTACCCTCTTCACGTGCCTTCTCTTGTGCTTGTGCAACGATGGCATCTCGAGTTTCAGCAGCCTCCTTCAATATCTGTGCCTGCTTCTGTCGAGCGTCTTGCAGCATGCTTTCTCCCTCTTTCTGTATGTTTGCGAGTTTCTCAGATGCGTCGTGTGCTTTCTTTAGGCTTTCGTCGATGTACTTTTTTCTTTCCTCAACCATACCAATGATGGCAGGGAATCCGTACTTTGCGACAACGAAGAAGACCACGAGAAATGCCAGTAGCATCCAGAACAGCAAACCAAGGTCAGGAGTCAATATTGACGGCAAATTTTCCATTGTATAAAGTTATAGTTCGATATTTCATCCCTCCGTAAAGTGTAGCACAATTAGAGAACGGTGGTCGAGTTAGGGGATGAAGGTCCACACATGGTGTCCCTTCTCTCCCCCACGTTTTTTTCGATTATTTCTCTTCAGTGTCTCTTCTGTTACGAAGAAGATATTGAAAATTATTCTTTGTCTTTTCTTGCTACTGTCTGTTATCGAGCAGTCTCATCTCCCAATACTTTTAATTTATTTTTGAAGCATAGGGTTTTAGACGAGTGATTACTTGATAAGGAACGCACAAGCAGCGATTGCGAAGAGTGCACAACCCTCAACGAAAGCAGAAGTAAGGATCATGTTTGTCTGAATCTTACCAGTTGCTTCAGGCTGACGTGCGATAGCATCCATGGCACTTCCACCAATCTTACCAATGCCCAAACCTGCTCCAATAGTTGCAATACCTGCTCCGAGACCGCAGCCCAGCTGTGCCAGACCTTCTGCAGCCAAAAGTGTTGAAATAATCATAATAGTATAATTTTTAAGTTGTTAATAATTTATTCTTTAATATTTTATTTAATTTATTTTTTTAGACTTTTGTGAGAGTTCCGAGATTCAGAGACGGAGCCCCCAGAGAGGGGTGTGCATCATGCGTGATGGTGTTCTGGGTTTGCAAGTCCAATGAACACAGCACTGAGCATTGTGAAGACATACGCCTGCACGTAAGCCACCAACAACTCAAGACTGTTCATGAAGAGAAGCATGATGATGCTGAAGATATTCAGTCCCAAGCCAAAGCCAACCCCCATAGACCATCCAAGGAAGATCACGCAAGAGAAGGAAAGAATCACCGCATGTCCAGCCATCATGTTCGCAAAGAGACGAATCATGAGTGCGAACGGCTTTGTGAACACTCCGAAGAGTTCTATCACGGGCATCACTGGAACCGGATAAGCCTTCAAGAATAGTGGCACCTCTGGCCAGAAGATCTCTTTCCAATATTCTTTGTTTCCAAAGAGGTTAATGGCAAGCATCGTACATACAGCCAGGAAGAGAGTGATGTTTATGTTTCCCGTCACGTTTGCTCCCCCAGGGAATAGAGGGATGAGTCCCACGAGGTTTGTTGTGAGAATGAAGAAGAACACGGTGAGAAGGTAAGGAGCGAACTTTTTGTAGTGCTTCTCGCCAACAGCCGGACGGATGAGGTCGTCGTGAATGCTCATTACGAGCATCTCTATCACTCCGACAAATCCCTTTGGTGCCTCGCTCTTCTCGTCTCTACTCTTATACCATCGTGCACAAGAGAGGAACACGGCAATCATTACGATCACCACAATCCAAATCTGCGTAACGGTTTTCGTGATGCTGAGATCAAGAGGTCGCTCAACGCTTCCGTCTTCCATTTTCTCGTAGATCTTTCCGTGTCTCTCGTGGTTAAGAAAGAACGGCTCAGGAAGGTTATGAGCTGTTCCGCAATACCACTCGCCCGTCTGACTGCTTCTCACGATAACAGGGAGCGGTATGCTGAGATGCTTTCCCTCGTAAGTCGCTATGTGCCATTCGTAAGAGTCAGCCAAGTGCTCAAGAACGATCTCCGGTATGTTCAGTTCCCCACTCTTTTCTTCCCCATGCCCAGCGAAAACGTTTGCTGGCAGGAGAGCCATAAGAAGGAAGAGGATTACCGTGGCAATTTTGTTTTTACACATAAGGATAATTATTTGTTTTAGGCGGAAAGAGAAAATATTCTCTGAACATTGTGTATTTCTACACAGTTCCCACCGTAAGTGTTTCTTTTTGCGGAAAAGAGTTGCTACTTCACCGTTTTTGCGTTTGCCTCCCTTGCAAAGAAGATAGCATGGTGAGCAAGCATCACGAAATAATATATTAGGAACACCACAACGAATGTCGCCATCTTCCCCTCATCAACACAGAAATAGCAGACGAAGAGAGCTGCGAGTGCAAGAAGCATGCGGAATCCAGACACCGAAGAATAGAAAGTGGTGAGGAAGTCAGGCGACTTCAACGACACCATTCTCCATACGAGTATGTCAGCGACCTCCATTATGAGGAAGAAGGCGACACTCACGGCAACTGGCATCATCCAGTCTGTTACCCATCCGATGATGGAAGCGATGTACATCAGCAGTGAGATCACTCCAATGAGTATTACAGTCCCTGAGATGTACTTCACGCATTTGCGGTTTATTTCACTCATATATATTTTTGAAGGTGTAGCAACTTTACAGTTCTACGCAAAGACTAACGTTATTGTTCTGAACCTCCACGAAACCGCCAGAAATCTTCAGTTCCTTTCTACCTTCCACAGTATCGTAAAAAACTGTTCCGGCATCAAGTGATGAAATCAGCGGAGCGTGGTTTTCCAACAGCTGAAATGCTCCAGATGTTCCAGGCACGATGACGCTATCAACGTTTCCCGTAAACACGATTTTCTCTGGAGATACAATTCTCAGTATCAAGCTCATAAGCAAACGGTATGAATTTATCCTTTAGCAGCTTCAAGGAGCTTCTTTCCTTTCTCGATAGCCTGTTCGATAGTGCCCACATTAAGGAAGGCCTGTTCAGGCAGATCGTCGAGTTCACCGTCAAGAATCATGTTGAAGCCCTTGATGGTATCTTCTATTGAAACCATCTCCCCCTTCACACCAGTGAACTGCTCAGCGACTGTGAACGGCTGAGAGAGGAAACGCTGTACTCGACGTGCTCTGTTCACCGTCAACTTATCCTCGTCAGAGAGTTCGTCCATACCAAGGATTGCGATGATATCTTGTAGTTCCTTGTATCTCTGTAGAATTTGCTTTACACGCTGTGCGCAGTCGTAGTGTTCCTTACCAACAATCAGTGGGTCGAGGATACGACTTGTAGAGCCAAGAGGGTCAACGGCAGGATAGATACCGAGCTGTGCGATTTGTCTTGAGAGCTCAGTGGTTGCGTCGAGGTGAGTGAAGGTAGTAGCAGGAGCTGGGTCGGTAAGGTCATCGGCAGGCACATAGACAGCCTGTACAGAAGTGATGGAGCCGGTCTTTGTAGATGTGATTCTCTCCTGCATGGCACCCATTTCAGAAGCCAGTGTAGGCTGGTAGCCAACGGCAGATGGCATACGTCCGAGGAGAGCAGACACCTCAGAGCCAGCCTGGGTGAAACGGAAGATATTGTCAATGAAGAAAAGGATATCACCACCCTGGTCGCGGAACTCCTCTGCCACGGTGAGTCCAGAGAGTGCTACAGAAGCACGTGCTCCTGGTGGTTCGTTCATCTGTCCGTACACAAGTGTTGCCTGTGACTTTTTTAGTTCCTCTGGGTCAACGAGAGAGAGGTCCCATTTTCCTTCCTCCATAGCTTTCTTGAACTTCTCACCATATCGTATCACGCCAGACTCAATCATCTCTCGAATAAGATCGTTACCCTCACGAGTACGCTCACCGACTCCAGCGAAGACAGAGTATCCGTTGTGTCCCTTTGCGATATTGTTGATAAGCTCCATGATAAGCACGGTCTTACCCACTCCGGCACCTCCGAAGAGTCCGATTTTTCCTCCCTTAAGATAAGGTTCGAGGAGGTCGATTACCTTGATACCTGTTGCGAGCATTTCCTTTGATGTGGAGAGTTCCTCAAACTTCGGAGCCTCACGGTGTATAGGATATGCCCCTTCTTGAGAGAAGGTCTTCATGCCGTCGATAGGATTTCCGATCACGTTGAGCATACGTCCTTTGATTTGCTCACCGGCAGGCATCACGATTGGGTTTCCGGTAGGGATTGCCTCCAGTCCCCTTTGCAAGCCATCGGTATTGTCCATAGCGACAGTGCGCACAGTATCCTCACCGATGTGCTGCTGCACCTCGATAACGAGTTCTGAGCCGTCAGGTCTTTTTACTTTCAAGGCATCATGAATTTTCGGCAAGACCTTTTCCGGATCTTGTCCTTCTGTGTCAAAATAGACATCAATAACAGGGCCGATAATCTGGCTTATGCGTCCATTGATTTGTGACATGGTTGTATTATTTAGTTTTTCTTGTTTTGATATTCTTGATAATTGTTGTCGTTAGAATGATGAGGGGTTAACAATTGCAGAAAAGTTATTTCTTTCTTTTCATCACCTGCAAAATTAGTAAAAATTCTTTTCCCACAAAAATTTTTTGAGGAAAATTTCTCAATTAAGGCTCTTTTTCTCTCTATTAGAACAAGAATAAACAAAAAAAAGAGAAAATGTAGCGGTTTTTCCGACATTTTCCCTTATGAGAA
>SAMEA3663036__coassemble_319_pt1 | contig 23218 bp, 19 predicted proteins | sample SAMEA3663036__metabat2_high_PE_014 | metagenome-assembled genome bin SAMEA3663036 (sample SAMEA3663036) | pig gut metagenome | biome: pig gut; feature: pig-associated habitat; material: faeces | place: France | collected 2012
GAAACCTTCTAAAACTGACACTCTGCTCTCAGAGATAATTCGGAAATCTGACAAAGCGAATTAATAGAACCCACCTGAAAAAAATTATGTATACATAAGCTATTATGGTAGAGACAATTCATAGCGTTATAGACGGATTGCAAGACTGGCTGTGGACGTATGTGAACATCGGATTGCTGATAGGTTGTGCGTTGTATTTCACATTCCGCACTCGATTCGTGCAGTTTAGATTGTTCAAGGAGATGTTCCGTCTTATGCTCTCTTCAGGAGAGAAAAAAGAGCATGGAGACATCTCGGGACTGGAGAAGAAGCAAATATCTTCTTTCCAAGCATTTGTCGTTGCACTGGCATCGAGAATAGGCACGGGAAATCTTGCTGGTGTAGCAACAGCCATTAGTGTAGGAGGCCCAGGAGCAATCTTCTGGATGTGGGTGATGGCACTCTTTGGCTCTGCCACCGCTTTTGTAGAGTCTTCCCTGGCTCAGCTATACAAGCGCCGTGGTGAAAACTCTTTCTATGGCGGTCCTGCCTATTACATGCTTCACGGTCTTCACAGAAGATGGATGGGCGTTCTTTTCAGCTTTCTGATGATCATCACCTTTGGATTTGCAAACAATGCCATGCAAAGCAATACTATTGCTCTCGCATGTGAAAAGGCATTCGATATTCCATTGCTTTGGATGGGAATGGCGCTCTGTCTCCTTACCATAGCCGTAATTTTCGGAGGCATACACCGTATTGCTCGCATCTCCTCTGCCGTTGTTCCTGTTATGGCAGTTGTCTATCTCGTGCTGGCACTCTTCATAGTTCTCTCAAACATCACGGTCTTGCCAAAAGTGATGTGCATGATTGTAGAGAACGCCTTTGGGGTAGGGCAGGTGGCAGGTGGAACACTCGGCACTATTGTCATGATGGGAATAAAGCGAGGGCTGTTCAGCAATGAGGCAGGCGAAGGTTCTGCTCCTAATGCTGCCGCCACGGCAAGTGTCAGCCATCCCGTCAAACAAGGTCTCATTCAGGCATTGGGTGTCTTTGCCGACACTTTGGTTGTGTGCTCCTGCACTGCACTCGTGATTCTTTGCAGTGGCGTTGATTATACAGCAAGCAACGGTATCCAGCTAACGCAGAATGCTTTGACACATGAAATAGGCAGTATCGGAAACACTTTCATTGCAGTCGTTATCTGGCTCTTTGCCTTCAGCACAATCATTGCCAATTGTTATTACGGAGAAACGAATCTTCTCTTTTTCACAAAAAACAAGCTGTCGTTGTTCGTATACAGGATGATTGCTTCTGGGTGTGTCATGGCAGGAGCCTTGCTGACTCTTGACCTTGCGTGGAGCATCATTGACCTCTGCATGGCAATGATAACCATCTGCAACCTTATTGCCATTATTCTCCTCTTCCCTAAGGTGAAGTTTCTGGTAGCGGACTATCTGAGCCAGAAAAAGGCAGGAAAAGACCCTGTGTTCAAAAAATCCATGATGTCAAAGATAGAGAAAGATCTTGATGCTTGGGAATAACCGAGAGATGGCACTATTCTCCACAGTGTGACCCTGTTAAAGACATGGAGAGAGTGTCAAGAAAATCAAATGCCGTGATGTCTATCGTTGTTGGGGTTACGGCAAGGAAACCATTGTTGATTGCCCAATTGTCGGTGTCGGTCTTCTCTGGCTCGTTGTTGAGATAATATCCGCGAAGCAAGTATCTGCCGTAAAAGGAGTTATCTCTTTTTGTGGGAGAGGGGGAAGGGGAATCAGCAGAATCGCTCTCCACAACCTCTTTCATCCACTCTCCATGAGCCATTCTGCATACTCTCACACCCTTTATCTCTGATGCAGCAGTTGCTTTGGGGCAGTTAACGTTTAGGAAGGTGTATTCTGGTAAGCCTTTTTCGAGAACATATCTGCAGATGGCAACAACGTGCTCTGCCATGCAAGAGAAATCAGCCTCTGGAGAATAGTCGCAGAGAGAGAAAGCAATTGACGGAATCCCTTTCACCGTTCCCTCGAAAGCAATACCGGTGGTACCGCTATAGTGGGTGTTCGTGGATGCGTTGTCGCCATGGTTTATTCCGCCTATTACGAGGTCTGGCTTCCTTGGACACAGTTTGTTTATGGCCACCTTCGTGCAATCAACAGGAGTTCCAGAACATGCATACCAGCACTCCGTGCCTTGACTGTTTTCTTGCTCCTTGATTTTTCTTACTGTCAGTTCTGTCATTGTGAAAGCACGTGACTTTCCAGACTGTACTTCTTCTGGGGCACACACTATGATATCGCCTAAATGGCGAATCATTCTAACGAGCTCGGAAATGCCTTTTGCCTTGTATCCGTCGTCGTTTGAAATGAGAATTAATGGTCTGAACATGATTTTTTTTATTTAATTAGGTGCAAAAGTACAAAAAAAAGGTTTATTATTCGAATATCTGAAAAAAAAATTGTACTTTTGTACCCAAATATTCATTAAACAACTTGCATAATGGGAAAAATAATTGCGCTTGCGAACCAGAAAGGCGGTGTAGGGAAGACCACCACAACTATTAACCTTGCTGCTTCTCTTGCAACTATGGAGAGGTCGGTACTCGTGATTGATGCAGACCCTCAGGCTAATGCATCAAGTGGACTTGGTGTGGATATTCAGCAGTTGGAATGTTCAATTTATGAATGCATTATTGATGGAGCGGACATTCGAGATGCTATCTACACAACAGACATTGATGGGCTGGATATTGTTGCCAGTCATATTAACCTTGTAGGAGCGGAAATAGAGATGCTGAACCTTGAAAGTAGGGAGAATGTGCTGAAGAGGATTCTCGAGCCAGTACGTCAGGAGTACGATTATATACTCATTGACTGTTCTCCGTCTCTCGGACTGATAACTGTCAATGCTCTCACTGCTGCTGATTCGGTCATTATTCCTGTGCAGTGTGAGTATTTCGCATTGGAGGGAATCAGCAAGCTGCTGAACACAATAAAGATTATCAAGTCAAAACTGAATCCGAGGTTAGAGATAGAAGGATTCCTGCTGACGATGTATGACAGCCGACTCAGACTGGCAAACCAGATCTACGATGAGGTAAAGCGCCACTTCCAGGAACTCGTCTTTAAAACCGTCATTCAGAGAAATGTGAAACTGTCAGAGTCTCCAAGTCACGGAATACCGGTAATTCTCTACGATGCCGATTCCAATGGAGCAAAGAACCATCTTGCATTAGCAAAAGAGATCATTAGCAGAGAAGGAAAATAATAATGGCTGTAAAAAAGAAATTCAATACACTTGGAAGAGGGCTTGACGATATCTCTGCCACAGGAAGAGGGCTCAGCGCACTCATCTCCACAGAGAACGTACAGACAAGTGGCTCATCAACCATCAGCGAGATAGCATTGACCGACATAGAGCGCAATCCAAACCAGCCTCGAAGAGACTTCGATGAGGAAGCGCTTCAGGAACTGGCGAACAGCATTAGTGAAATAGGCATTGTGCAACCCATCACATTGCGTCAGATTTCTGAAAACCGATATCAGATTATTGCTGGCGAGAGAAGATGGAGAGCATCGCAGATAGCTGGATTGTCCACTATTCCAGCATACATCCGTACCATCAACGATGAGAATGTCATGGAAATGGCACTCGTGGAAAATATACAGCGTGAAGACTTGAATGCCGTTGAGATAGCACTCGCATATCAGCATCTCCTCGACAATTCTGGAATGACTCAGGAGAAGGTTGCTGACCGTGTGGGAAAGAAACGCACTACGGTAGCCAATTTCCTTCGCCTTTTGAAACTTCCTGCTCCAGTTCAGATGGCTCTTCAGAAGAAGGAAATTGATATGGGCCATGCTCGTGCTCTTCTTTCTTTAGACAATCCGCAGTTGCAGATAAAGGTCTTCCGTGAAATTCTTAAGAATAGTTACTCTGTTCGTAAGGTAGAGGAGATTTGCCAGCAGTTGAAGAACGGAGAAGGCATTGAACTCGGCAAGAAGAAATTCAAGGGGGAGTCTTCTCTCTCTGAATATTTTGAGAATGCAAGGGCTCACCTTTCGCAGGTAACTGGTCAGAATGTGAAGATAACATGCAATGCCAGTGGAAAAGGAAAACTGTCTATTCCTTTTGCCAGTGAGGAGGAGCTTCAGCGAATTCTCGACCTGATGCAAAAATAAAGAACAATGGCGATACGGAGGAAAGAAAAGACTCTGTAGGCGTTTTTGGAAAGGAACTTTCAATAACACATAATCCAAGAAATATATTTTTTTTGATTCTCCATTGAAAAGATTGTTATATATAATTCTGCTGTCGCTCTCTTTCGCTTCTGCCACAATGGCACAGACAGAGAATAGGGAGGCTTCTGAAAATGATGCCTCGCCATTAGACAGTACGATGAATAAGAATGTTGCAGAAATAAACTTGCTCGCAGAGCGCGCAATAAAAGAGGCGGGGGGCAAAGCATCCTCTTGGCGCCCAGACGTGAAGAAGGCGTTGTGGATGGCTATCGTTATCCCCGGCGGCGGCCAGATATATAACCGCAAATATTGGAAACTGCCGTTGATATATGGCGGACTCGTTGGTTGTGTCTATGCTCTCACCTGGAACGGTCAGATGTATTCTGACTATCAGAAAGCGTATATCGATATAATGGACGATGATCCAAATACAAAAAGCTACGAAAAGTTCCTGCATCTTGGAATGCAGATAAACGAAACGAATATCGAACAATATAAAACCATCTTCAAAAACAGAAAAGACAGATACCGCAGATGGCGTGATCTGAGCATCTTCTGTATGATCGGTGTATATGGACTTTCCATCATTGACGCTTATGTTGATGCATCACTGTCACAGTTCGATATCAGTGACGACCTCAGTATGAAGGTCACACCAGCTTATATCCCTGGCTCTGAAGGGAAGAAAAAGGTGGTCTGTGGAGATCTCCTTGGAGCAGGTGGATTGGGAGTTCGCTGCCAGTTGAACTTCTGAGAACAGTTAGATGTTCTTTTTTTTGATAAATTTTCTTTCTTGCAGCCATCATGAGTCCAGTGAGACGGTTGCAGAAAAAATCGAAACAAAAAACAGATTAATGAAAAAACAGATAAAGAAATATATTATTGCCACAGCTTTGTTCTGTGGATGTTGCTACAATCCACTCCATGCTCAGGTGGTATATGTAGAGGAAGACGAGAAGAATGTTGTCGTGGACGATGAAGATGGCGATGAAGAGCAGATAGAAGTTCCAGAGTCTATGCTTCAGAATATCGACTCTCTCCTCATGCAGTATCATGTGGAGAAATATCTCAAGATATCTGACGATTGCAACATGCGTGACGTGAATCCATACTTCCCTCCAGAGGTGTATATTGAGCGCCTCTCTCGCATGCCTACAATCATTGAGATGCCGTATAACGAGATTGTACAGAAATTCATAGACCGTTACGCCACAAAACTTAGAAAGTCTGTGAGCCTGATGCTTGGAGCCAGCAATTTCTACATGCCTATCTTCGAACAGGCTCTTGAAACATTCAACGTTCCTCTCGAATTGCGATACCTTCCCGTAATTGAGTCTGCATTGAACCCTTCTGCCGTTTCACGAGTAGGAGCAACAGGCATCTGGCAGTTTATGCTTGAAACAGGGCGACAGTATGGTCTGACGGTAAACACACTTGTTGACGAACGGCGAGACCCGGTAAAGGCATCTTATGCCGCAGCAAGATACCTTCACGACCTCTATCAAATCTTTGGCGACTGGCCATTGGCGATTGCTGCTTACAATGCTGGGCCGGAGAATATCAACAAGGCAATTCGCCGTGCTGGCGGTGTGAAAGACTATTGGAAGATTTATCCCTATCTCCCAAAAGAAACCAGAGGATATGTGCCTGGCTTCATTGCCGCAAACTATATCATGACATATTATTGTGAGCACAATATCTGCCCGATGACAACCACGCTGCCTGTAAAGACAGATACCGTAATGGTTAGCCGCGATGTACATCTCCAGCAGGTTGCCGGTGTTCTCGGAATGGAAATCGACCAGCTTCGTGCTATCAATCCTCAATACCGTCACGATATTGTAAACGGAACAACCACCCCATCTCCTATACGCCTTCCTCTACGTCTCGTCAATTCCTTCATAGAGCGTGAGGATTCTATTTACAACTACCAGAAAGACCAGCTCCTTACAAAGCGCACTGTTGTAGAGGTTACAGAACCGCAACAAGGCGCATCTGTGGGAAAAGGGAAACGAGGAAGCAAAAAACGAAGCTCACGAGGACGCTCTGTAACCGTGCGTCAGGGTGACACACTCTCACAGATTGCAAAGCGCAATGGCACTACAGTAGCCAAGCTCCGCCGTCTGAATGGAATAAAAGGAAACAATATCCGAGCAGGAAAGAAGATTCGGGTGAGATAATCTTTCTGTGATTATTCACATCCCAAATCCCTGCAGCACTCCTTCTCCTGATAAAAAGAGATTTGCACTCCTTCTCTTGATAAAAAGAGTATCGCTTTTTCCCCTGATTAAAAAGAGTAACTCCTTTTTCCTTGATAAAAGAGAAAAACAGTCTTTCGGAAAGGGAAGAATGAGATTTTACGGTTGTGATGGTCTTATATATAAATAGGTATAAGAAATGATTGATGAACAAAAAACCGAACAAAAGAACGATGCGATGGTAGACGAGGCTTTCCAGCAACTGCTCGACTGCTACATAAACTCCCCACATCGTCAAAAGTTAGACATAATAAAGAAAGCATTCAATTTTGCTTGCCATGCCCACAGAGGTGTGAAAAGACTCTCTGGCGAGCCATATATCATGCACCCAATAGCTGTGGCTATGATTGCATGCAAGGAAATGGGACTCGGTTCAACGAGTATCTGTGCAGCCCTCCTGCACGATGTCGTTGAAGATACAGACTATACAATCGTTGACATAGAGAATCTCTTCGGACCAAAAATTGCTCAGATCGTAGACGGACTGACAAAAATCTCTGGTGGCATCTTTGGCGACAAAGCCTCTGCACAAGCAGAGAACTTCAAGAAACTGCTCCTGACCATGAGCGATGATATTCGTGTCATCCTCATAAAAATCTGTGACCGCCTTCATAACATGCGCACACTTGCGTCACAGCCAGCAAACAAACAATATAAGATTGCAGGAGAGACTCTCTATATCTATGCTCCACTGGCTAATCGCTTGGGACTCAATAAAATAAAGACAGAACTCGAAGACCTCAGCTTCCGCTATGAGCATCCAGAGGAATATGAGAATATCTGCAATAAACTGCAATCGACACAGGAGAAGCGAGACCAACTCTTCGACGAGTTCACAAAGCCCATTCGACAGGTCCTTGACGAAATGGGCGTCAACTACACCATAAAAGCGCGTGTGAAGAGTCCCTATTCCATCTGGAATAAGATGCGCAACAAGCACGTCACCTTCGATGAGATTTACGACATCCTTGCAGTCCGGGTGATCTGCACTCCTCATGTTCGAGAAGAGGAAATCAATGAGTGCTTCCAGATATATGTTGCCATCAGTCAGATATATGAAGCACATCCCGACCGCCTGCGTGACTGGCTGAACCATCCAAAGGCAAACGGATATCAGGCTCTCCACGTCACTCTGATGTCAAAGAGCGGAAGATGGATAGAGGTGCAGATACGTTCCGACCATATGGACGAGGTGGCAGAGCAAGGATTTGCGGCACATTGGAAATATAAAGATGGTAGCCGACAGAGTGAAGACGACCGTGACCGCGAACTGAACGACTGGCTCCGCACCATCAAGGAAATCCTCGACGACCCGCAACCAGATGCCATGGACTTCCTCGATGCCATAAAGCTGAACCTCTTTGCCAGTGAGATTTTTGTGTTTACTCCAAAAGGAGATATCATCACAATGCCAGCAAACTGCACTGCTCTCGACTTTGCATATCATATACACACCTTCCTCGGAAACCATTGCATAGGTGCAAAGGTAAACCATAAGCTGGTGCCTGTAAGCCATACTCTTCAATCTGGCGACCAAGTGGAGATTCTCTCTTCAAAAGGGCAGCATGTGATGGCAGAATGGCTGAAGTTCGTCACCACAGCAAAAGCACGCAACAAAATCCAAACAGAGCTTCACAAGCAGGAGAAAGAGCTGAGAAAGCAGGGAGAGGCGGTACTTAATGACTGGCTTCATGCTAATGGTCTTGAGTTAACAACCTCACATTTCGATAAACTCTGTGGCATCTTCCATGTCGTAAAGCCAGAAGACCTCCTGCTTGGCATAGGCAGAAACACCTTCTCGCTTAGCAATGACACTCTTGCAGAATTAGGAAAGAAGAGCGACCAAAACAAAAAAGGGCGCACATGGAGACGTTTTGTGCCTTCGTTTATTGTTGGAGACGGCAAGAAAAACAAGAAGCAGTCAAAGGAAACAGAGAAAAAAAACACAGAAACAGATGCCTACAATGCACCAGGAGAACTGGAACTCATTCCAGGAACACAGATTGATGCAAATGGAAAATTCCATGTGCTCAACACCTTCCGAAAGAAACAACCCGTGTATATCAGCGAAAGCAATATAAAGGGATTCCTTTTCGACGACTGCTGCAATGTGATTCCTGGAGACGATGTTCTCGGATATATCGATGAGCGTGGGAATATCCGCATTCATCAGCGCGACTGCCTTGTTGCCGTCAGACTGAAGTCCAGCTATGGAAACCGAATCATAGATGCCAAATGGAACATGCATAAGAAAATGCTGTTCGTTGCCAGCATCCATGTCAGAGGTGTCGACCGCATCGGTCTTCTCAACGATGTCACACACGTCTTCTCTTCTGAACTGCAGCTAAATATCCTAAAGGTGAACATAGACTGTAGCGAGGGAATCTTTGATGCACACTTCTCCTTCAGAACTCACGACAGAGAGGAAGTGCAACATATCATAAGTGCTCTCAGACAAATCTCCGACCTCAAGGAAATATCGCAAGAGTAGATTCTCACAGAAGAACGTGATGTCTGAGAATGCACTTAAAAAGCATTGTCTTGTAGAGAGTGAACCCTACAAAGAAATGCAATTAACACGAAAAACAACCATTTGACCAGAACTGTTCTCTAAAGCATAGCATGCCATTGGAGGAAAAGCATGGTCAGCAACCAAAAATCTGATTATTATGCGAAAATTATTCTTTACACTCCTTGCTGCTATTGCGGCACTCACTGCCAATGCAGCAAACAAGTACGACAACCCCGACACTCTCTTTGTGTCACGAGACGGTACCTGCGAGTTCAGAAATGTGGCTGAAGCCATAGAGGTATGCCGAGCGTTCATGGACTACCACAAGGTTATCTTCGTGAAGAAAGGTGTTTACAAAGAGAAGATAGAAGTGCCTACCTGGCTCACCAATATCGAGATATGTGGTGAAGACCGTGATAAAACCATCATCACCTGGGACGACCATGCCAATGTCCGCCTCCCAGAAACGGGAAAGCCCATGGGAACATTCCGTACGTTCACAGTGAAGGTCACTGGCTCAAACATCACGTTCAAGAACATCACAATAGAGAATAATTCCGCACGACTCGGACAGGCTGTCGCATTGCATGTCGAGGGAGATAAATGTCTATTCGTGAACTGCCGATTCCTTGGACACCAAGATACCATATACACTGGTCGTGGAGGTGCAAGACAGTATTTCTTGAACTGCTACATAGAGGGAACCACAGACTTCATCTTTGGTCCTTCCACCGCTTGGTTTGAGGGGTGCGAGATTGTGAACAAATACAATTCTTACGTCACCGCCGCTTCAACACCGAAAGAGCAACCTTACGGCTACATCTTCAATAAATGCACCATACGATGTCTGGAAGGAACAGAGGCTCTGGAGAGCAATAAAAACCTCCCAATAACAAAGTGTTATCTTGGGCGACCTTGGAGACCATATGCCTACACCCTCTTCATGAATTGTGAACTCGGAGCACACATCCTCCCTCAAGGATGGCATAACTGGGGAAACAAAGCCAACGAAACCACTGCCCGCTATCTTGAGTACAACAACTCTGGAGCTGGAGCAGAAACCTCTTCGCGAGCTCCTTGGGCACGCCTGCTGACAAAGAAGGAGGCTGAGAAAATCACTCCTTCCACAGTCTTCGGTGGCGACACGTCTTGGATAGAATAACAGAACGGAGCGTTCCGGCATTCCCATTGGAACAATCCGGATTAAAGGTTTGTTTATGGATAATGAAACGATAACAGAAGAACTACAGAAGGAAACGGAAACTCTGAAACAAGAACAGAAGAACAGCGTTTTGAGTGATGAGCTGCAGCAGAAACCAGCACCAAAGAAAGAAAAGCTCTGGAATGCGGAATACACAAAGGCATGGACCGCAAACTTCATGCTGTATTTCTCCTTTATGCTCGTAGTGCCCATTCTCCCCCTCTATCTCAGCGATACGTATGGAGCAGGGAAGCACACAATCGGCTTTGTGCTCTCTGGATACACTATAGCGATCATGGCGGTCAGACCTTTCAGTGGGTTTCTCGTAGACTGTTTCAACAGAAGAACTGTGCTCCTCGTGTTCTACTCCTTGTCGTTCATTCTCTGCGGCTTCTATCTGTTGGGAGGCTCACTGTTGGTCTTCACCATAGTGAGAACACTCCACGGTGCCCCTTATGGTGCCACAATAATTGCCAACAGCACCGTGGCAATAGATGTCCTGCATCCTCAACGCAGGGCAGAAGGCATTGGCTACTACGGACTGTCAAACAACCTTGCCACTGCACTAAGCCCTTCTGTCGGAATCTTCATATATGAATGGACAGAAAGCTTTCAGCTGCTCTTCCTCCTTTCCATGATTGTGGCAGGAACAGGGTGCCTGATAGCATCACGAATAAAGATGAAAAAACGAGAGACACAGCCAAGCAGGAAACTCTCCCTCGACCGCTTCTTCCTCCTTGCGGGATGGCGACAGGCAATAATCATTGCTTGCTTCGGACTCAGTTACGGTGTGCTCTCAACATACCTCGCCATATACGGAAAAGAACAACTGGGAATAACCAGCGGCACTGGTCTGTATTTCATGATTCTTTCCCTTGGTCTCATGCTTTCGAGAATCCAAGGTGGAAGAGCTTTGAGAGATGGAAAGATACTACACAATGCAGCCATAGGAGTGAGCATATCTGTTTTCGGATATATACTCTTTGCGGCAGTGGCAGACATGTGGGCGTATTATCTCTCTGCATTGATAATCGGTCTTGGCAACGGGCATATGTTCCCTGCCGTTCAGTCGATGTTCATCTCACTCGCACCAAACAACAAAAGGGGAACGGCAAACTCCACACTCTATTCATCCTGGGATGCTGGAGTAGGTATAGGAGTCTTCTTTGGAGGTCTCCTGGCAGAGATTTACGGCTATGGCTCCGCATTCTGGATGGGAGCCGTGGTGAATGTCTTGGGGGTTCTGTTCTTCTTTACGAATGTGGTCCCTGCTTTCCGGAAAACCGATTCAAACCATATCTGCGACTAACCAGTAGCTCGCAACAAAGATATTAATATGTGTGCATAATTATTAACTTCAAAAGATACTTGTCTATGGCACTTAATGCAAATAAAAACCTGAAGCTTTACTACTCCATAAAAGAAGTGGCAAAGATGTTCGATGTCTCAGAGAGCCTGTTGCGCTATTGGGAGACAGAGTTCCCGCTATTGTCTCCAAAGACAACGTCAAGTAATATCAGACAGTACACTGAAGCCGATCTGAAGATAATAAGAAACATTCATAATCTTGTGAAGGTGCGTGGCTTTAAAATTGCCGCTGCCAGAAAGATTATTGCAAAGAATCCAGCCAAGGTCGACAAGTCTTCTGTTATCATCAATACCCTCATAGAGGTCAGAGATGAACTTAAAGATATCCGGAAGCAGCTCGATAAACTTTAACCTCTACCCTCTCTCTCTGTCTCCAATTCTAAAGGTAATATAGTTATTCCCTCTCTCTGTTTCCATATCATGGAGTGGCATTATTGATATTCTTTCCTTATAGAAACATAAAGTTCAGAAGAAAAGATTCTGAAATAGAAAAAAGAACAAAACAATATAAAAAAGACAATGACAGCAAAAGAAATTCGTGACTCGTTCAAATCATTCTTCGAGTCAAAGAATCACGCCATAGTGCCTTCTGCTCCTATGGTTGTGAAAGACGACCCAACACTCATGTTTACAAACGCTGGCATGAACCAGTGGAAGGACATCATTCTCGGAACAAGAGACCCAGAGCCTCGCCGGCGTGCTGACACACAGAAATGTCTCCGTGTGAGCGGAAAGCACAACGACCTTGAGGAGGTAGGGCACGATACCTACCATCACACCATGTTCGAGATGCTCGGAAACTGGTCGTTTGGAGACTATTTCAAAGAGGGTGCCATCGATATGGCATGGGAATATCTCGTTGATGTGCTGAAACTGAATCCTGCCGACCTTTACGTAACCGTCTTTGAAGGAGACACAAACGAAGGTCTCGAGCGTGACGATGAGGCTGAGCAGTATTGGCTGAAGCATGTTCCTGCCGACCATATCATCAACGGAAACAAACACGACAATTTCTGGGAAATGGGAGATACCGGACCTTGCGGACCTTGCTCAGAAATTCATGTCGACTCCCGCACTCCAGAAGAGAAAGCAAAGAAGCCAGGACGTGAACTGGTGAATATGGACGACCCACAGGTGATTGAAATCTGGAACCTCGTCTTCATGCAGTATAACCGCAAGGCAGACGGCTCTCTCGAGAAACTCTCCATGAACGTGATTGATACCGGCATGGGCTTCGAGCGCCTTGTGCGTATGATGCAGGGAAAGCACTCTAACTACGACACAGATATCTTCCAGCCAATCATTAAGGCAGAAGAAGAAATCTGCGGCATGAAATACGGCGAGAAAGAGGAGACAGATGTTGCCATGCGTGTCTGTGCCGACCATCTCCGTGCTGTTAGCTTCTCCATTGCCGACGGTCAGTTGCCAAGCAATGCAAAGGCAGGATATGTAATCAGACGAATCCTCCGCCGTGCCGTTCGTTATGCTTACACTTTCCTCGGACAGAAAGAGGCATTCATGTATAAGCTGATACCTACTCTCGTGGCTGAAATGGGCGATGCCTTCCCAGAACTCCAGGCTCAGCAGCAGCTCATCTCTCGCGTGATGAAAGAAGAAGAAGACTCTTTCCTCCGCACTCTTGAAAAAGGCATAAACATGCTCAACGATGCTATGGACAGCCTTAAGGCAGAGGGAAAGAAAGAACTCGATGGAGCACAGGCATTCCGTCTTTTCGACACCTACGGATTCCCGCTCGACCTCACAGAGCTCATCTGCCGTGAGAATGGCTTCAGTGTCGATGAGAAGCAGTTTGACGTAGAGATGCAGAAGCAGAAGGAGCGTGCACGCAATGCCGCACAGGTAGAGAATGGCGACTGGATCACTGTTGGCTCTGCCGACATCAATCAGGAGCAGCACTTTGTTGGTTACGACTATTCAGAGCATTCCTGCCATATCACTCGCTATCGTCTCGTAAAACAGAAGAAGGCGTCTTTCTATGAGCTCGTGCTCGACAATACTCCTTTCTACGGAGAAATGGGTGGTCAGGTAGGAGAGCAGGGTGTTCTCGTTAGTGAGTCAGAGACGGTTAATATCATCGACTGCAAACGAGAAAACGGTCAGACCGTTCATATCGTGAAGGAACTGCCAAAGAACATCGAGGCAGAGTTCATGGCTTGTGTGGATGTTGAAAAGCGTAACGCAAGTGCAGCAAACCATTCTGCAACACACCTCCTCGACTATGCTCTCAAGCAGGTGCTTGGCGACCATGTAGAACAGAAGGGCTCGTTCGTGGCTCCAGATGCTCTCCGTTTCGACTTTGCTCATTTCGAAAAGGTAACAGACGAGCAGCTTCGTGAGGTGGAGCGACTCGTAAACCAGATGATTCGTGAAGATATCCACATTCAGGAACACCGCGATACACCTATAGAAGAAGCAAAGGCGCTCGGTGCCATCGCACTCTTCGGTGAGAAATATGGCGAGAAGGTGAGAGTGATTCAGTTTGGTCCGTCTGTGGAGTTCTGTGGCGGTATTCACGCCACTTCAACCGGTCGCATCGGAATGTTCAAGATTCTCTCTGAGGCAAGTGTAGCCGCTGGCATCCGCCGCATCGAGGCTGCCACAGGTAGAAACTGGGAAGAGATGACCTACGAGATGGAAGACAACATGCGTGCCCTCCGTGCCCTCTTCAACAACGCCAAAGACCTTCAGGGCACCATTGAGAAGTTCCTCAATGAGAATGCCGACCTTAAGAAGCAGGTAGAGGCTTTCAAGGCACAGCAGGTAGAGCGTCTGAAAGACGACCTCCTCTCCAAGGCTGAGAAGCGTGGCGATAGCACTGTTATAAAGAGTGTCATTGGGCTCGATGCTCAGATGGCGAAAGACCTTGTCTTCAAACTCCGTGAGGCAGTTCCAGAGAAGCTCGTATGTATTCTCGGTGCCTATTCTCAGGGGCGCCCATCTTTGAACATCATGCTCTCCGATGACCTTGTTGCTGCCGGACTAAATGCTGGAAAGCTGGTTCGTGAGGCTGCTAAGCTCATTCAGGGTGGCGGAGGCGGTCAGCCACATTTTGCACAGGCTGGCGGTAAGAATGTAGACGGTCTGAAGAGTGCAGTTGATAAAGTTATTGAACTTATCAAGGATACTCTTTGGAATTAAAAAAGAATGGCATCGGCTTGGCTTAACATCCCGATGCCATTCTTCATTCCTTTTTCTTTACACGAAAAAAAGAAAAATGACTCTACAGGAATTCTATTCTGAATGGAACAATGCCGAGGATTCTCTCCTTGTGCATACGAGCGGAAGCACTGGAGCTCCAAAACCAATGATGGTGGAGAAGCAACGCATGCTAAACTCTGCTCGCCGCACTTGCGACTTCCTTTCTCTCAATAGCGGTGATACTGCTTTCTTGTGCATGTCCTTAGACTTCATAGCAGGGAAGATGGTTGTTGTGAGAGCCATCGAACGGAACATGAAGCTAATCACCGTGCCACCAAGTAACCATCCCTTCCGCACACTCATCGAGAACTGCAGAAAGAATGGAGAGAATGCAGAAGATTTGGTGATAGACTTTGCTGCAATGATTCCGTCACAGGTGTTCTGCTCTCTCTCTGTTCCAGAAGAGAGGAAGATGCTGGAGAGGGTAAAGCACTTGATAATTGGTGGTGGTGCCATCGATGATGAACTCTCTGATGCACTCCGTGAACTTCCCAACAATGTCTGGAGCACCTACGGAATGACAGAAACGCTCTCTCATATCGCTTTGAGGAGAGTGAACGGCAGAGAGGCAAGTGAATGGTATGAACCGTTCGATTCTGTCAAGATCTCACTCCTTGCAGACGAAACGTCTCAAGAGGGTAGGGGATTGCTCGTGATAGATGCCCCAGAGGTTAGCTCAAGACTTCTCGTCACAAACGATATCTGCGAACTGCATGCCGATGGCCGCCACTTCCGCATTCTTGGTCGAAAAGACAATGTAATCTGTTCTGGCGGAATAAAACTTCAGATAGAGGAGATAGAGTCTGCTCTTCATCCCTTTCTCAACTTCCCATTCTGCATCTCTCGCCGTCGAGACCGAAAGTTTGGAGAAGTGGCAGTCTTACTGATTGCTCCAAAATGCTCAGAATCAATGGTAACTTCAGAATGCTCAGAGTCGGAGGTCGCTCTTTCCCCCGACTTCAAAGCCTCGGTTCTCGTAAAGGTTTCATCTGCTTTCCAAACCCTGCCGAAATATTCTGTGCCGAAAGATATTCTCTTCGTGTCAGAAATTCCTCTAACAGCAACGGGAAAGATAAACCGTATGGCGTGTGAATCCTTGGCGGCAAGCAATTCTTAGGAATAGTCTTCTGCCATTCAGAAATCGCTCCAGTCATATTTTCCTCTTTCCCACCCCCAAAAAGAATTCTCAAAAGAATCAATTTCTAATAATCATAAAAATCATTTAAGTATGAGAAAAGTCAATCATCTCCTCCTTTCTTTCTTTGCAGCCCTATCACTTGTCGCATTCGTTTCTTGCAGCAGTGACGATGAAGAAGAGTCAACAACCAGTGTGAAGATTGTAGAAATCACCCATTCTGTAAACCTCTCCGATGATTTCTATAAGTTCTTTGACATAGAAGTGCAGTTCACCTCGTCAAGCAACAACGTAACCACAAAAATGGCAACAAAGAACGATGTCGTGAAACTCGAGTTTTCACCAAGCTCTGCTCCAAAAGAGGTTCTTTTGAACGTTACAGCACGTCCAAAGAACCCAATGCCAGATATAGACAATAGTGCGAAATACACATTCGAGAAGAACATTAACCTCGTGGTTGTAGGCTACACCAGCAGCAAAAAGGATGCATATCTCTTCCATTACAGCTCTCCTGTTAAAAACTCACAGTCTTTCACTGGAGAGAAAGCACGACAATATGTTGCCAAGGAGCATGCTCTGTATAAGCACTCCTATACCGTCCCACAGCAATAATGTGATTGTTTGCACCAGCTTTTATTAAAATCTGAAATACATCTGGCACCATAGCTCACAGTAGTTCCTCTTTTCTAACAAACGGTCGTGAACGTAGTTAAACTGCGGCTGGAACATAAGGTTTTTGTGCAGCTGAACATTCGGACAAAAGGAATAGATAGACTTCGCCGATGCCCATGAGGCATCATCCCTATAAACATCATACTTCACGTAAGTCTTCAACCAAGAGGTGCAAGGAACGCCAAAAGTAGCATACCATGCATCTGTACGACCATTCCCTTTCCAAGAGCCGTCTGCCTGCTTGTCTGAAATCTTATGTCCAGTAGAGTGGGCATATTCGGCACGCAACGTCCAGTCGTTTTTATCGTATCTCGTGCCAATGATATATCTGTTTCTGTGAACCGTAACTCCAGACTTAGAAGTGTAGGTTCCCGTCCAACCAAACACTCCGATAATAACTCCCTTCACCGGTTGCAGCTGCAAAGTGCCGAGAAAATCCTTTTGAGAGTTGTTATCGGAGGTGTTGATACCTTGTCCGTTAGCAATCATCAGCTGGTAGTGGAGAAGGCGATGATGGTCTTTCCCAATAGGGAAGAGGTCGCCCTGAATCTGGAATCCTTGGTCGCGACCTCCATTGTCTGAGGTCTCGTCTCCAATATAGTCGGCAAAGCCCGTCAGTTTCTTTGTCAACTGTGAATAGTCTCCATCTCCCACATCCCATGGGTTGTAAGGGTTCTCAAAGCCGAAGGCACGCTTAAACTGTCCCATTTTCACTTTCATCTCAGGGAATCTCTGCCATTCCACGAAGAAGTCCTTCATGTGGAAGTTATTGTTGTTCGTCTGCACCTGAAGGCGATAAGCGAAATCGTTCAACACCCTGCCGTCAACATACATGCGTATCAATCTTTGACTGAAACCATTATTCGAATTCTGACCCTCTTTAGAAGAATAGGCATATTTCCCTATCACATATCCACCAAACTTCGGAGCGGAAGCAAAGTCGGTAACCTTCCTGCCGTATTCTATCTGCCTCTTGCCATCCCCTTCGCTTGCCATGGCATTTTCCAAAACCTTGTTTAGAAAATGTGTCAAGAAGCCTTCCTCCGTCTTCTCTTCAGAGACGAAATCATCACTTTGCTCTCCATTCACATTTTTCACGGGTTCTGCTCCTGTCTTTTCTTTTCTCTCTTCCATGCCGTCAATATTGCTGGCAGGAAGTTGCAATGAAAACATGGCAGTCATTGCCATGAGTAGTGTGTATCTCATAATTGCCTTTGTTGTTATATATATAATGAGTAGGTGTATATAAGTCGTTTTTATTGTTCCTGCAAAGTTACAATTTTTTTTCAAGAAAACAACAACCAACAAAGAATTATCACGTTTTTGGTACGACTTTTCTATTGAATCATCACATTTTTCGCACCATCTTCCGTGAAATCATCACATTTTTAGCCAGACTTTCCTTGTGAATCATCACATTTTCAGCCAGACACCCTCTTATTCCCACTTCAATCAGAAATCCTAAAAAAAATAAAGAAACACACTATTATTCTTTAGAAACAAAAAAAGTTACTACCTTTGCAGAAAAAGAAAAATCTCCGACCACATCTCCCTCTCCATTTTTTCGGCAAAGCCCCTTCCCCTCTCCCTGTCGTAAAAAAAAAGAGTGAGCCATTCGGAGAAACCTTTTTTTGAAAAAAAGAACTCATCTAAAACAAGAAAAGAATCATTGAAGTGTCAAACTTATTACGAAAAACCATAAAGATAGTGCTACCCTTCGTGCTCGGCAGCGGAATACTCTATTGGATGTATCGTGGCTTCGACTTCCAGGGAATGGTCAATTTCATGGAAAGAGAGATGAACTGGACATGGATGTGGCTCTCCATGCCATTTGGCGTACTCGCACAGATGTTCCGCGGATGGAGATGGCAGCAGACTCTAAAGCCATTGGGAGAACCTTCCAGAACAGCCACAAGCATACACGCCATCTTCCTCTCCTATGCCGTCAGCCTCGCCATACCTCGAATAGGGGAGTTCACACGCTGCGGAGTGCTGTCAAAATGCGATGGCGTCTCTTTCTCGAAAGCACTCGGAACGGTAGTTGTGGAGCGTGCCGTAGACTCGCTCATCATTCTCCTGCTCACAGCCCTCGCACTCCTTCTACAGTTAGAGGTGTTCACGAAGTTCTTCTCAACAACAGGAGTGAACCTTCCTGCTTTCCTCTCGCAGTTCACGGCAACGGGATATCTCGTAACCGCCATCTGCGGCTTTGCAGCACTTGTCTCCCTCTATTTCGTGCGGAAGAAACTGTCGTTCTATAATAAGGTGAAGACAACAGCAAAGGGAATCCTCGAGGGAATGCTCTCCCTACGCCATGTGAGCAATCCGCCCCTTTATGTGCTCTTCTCTCTTGCCATCTGGGCAAGCTATTTCCTGCACTATTACCTCACGTTCTTCTGCTTCGACTACACCAAAGACCTGGGAACGGGCTGTGCCCTCGCAACCTTCATCGTGGGCTCCATAGCCGTTATCGTGCCAACACCAAATGGTGCCGGACCATGGCATTTCGCCGTGAAAACAATGCTCATTCTCTATGGGGTGGCTGAAACAGAGGCTCTCTATTTCGTGCTCATTGTGCACACCCTCCAGACGCTTCTTGTAGTCCTCCTTGGTGTCTATGCCTCCGTGGCACTCGCACTGAGAAAGCGAATTGGGAAGAGCAAAACCTTGTAAACAATAAAAAAACATAATCATAAAACAAATAAAAAAATAGAACATTATGTCTGAAATCTTTAATCTAAAGCCAGAGACAGTATGGAGAAACTTCCATCTCCTCACACAGGTACCAAGACCTTCAGGGCACCTTGAGAAAGTACAGAAACTCCTCCTCGACTTTGCTGAGAAAGCAGGTGTGGAAGCATTCCTCGACCCTGCAGGAAATGTCGTTATGAAGAAACCGGCTTCTCCTGGAATGGAAAACAGAAAGGGAGTGATCCTGCAGTCACACATGGACATGGTTCCTCAGAAAACACCGTCCTCAACACATAACTTCGAGACAGACCCTATTCAGACTCGCATCGAGGGCGACTGGCTCTATGCTAACAACACAACCCTCGGAGCTGACAATGGTATGGGCGTGGCTGCCATTATGGCTATCATGGAAGACAAAACTCTCGTTCACGGACCACTGAACGCCTTGATCACTGCAGACGAAGAAACATCTATGGTGGGCGCTAACGCACTTCCAGAAGGTGAACTTGAAGGAGAGATTCTTCTTAACCTCGACACAGAAGACGAGGGCGAGATGATTATCGGCTCAGCAGGTGGCGTTGACGTAACTGCTGAGATAGAATATAAAGATGTGGCAGTAGAGGCTGGCGACAAAGCAGTGAGAATCATTATTGACGGACTCCACGGTGGGCATTCCGGACTGGAAATCGGTCTTGGTCTTGCCAATGCCAATAAGCTCATGGCTCGCATTGCTGTAGACATCATTGCTAACGTAGACGCACGTCTCGCAACATGGACTGGCGGAAACATGCGCAATGCCATCCCTCGCAGCTGTGAGGCTATCTTCACCGTTCCTGAAGAGAACGTGGAGGAGCTGAAGGCAATCGTTGCCGACTATGCCGAGACCTTCGTGCAGGAATATAAAGGCATTGAGGCAAGCATCGTTGTCACCACAGAAGATGTTGCTACTCCTGAGACGCAAATACCAGAGGAGATTCAAGACAATGTGGTAAATGCCATCAATGCCTGCCATAACGCAGTGTTGAGATACATACCATCTATACCAGAGATTGTGGAAACTTCCAGCAACCTCGCCATCGTAAACATCGGCAACGGAAAGGCTTCTGTGAAAATTCTTGCTCGCTCTGCTTCTGAGAGTCAGAAGAACTGCATTGCTAATATGCTCGAAAGCTGCTTCTGCATGGCAGGAATGAAGGTAACGCTCTCTGGCGACTATCAGGGCTGGGACCCAAATCCAGACTCTGAGATGATTCGTGTGATGTCTGACATCTACCGCCGCGAGTTCAACGAAGAACCGAGGGTGAACGTTGTTCACGCAGGACTCGAATGCTCCGTGATTCTCTCTAAGTATCCAGGACTCGATATCGTCAGCTTCGGACCTTCACTCCGCCATCCGCACACACCACAGGAGTGCTGTCAGATATCAACCGTCAGCAAGTTCTGGCATCTACTGAAATGTACTCTCGCAGAGATTCCAGAAAAGTAACGCTACGAGGAACAGAGTAGGCTGGAAGCCAGTACCTTTTATACAACAGCTTAGGTAAAGGCTCTCTCGTTTTGGCGCTTTCTTCCAGTCTATATTTTCTCCTGTGAGTACACAAACAACGCTTTTCACAACTGCAAAATCAGAAAAAAACTTGCTGAAAGCAAAAAAATCTGATTTTTTTCTCGTAGAATAAACTTTTTTTATTACCTTTGCACCCAGAATCAATCTTCCTTGGTTCTGGGTGTGAAAAAAGCAATCATTTTTTTTACCCCCCCCCTCGCACGGAATACATCCTTGCAGCACATTTCTATTATTAACCAATAAAAAGAACAATGGACGACTATCATCCGGAAAATTACAACCTGAAGTGATTTCTGGGGCACAGACATCCTGCGATGTGTAAGCCTCAGAGAAATTCTCTTGGCGGATTTTTTTTCCTTCTGCTCGAAAAAAAAAGGCTTACATCTTATGAAGACTTATTGGAAAACAGACGGTCAGTTAAGACTGACCGATGAATGGCAGCCAAACTGCTGGATTCAGGTAACCTGTCCCACAGAAGAAGACAGACGATACCTCGAAGAGACCTTTCAAATTCCAGACTATTTCCTTTCTGACATCGCCGATAACGACGAGAGGGCACGTTACGAATACGACGACGGATGGATGCTCATCATCCTACGTATTCCATACGTGAAAGAGGTGCGTTCACGCACTCCTTACACAACCGTTCCTCTCGGCATCATACACAAGCGAGACGTCACCATCACCGTGTGCGGATACGAGACGAATATGATGATTGATTTCATCACCTTCCAAAAGAAACGAGGAGAGGGATTCACTGACTATGTTGACATGATATTCCGTATCTTCCTCTCCTCTGCCGTCTGGTATCTGAAACGCCTAAAGCAAATATCACAGCGCATCGATGCTGCAAAGAAGGATATGTCGAAGGTCGACAATGAAGCACTCATTGGACTCTCACGCCTGCAAGACTCCCTAACCTATTTCCAAACCTCCATCAGAGGCAATGAGAACCTCCTCGCAAAACTAAAGTTCAAACTGCAGGTCGATGAGCTTGATGCCGACCTCATTGAAGACGTAAACATCGAGATGTCTCAGGCAAGGGAAACAACGAATATCTACTCAAACATCCTTGAGTCAACCATGGAAACCTACCGAGGCATCATAAACAACAATATGAACACCACTATGCGTACGCTCACCTCCGTAACCATCATAATGATGTTCCCAACACTCATCGCCTCAATCTTCGGCATGAACCTCGCAAACGGAATGGAGACAGCACCATGGGGCTTCGTCTTTGCCATCTTCATCTCCGTCTTCGTGAGTGTTGCCAGCTGGGCATTCTTACGAATGAAGAAACTCATATAAATAGGCACAGTGCAATCTTTCAGAAAAACTCTCTCTGCACACCTATTTCCCCTTCTCTTTACAAACCAAAAACGAGGGCGTTTCAATTGATTTTTTTGACACACCCTCGTTTTCTATATACTAACTAACACGCCCACCTTTCACCATTCCTTTTCCTTCTATGCCTTCCACAAACCGTGAAGGTTGCAATATTCACGAACACACGTACACTCCTCCGTTGTGCAGAACACCGCCTCTGGCTTCTCGCCCGGCTTCAGCTCGCATCTCATCACCTGCCTGCCTGTCTGCAGCTCAATCCATTGAATGTAGTGCCCCTCAACCATTGGGTGCTCCACACTGCCCACCTTCACACGATACCCACAGTCTGTCTTCTCAACAACAGGAACATGCTTCTCCATGGCAGCATCCGTATCGTTCTCTGCAAGTAGAACCATCGGCTTCCCGCAGCACACCAACTCACCAGCACCTCCATTCAACACTTCCACCAAATTGCCACAAACTGGGCAACGATAGATTTCCCTAACTTTTCTCATAATTGACTCCTTTCTTTTTTTTTATGCCAGTGCAATATTGCACTCGCCTTTTCTCACTGCAAATATACTAAAAAAATCTTCGTTTGTCAACACCTTTACATCTTTATTACGTCTATTTTGCATTATTTAGCCAATAACCACCCATATCCTCCAGCGATTGAAGTCTGTATCTTGCTGGAAAGCAACCTTAGCTATGGATTCAAAAACCAGAACTCAGCTCTAAAACCTTTGAAAAAGTTGTTTCTGTTGTCTCTGTTGTCGTGTTAATCACCCACAGAACCTCAGTTCACACCCCACGACTCAAAGTGCTAACAGCCAGAACGACTGGGGGCACGTCAACTGAGTTTTCTGAACGCAACTCAACAATCTGAACAAAACAAACCTTGGATAAGCGTAACTCGTAACCCAGTTACGCTATCGATTTTCACCTCTAAAAAACAATACTTCTCAAAAGAATTACTCAAATACATATAAATTTATTATTTATATATATTTAATTAGGGTCTGCTGAATTAATTTTCAGCCACA
>SAMEA3663036__coassemble_332_pt1 | contig 22814 bp, 15 predicted proteins | sample SAMEA3663036__metabat2_high_PE_014 | metagenome-assembled genome bin SAMEA3663036 (sample SAMEA3663036) | pig gut metagenome | biome: pig gut; feature: pig-associated habitat; material: faeces | place: France | collected 2012
ATAAGCAGTTTGCTCCACACTGCATGGAATCAAGCTGTTTCTGAAAGGGAAATTTCATTTTCACTTATTTAGTAATCCTCTTTTTGCGGCTTGCTCAATAATAAATGATTCTAATGCATATTCCGCATTTTCAAAAATACAAGGAATTTGTGTTCCATTTTTTCTGGCTTCATAATTCTTTATTATACATGGTCCCATGCAAATAGGCAGCGATTTGCAAGATAAACATCTTTCATTATCAAATGTAGAATGAGAGAAAAGTTGACTGAGTAATCTGTTATTCCAAGTTATTTCTCCGTTAAGGTTTAATACACCAATTATTTTATCTTCTCCGTAATCTTGCGCTGTACATTTGAAAACTTTTCCATCATAATTGATAGCATAATGATGAAATCTATCAGAATAACACCGATTGAAAGAGCCTGGTTGATATGCCCAAAAACCTGATTCTAATCCATTTTGATTAAATATATGTTTCACTGTTTCCAGTTGTTCGTAATCTCTTTTGTCACAATTAATTTGCCACACTCTTTGGAAATCTACAGAGATATGTTGTTTTGCCATTTCTGAAAATAATGGAATAATATCAGTAATACCCCATAATGTTTTTCTGTCGTAATTTATTCTTAATGTTATGTGACAGTTTGGAATTCGTTCAGTAAGCGCATTGATATTTCTTATAATAGAAGTGAAAGTTCCAGAATTGTCTTTACTGAACTTTATAAGGTTATGATGTGACTCATTGCCATCTAAAGGTATCTGAAAGCTATTCAGTCTAATATCTTTGAATTCTTCAATCATATTATCAGTTATGAAAACAGAATTAGTTGTCACATGATGTGAGAAAGATACCTTGTTAGAGTCACAGAGGTTAATTGCATATGAAGCGATAGGTTTCATTATCTCATAAAAGTACATCAGAGGTTCACCTCCAAACCAATCAAGATGCAAATGAGTTACCCTACGTGACACAATTAGATTTTCTAAATGTTTTTTTACAGCTTCAACTGTTTTTTCGTTCATAGAACCATTGTGCTTTGCTCCTTTGTATTCTGTAGAACAATACCAACATTTCAAATTACAATCTAAAGTCGGATTTATTGTAATATGATAAGTACCATCTTCGAAGGTGCTAAGTTTGTTTTTTAGGATAATAAAATCTAACTCATTTACATCTTCAACGATAAAACCAGCTTGCTTCATATTTTCAAAAAGTGCTGGGTATTCTTTTTCAAACTCCTCAGTGTTTTCTAAAAGTCTTTCAATTTCATAGGCTTCTTCCTCTGTAAAACACGCAATGGAATTAGTCATAGTGTTATACAGTAATTTGAATTCTGGTTTTGTTATAAATACATTATAATAACTTTTTTTCATTCGTGAATAATTGTTTTTGATTACTTTGATGAGCAGAAGTTCTCCGATTCGTTTATAATGATAAAAAATGCGCCAGAACTATTCAATGATAGAATTGGAAATGGCGCATATTAAGAATTAATAGCCTGCTATGCAAATGTCACAAGCGGTCTGCGCTGGACGACATCCACATCCTGCAAGGCAGTAACATAATGGATTTGTTGGATCATTTCCACAACTAAAACCTAAGGTAGGTTTTATTGGCCCACCACAAAGGAGCTGAGTATTATCAGTCCCACCACAAATAAAAGCTAATTCACCATTACTAATTCTACTAATAATGGATTCTTCATTTAATTTGACATGTTTCATGTTAAAATCTTATTTTTTATATTTTTAGAAGAGAACTATTAGAGTCTTTATTTATATCTGCATCAATCACTTTTGTCTTTCGACCGAAGTCAAAAGTGTAGGAAAAGGAAAGATTACAGTATTGATATTGCGTCCTATTTTGAACATCACAGAACTGGCTGTAAACTTTAGTTTCCATTGATGTCTCAGTTTTTCTGTGATTAAATGGCGAAGCAACTATAGCAGATGCATACAAGTTCTTATGTGAATATGTAAGAGTCAGCGAATAGTTAATAGGCATCTTATGTTCTGTCATTGTTGAGAAATCAAAAGTGCGCTGAGCGAAACACATTGCAGGCTTGATAGAGAACTCTCTCCAATAATAACCTGCATTTATATTTGCAGTCAGACTATTCTTATGAGTGTTCTCACGTCCATCAAGCCAGAAATGAGCATAGCGAATGTCACCTCCAACAGAGGTATTCCCTGACACACGGCACGACAATCCTATTATCTCTGAGAAACGATGGGTATTTGCATCATTGCTAAAAGTTTTTACTATACGGTCACCATCGGAATAGTAATCGTTTGTGACATAATTATGGTTGAAATTGTATTGTGATACGGCAGACAAAGTCCAACGCTTTCCAAACTGCTGCATGTAATAAAGGTATGTCATGAAGTCATTCGACTTTTTGAGATTAGGATTTCCCTTTATAGACATGTAGCGGTCTATTGCTATTTCAGCACCATTGAAAACCTCTGTACCATAGTTGGAGTTGACATAGTTTGCAGAATATAGCAGGCTACCTCTTTGTAACTGATACTGGAGTTGTATGTTTAATCGAGGTGTTACCTGACTGAGATTGTTTTTTCCGTCAAGATGATATTGCAACCAGTCTATTCCCAGTCGTGAAGTGAGATACAGTTTCTTTGTAATACCACGATTATAGGCAAGGAAAGCCAGAGACTCACCCTTCCACAAATGCTGGTTCAATTCTGTTCCGTCTGTGTAATGGGAATCCCAAATGTTATGATAGTGGTGAACTGATGCTGTGAGGGTTCCTTTTGCAAACATTGTGTTATAAATACATGCAGCATTGAAGCTGTATACATCTTCTGTTTCACCAACATGATTGACAAATGAGCCTTCTTCGTATCTGCGGTCATATTTGTTCCTACCATAATAGAAATGTGCACCATAGTTCAAAGTCTTAGCATTTGTAAATCTGTATTCTCCACTCAAATCAAACTTCGGAGAAAGGGCACTCTGACTTGTTGTAGATGAGAATTTCTCCTGCATGGTACCTGAAACCTCTGACATACCAAAGGTTCTGTTGGAGGGATTCTCGCTATTCACGAGGGAGAGTTTAGTGTTCAGATAGTTCTTCTTACCGCTAAACTGGTAACGCAACTGAACGTACTGACTGTTCTTCTTGTATTCTGATTCCTGATTGCGAAATCTTGTCAACGGAACATCAAAGGTGAAATTCTCTTCTGATGTAGACTTTATGCCATTTACATTGGAATAGTCAGCACCAGTAAACACTGTGAATGTGTTGCGACCTTGGTTTACAGAAGAAGACAAATCATAAACTCCTTGATTGTAACCAATTGTCTGCTGAGCCTTTGCAAGCACATAGCCGCCATATCGGTATGACTTGACCACAAAGTTTATGGCTGTTCTGTCATTGATATACTTACCTGACGGAATGTCGTGATATTCTATCTTCTCAATATCACGAGGACGGAGCATGACCAAGTCACGAGGATCACATGGCTGACCGTTCATATAAAGAGTTGCAGATGCGCCCATAGCTTCCACAATTCCTGTTTGCATATCAATCTTCACACCTGGAATGTAACAGTTCATAAGCAGTTCATAAGCATTATTGGAGTGTTTCCTTTGTTTGCTGTCTGGACGAATTAATATGTAATTGTTCATTCGCTCCATATTAGGAGCAAGTACAACAACTTCCTCCAATTCAAGCTCCTTCTTGATAGAATCTGTTGTGACTTGCGCTTTCCCTATCGTTGAAAGGCATAGGACGGTAGATATGGAAAGGAACAATTTCTTATTCATATATACTGAATGTAATAAATGTCACTTACTCTATTAGCTTTTCGGCTTCCGCTCCTTTTAGACAGTTTGGTCTGTAGGGGTATTGTCGATTTTAATCTTTCGTTTATTGATTAACATGGAACATAGAACTATTGTCCTGTCCTAAAGCCACTTCACTTCGATTACTATAGTCCTATTGTTTTTCAAACGATTCTGATACAACCCCCTTCTCCGTTTCAATGTTGATAGTGTACCTTCCTGGTTCTATGGCATCAATGTCTTGTTCTATATCTCCATGTTCTTTGATAGAGGTCCAATCTACATCAACAACGAAATCACATATTCTACGGATAATTTTCGGCAATTTGCGTTCATACAGTTTAGATTACGATATGAAACGATGCCGCCCTTACTATGATATTAATGCCTACTTTTCCAGTCGAACTTAACCAGACATTCAGCATTCAGATCAACCTTTTCAAGCTTCAGTCCGTTATCTTTACCGTAATACTTGTCAACCATATAGGCGTAAACATCTTCTACTGTTATTGGCAATGAAAAACGGAACGTAATGCTGTCATATTTCTCTTCGGGCTCCTTAGCGAGTGTAATCTCATACCATGGCTGAAGCCATGTCTCATTAGGGAAATACTGGTCCATTGTTTCTGGAAGCTCTGAGCCAAAGGCATATAGCATCTTCGGATTTTCAATGCCTACTGCCATTATTGGCGCCTGAGCATCGATATTAAAATATTTGCTCAAATCGGTTCCTGGTTCTTCACCGAAAAGAACACGGTCGCAGGAAATGGTTACTGCATCACGTGTATATGCGGTAATAAAATTAATGTCTCCCCATAAGTATTCCCATAACACTTTGTCAAACTTCTTGAGAATGAATGCTGTTTTCTCCATTTCGTATTCACTCATCATACGATAAATTTCTGAACGCTCTAGTGAGTTTTCACCTTGATAGCGTGGTTTATTAAGACTTATTTTAATGTATAACATCAAATCAGAATAACTGTCGATGGTCTTTACTCTTTGTAGGTAATCATTGGCATCTTGGAGTTCGTATTTTGGAGTACAGTACAAATTTAGGTCTGAGATTTTTCCTCCATCATACAGCAAACCGATTGTTGATGGTACTGGACCACCAATCATATCATCTGACTCGTCATCGCTGTGACATGACGAAAGTGCAATGGCAAGTATGCCAATGGTTGTAATAAGATAATGTTTCATAACTTTTGTTTTTTATTTATAAAGTTGTTTACATATATTTTGTCTTATATTCATATAACGAATAGATATAATATTTTGTGACAATGTTGATACTAATTTTTTTAGAATAGGTTATAAAACACTGTGGAAAAGTAGTGGAAAAATAGTGGAAAACCCATGTATAACTAATTATTTATCCACACTAAAAACTCATTGCACATTTCCTGTTAATAACCAAAGAGCTTATAAAACATCTATAAACATATATATCAACAGTAGTGTTTAATTGTACAGCATACACATACACATAATGATTTTCAGTAACTTAACTCATAACAAAAGGCGTAATAAAAACAATTATCAACATTATCCACATATTATCATCATCATCATTTATTTTTTTTTAGTTTTTAAAAGGATAAATATTAATAATTGATTGTGGATATCAAGGAAAAAGAAAGCGAAAAAAAAATAATCTCCTGCGAGAAATATAAAGATTTTTTTTGAGGATAGAAAAAAAATACGTAACTTTGTAACCGTATATACATATATATAGCTATGTACACGTACTTAACTATGTACACCCTACAAAAAAAATAAAGAAAGGTAAACAGAAAAGAAATATGGCAAAGAAGATTGGTGAGCTGACACCGATGATGCAACAGTTTTATAAGTTCAAGCAAGAGAACCCAGGAGCATTGCTGTTGTTCAGATGCGGAGACTTTTACGAGACATACTGTGAGGATGCTGAAAAGGCGGCAAAGATTCTTGGCATCACTCTAACAAAGAGAAGCAATGGTTCTTCACAGGGAGATGCTATGGCAGGATTTCCATATCATGCCTTAGACACTTACCTGCCTCGTCTGGTGCGCTCTGGTTGTCGTGTTGCTATCTGTGAGCAGTTGGAAGATCCGAAGAAGACGAAGAAGCTTGTAAAGCGAGGCATCACAGAACTTGTTACACCAGGTGTTGCCATGCAAGATAATGTTCTCCAGACAAAAGAGAATAACTTCCTTTCTGCCGTTTTCTTTGGAAAGGGAAGCATTGGAATAGCATTCCTTGATGTGAGCACGGGAGAGTTCATGTGTGGAGAAGGCACTCTTGACTATGTTATGAAGCTGATAGAAATGTTTCAGCCAAAGGAAGTCCTGTATGACCGCTCTAAGCAAAACGACTTCTTCCAGAAATTCCCAGCAAAGCTCTGCACCTTTGCACTCGACGATTGGGTGTTCAATCTCCCTCATGCAGAACAGAAACTGAAGAAGCAGTTCAACATAAAGACGCTGAAGGGATTCGGAATAGACCATCTGAAAAACGGAATCGTGGCAGCAGGAGCAATCATCGACTACCTCGACATCACTCACCATAGCAACATGGGGCATATTCTCTCTCTGAAGAGAATAGACGTTGAGAAATATGTTCGCATGGACCATTTCACTATTCGCTCCCTCGAACTCATAGAGCCTATTGTGAAAGATGGAGTCTCTCTGCTGAACATCATCGACCAAACAGCAACCGCTATGGGCGGAAGAATGATGCGCAACTGGATACAGTTCCCTTTGAAAGATATTAAGACCATTGAGGGCAGACAGAATATTGTGGAGTATTACTTCCGGAATCCGGAGTTCAGAGATATTGTCCGTGAACAGCTTCAGAGAATATCCGACCTTGAGCGTCTCGCATCAAAAATCTCTACCTTGAGAATAAATCCTCGTGAGTTACGCCTTCTCATGGAATCTCTCGATGCTGTGAAGCGTCTGAAGTATTCTTGTCAGCACTCAGACAATGGCGACCTCATGCTTACAGCTGAGAAACTGGAGCCATGCAATGAAATTTATGAACGTATAAAGCGAGAGATTGTTCCTGACGCTCCTCTTCTCACTGCAAAGGGTGGATATATTGCTGATGGAGTAGATAAAGAACTTGACGATCTTCGTGAACTACACCAAAACAGTAAGCAATATCTCCTGAAGATTCAGCAGAGAGAATCGGAACGCACAGGAATAGCTTCTTTGAAAGTAGGCTATAACAATGTGTTTGGATATTACCTTGAGGTAAGGAACACATATAAAGACAATGTTCCAGAAGACTGGATTCGCAAGCAGACTTTAGCAAATGCAGAACGCTATATCACTCCAGAACTGAAGGAATATGAGCAGAAAATCATTACTGCTGAAGAGAAGATTCTCGAGATAGAATACAGAATCTTCAGCGACCTTATGAACTCCTGTCAAGACATTATTGCTAAAATTCAGCAGAATGCTGTTCTCGTGGCTCGTCTCGACTGTCTTCTGAGCTTTGCCATCGTCTCTCTGCAATATAAGTATAATCGTCCGGTTATGGACAACACCATATCCCTGAACATAAAGAACGGAAGACATGCCGTGATAGAGACGCAGATGCCGGTAGGGGAGGAGTATATCCCGAATGATATTTTCCTTGACGATAAGCAGCAACAGATCATTATCATCACCGGACCAAATATGGCAGGAAAATCGGCATTGTTGCGACAAACGGCACTCATTGTTATTCTTGCACAGATAGGATGTTTCGTACCAGCAGAAAGTGCCCAGATAGGTGTTGTTGACAGAATCTTCACACGTGTTGGAGCAAGCGACAATATTGCTGCAGGAGAGTCAACGTTTATGGTGGAGATGACAGAGGCTTCAAATATTCTCAATAACCTCACTGATAAGTCTCTCGTTCTCTTCGATGAGCTTGGTCGTGGCACAAGCACCTATGATGGCATCTCTATTGCCTGGGCGATTGTGGAATACATCCATTCTAAGGTAAAGGCGCGCACTCTCTTCGCAACCCACTATCATGAGCTGAACGAAATGGAGCAGCACTTCCCTCGCATTCATAACTACAATGTCTCTGTCATGGAGACAGACAAGAAGGTGGTGTTCTTGAGAAAGCTCCAGAAGGGTGGCTCAGAGCATTCTTTCGGTATTCATGTGGCAAGCATAGCCGGTATGCCGAAGCAGATTATCGATCGTGCGGAAATAATTCTTAAGCAGTTAGAAAATGAGAATAGTGGTGTGGGAAGCGATGTGGCAGTAAAAGCCATTCAGGAAAATAAGCCATCAAGGGAGATTTCCTTCTTCCAACTCGACGACCCTATTCTGAAACAAATTCGCGACTCGCTCCTTTCCCTTGAGATAGACAATCTCACTCCTTTACAGGCACTCAATAAGCTTAGCGAGATAAAAAGCATACTGAAAGGGTAGGGGAATATTCTTTTTCTTGGTGGCAATTCATAGAAACCACATAAAGTAAAAAAATCCTCTTCCTTCGCCAATTCTATTCCTATGTCAAACCAATATCGAAGCATATTCAAAGCAACAACCATCTTCGGAGGTACACAGCTTTGCCAGATACTCTTCAACCTTCTAAGGTCGAAGAGTATCGCATTGCTCGTGGGCGTCATGGGAATGGGCATGACCACCATGTACAACACCTCCCTGAACATTATCATCACTCTCTTCGGAATGGGGATAAACGTCAGTGTGGTTAATCAGTTGACGAAAGCGCACGATGATGGTGACTATGAACGTATCTCGGTGATTGTGAGCATTTTCCAACGACTGACACTCTTGCTCGCAGGAAGTAGTGTGCTCTTCGTATGTGCTTGCTCTCCTTTGCTCAGTCAGTTGTCATTCGATGAATACAGTCATACTGGAAACTACTGTCTCCTTTCCTTACTCGTTGTCACTACTCTCCTTCAACAATGCAATACCGCCATTCTTGTAAGCATGAGGAAGATAAAGGATATTGCTCTCAGTTCTGTGCTCTCTTCCTTCGCCACTCTCATTGTCTCTGTGCCCTTCTTCTATTTCTTGCGCTATGATGGTATTGTTCCAGGATTGATTTTTTCTTCTTTATGTAACTGGCTGATAACATGGTATTTCGTAAGACGATTAGGAATAAAAAAGAAGAAGGTGTCAAAGAAAATCTTCACCACCTATAGCTATCGATTCATATCATTAGGAATGGCTATGGTCTTCTCAAGTCTTTTAGGAGCCATAGCTGTTTATGGAATAAATGTTTTTGTGGTATCGTTTGGGGAAATAGACGATATCGGACTGTATAGTGCTGCCATGGCGATTGTGACACAGAGTGTGGTGTTGGTGTTCTCCTCCATGTCTTCCGACTATTATCCTCGCCTCCTTACTTCCCTGAAAGACAAGGCTTTAATGAACTCCACAATAAACCAGCAGACAGAAATCATTATCCTTATAGCATCACCAATACTCATGGCGATGATATTTTTCTCGCCTCTTGTGATAAAAATCCTTCTGTCGCAGAAATTTCTCGTAATGGTTCCACTGATGCGCATTCTTTGTATAGGAATGTTCTTAAAGGCATGCTCCTATACCTTGGGATATGTCTCCTTGGCTTTTGGCGACAAGAAGGTATACACTTTCTTAGAGGGAATATATGGAAATGCTGTTACGGTGATTCTCTCCATTGTGTTCTATTATTTCTTTGGATTGAACGGTCTTGGATATGCTGTAGTGGTTGATTTCCTGCTTTACTATTTTGTGATATCTCTATTCAACAAAAATCGCTATGGTTATCTCATTGATCGTGGAATAATCATGCTGTTGGTGAAGTCTTTTGGTGCAGTACTTTTACTTTTCGTCATGTCACAATATCTGTCGGAGTTATATTTCTATATCTCTGGAGGAATTCTTTTAGTAGCAACATCGGTTTATTGCTTAATGATCTTAAAGAGAAGGCTTTCGCTATAGATAAACGAGTATTTTTACTGATATACAGATATTTAGACCTTACATCAAAAACAATTATCGTACAAGAATCTTTCCTGCCTTTGAAACGTAAATACCTGGGCGAAGAGTGCCTATGACTTTTCTTCCCGAGAGATCATAGTATTCCGTCTCAGTATTCTCGAGAGAATCTTCTGGAAAGAGATGCTCTATTCCAGTGTATGTCTTTTCAATATATTTTATTCCTTCTAAAGCGTCTATCTCCCCATAGCCGTAGAGATTGTTTGGATAGAGTAGGGTAGGGTCAATATGGTTTGAGGTATGGGCAATAACATCACTTATATCATCAGGAGAAAGTGTTGGGCATACCTGTAGCCAGAGGGCAATTATTCCCGTCACCATAGGGCACGACATGGATGTTCCGTGTGTAGAAGCCCAGAGATATTTTCTGTTGTTATATGTAAACTCCCTTACGCTCCATCTCACTGGATATGTATCTTTGTTCGCCTCATAATACTGACTGCCGTAAGAAGAGATTATGTTCGTTCCTGGTGCAACAACATCTGGCTTTGTGATTCCAGAAAGTGTTGGTCCTCTACTACTGAAATCAGATATTTTCCCTTCTTCTCCTAAGCTGACAGACATAATGTCGCCATACATGTTCTCCACACTCGATTTATATATTGTTGCTCCAACACAGATCACATCTTTATTGCTCCCTGGGAAAAGAATGTTATGGTCGTTGGTGATGTCAAGCATAGGCAAATCATAGTCTTTCTTTTCAAAACTTCCAGAGAGGGCAAATGTTTCAATGTCATTGTCTTCACCATATACAGTAAAGAAAATATCTGATTCAGAGATTGTCTTCAATGTGTCTGAAAGAATAATTTCTGCTGCCGTTTTACTTTCATCATAGCAAGAGGTATAGGCAGATAACTCCATGACAAACAGTGAATTGCCTATTCTTATTGTGTCACAGAACGTACTGTCTTTGTCTATTAAATCACGTGTGGTGTAAGTGAATTTCTTTTCTTCTTTCTTTGAGTCAAAGAAAGAGAGGGAGAAGGAAAGAGGTTTTGTAGAGGAGGTGGTAAGCATAAAGTGTTTGTTACTGTTCGTAAGAAATGTGCCACCTTCTGAAATTCCTTCCGGCTTTCGGAAATAGCCAGTTTTCAACGCCTCATTTCCAGCAGAAGAACAGAGAATACGCCCTTTTCCAACCATCTCGGAGAGTATCTCGTGATACAGCTGTGTGTCATAGAAATAATCTTTTGAGCCCTCACTGAAGTTTATCACGCATGGCTTTCCTTCCTTCTCTGCATAATCAAAGATATACTGAAAGCCGAGAAGGTCGGTAACAGAATTGTAAAGGGAAAGACTGTCTTCACTAATCAGAAAACTGTTGTCGCTTGTAAGATTCGCCACTAAACAGATGTCAGACTCTGGTGCCATACCTTGATATTTCCACATGTTGTTTCCCTCACTACCAGAGCCAGCAGAAGTGCCTAAGGTGTGAGTACCGTGAGTTACGATATGTGCGTCAACAGAACATCCTTTTCTTATAATCTCCTCTTCCTCAGTGTATTGACGTCCTACATAAACAGTATCTTCACCCTTCACCTCTTTCCCATTCTCAGAGAAGTCAAGCTGATCCCAGACAGCTTTTATGCGGTATCTGCCCATATCCTCACTCCAGAAAGTGGGGTGGGTGAGGTCAAAGCCAATATCCATTGTTCCTATAACAATTCCTTCTCCCGACAGCTTTTTTCCGTCAGGGAGCATAACTGTTTCTTTTGCTTTCCTTACGTTTGTAATCTCTGAGGAGAGGTCGTTGGTTGTTTTGCACAATCGTCCTGCCTCTATTCTTTCCACACTTCGCTCTTCAGAAAGTCTTGAAAGTTGTGAGCATGTGGAGAGAACAACATGCTTATTGCCCCAAGAACGAAGAATCTTTCCTCCACAACGTGTTATTGCTTCTTTATTGTCGCATTTTATTATTGTTGGAATTATTCTTTCCTGTTGCCTATCGTTATTTTTTTTAATTTCATGCTTTCTAAGAACATCTTTCTCATTGCTTCTCGCTTCCTCTTTTTTCAATACGCTTTTAAGAGTTTGTGCCTTCACTTCTTTCCTTAGCCATGGAGACATTTTTCCATAGTTCTGTCCGTAGGAGGCTATTGATGCAAAGATTAATAATATAGTGATGATAAGGTTTTTCATAAATAATTCTGTATAAGTAGGTGTGCAAAATTATTTTTATAATGATTGTATTGATTGGTGATGCAGAATCAGTATGTGACATAAAGGAGTGTAGCGACTCCTACTCGACTGTTGTCACTGGCTGATAATGCGCAGTAGGCGATGCAAGGATTATAAAAATAATTTTGCACACCTACTTATCTATTTAGAGTACTGTCTTATAGTAATTTTATTGCAAAAATAATAATAATTTCTATTTCTTCGACACAAAAACAAAATTTTTATTGATTTTTTACGTTATTATGATAAGTAGGTGTGTATAATTTTTATGACAGAAGAAAAATTCAAGAAAAAAGTCTCTGTAGTTATCACTACATATAATCAGCAAGATACAATAGCAAGAGCAATAGAAAGTGTCTTGCGACAGAAATGCCAGTGGCCTCTTGAGGTTATCATTGGAGACGATGGCTCCACAGACTCTACCTCAGCAATCTGCAAGAGTTTTGCTGAGCGATATCCCGATATTGTTCGCCTATATATAAATGAGGTGAACAAAGGAATTGTGGAGAATTATTTCTCCTGCCTCCTTCGTTGTGAAGGAAAATATATTGCTGACCTTGCGGGAGACGATGAATGGTGTGACGATCAGAAGCTCTCTCGTGAAATTGAGTTTTTAGAGGAGCATGAGGATGTTGTTCTCGTGCATACTGACTATAGAATACGCAATGAGAAAGATGGAACAATTTCTCCTGCCGCTCCATATCCTTTCAAGGAGAGTCCTTACGGAGGCAAGGAGGCTTTCTTTGATCTTGTAAGCCAGCGTTTCCGCCCTCTTGCTCATCTCTGCAGCTCACTCTACCGAAATGATGCTTTCCTTAGTTGTTATCGTAAATATCCTAAGTATTTCCATGGCAGGGAATACCCTTGTGAGGATGTGCAGTTAACAGCTCTCTTGGCTTTTGAAGGAAAGCTTGCTTACATTCCTGATGTTACTCTTCTATATTCTGTTTCTTCAGACAGTATATCAAATAGTAAAACAGAACGTAAAGCATTCTCTTTCAAATATTCTGTGCTAAAACTGATGGTTGACTTGAGAGATGATCTCCAGCTCTCTCATTCCGACTTTTCTACCTCCTGCCAATATCGTATCTACGAGATTCTTATGCATGTCTTCCGACTTCATGAGAAAGCTCTTCTTCGTGAGGTGTTATCTTACTTCTTCAAAAACGATATTGCCGTTCAAACTCTGAGAAACAATCTCCTTGTCTCTCTCCTCTCGTGTTATCCGTTATGGAGTTTTCTGTTCTTTATTCGTAACTTAAAAAAGTCATTATGGAAATGAAGATAGTATATGTAATGGAAACAATGAGTATCCGGGGAGGATTGGAGAGAATAATGTCAGAGAAGATAAACTATTTTGCTGACAACCTCGGTTACGACATAACCCTTCTTGAGGTATATTCTTTCAGCAATGGAAGAAAGGGTAGGGGAGAAGACCCTGAACAAGGTGATGCATTCCGAATTTCAGAGAAGGTGCATCGTGTAAGATTGGGAATACGGAAGAAAAGTCTAAAGCCACTGAAGATTTTTACCTTCTTAAAAGTGGCAAAGATGGTGGCAAATGAAATAGACCGCCTTCGCCCAAATATAATGATTTCTGCTTCTCTCATAGGGGTTATTGTCTTCTCTCTGAAGAAATACCCTTGCCGAACAATCTTTGAGTCTCACCAAAACAGAGGCACCATGCCACTTCAGTTTCTCATGAAGCGTATGGAGCAGAATGTGGACTGTGTCGTTACTCTTACACAGGGTGACGCAAAAGAATATACTCTGGCAAAGAAGGTTTCTGTAATTCCAAATTTCAATACTGTCTATCCGCTCTATCCTAACTATCGCCATCAACGTACGAAAGAGATTGTGGCGATTGGAAGATTGTGCAAAGAAAAGGGCTATGACTTCCTCCTTGAGGCATGGAGCAGAATAATCACCCATCTTCCTGATTATCGTCTCTGCATATATGGTGACGGAAAAGAGCGGGATGCTCTTCTTTCTTTAATCGCTAAACTGAACATCTCTGATTCTGTTTCTTTATTGCCTTCTTCTGGAGATGTGTATTCCATTTATCGCTCTGCTGATCTCCTCCTTCTCACTTCTCATTGTGAGGGATTCTCACTCGTTTTGTTGGAGGCAATGGCTTATGGAGTGCCTGTTGTTGCAGTGGACGTTCCTTATGGGCCACGAGAAATTCTCTCAGAGAAACTCCCAGAGTCTGAGTATTCTACTGATGATTTTCAAGAAGTGCCACTGATAGATTTCTCAAATCTTCAAAGAATAATGGAGTTGGATTTTTCTAATCCTTCTGTTCTTCTTTCAAAAGATTTTAAAAAGTTATCTTCTTTCATGTCTTCTCCATTCACTGTCTGCAAAGGTGGTGTTCTTGTGGAAAGAGATGTTCTTTCATTCGTAAATGCTGTCCTTAAAATATTGAAAAACAATAAGTTGTATTCTGCTCTCTCTTCTTCTGCCCCTTCTGTTAACAATCGTTATTCAAAGGATTCAATAATTCCTCTTTGGTGTTCCCTTTTTTCTGATATTATGAAACAGTAAAAACAAGAAAAGAACTCATAAGAAAGAGCATTGCGAAAAAAATCACTTATGTTTCCTGAAATATACTTTGCAACTTGGTTGCAAAGTTTTTTTTATAATTTTGTACCCGAATTTCAGAACACCTTTTTTTAACCATTATAATAAATATACCTATGAATAAAATCGGTACAACCTTTCTTGTTCTTTCTGTGGTGCTTTTTTTTAGCTGCGGAGGTCATAACCATCACGATCACGAAGAAGCTCATGACCATGAACATAACATAGAATCAGATCATAGCCACTCTGATTCAGAACACTCAGAAAAGAAAAATTCTCATGAAGGTCATGCTGACGAGATTATATTCTCAAAGCATCAGGCAGAGGAGGCGGGAGTAAAGATAGAAACGGCTACTCCAGCAAAGTTTAGAGCTTCTCTCCAGGTGAGCGGACAGATAATCTCCGGACAGGGAGACGAACAGACGGTTGTAGCCACTTCGGCAGGTATTGTGCTTTTCGCAAACGCTTCTATAGCAGAGGGAGCGGCTGTTTCTGCCGGACAAACCATTGCCTTTGTCTCTTCAAAGAACATCCAGGATGGCGACCCTTCAGAAAAGGCGAAGGCTGCCTATGAGGCTGCAAAGAGCGACTACAATCGTGCTAAAGAACTGGCGAAAGAGCAGATTGTCTCTCAGAAAGACCTCGCTCAGCTGAAGATGCAATATGAGACAGCCCGCATTGCCTATGAGGCTCAGGGAAAGCATGCCACTGCCTCTGGGGTGACTGTCAGCTCTTCTCTCTCTGGCTACATAAAAAACCGCCTTGTCTCACAAGGTGAGTATGTCTCTGTTGGTCAGCCGATTGTAACCGTAACAAAAAACCGCCGGTTGCAGCTGCGGGCAGATGTTCCTATGGAGAATATCAATCTTCTCTCTCAAATCTCTGGAGCAAATTTCCAAATGGCGGGATCAAAAATGGTTTATAGCACAGAGGCTCTCCATGGTCGTGTGCTCTCTTATGCAAGAAGTGTTTCAGACGGTTCTGCCTTCCTTCCTGTCACTCTCGAATTTGACAATGTTGGCGACTTTGTCTCTGGTGCTTTTGCTATGGTTTGGCTACAGGGAAAAGAGCGTGAGGGCGTTCTCTCTTTACCAAAAGAGGCTCTTACAGAATCTCAGGGTGTGAAATATGTCTATGTGCAAGTGGAGCCAGATGCTTATGTAAGGCGGGAGGTGACCACAGGCTCTACAGACGGTATTCGCATAGAAATTCTCCACGGTCTTCGCCCTGGAGAGAAGGTTGTCACAAAAGGTGCCTATCAGATAAAGCTTGCCAGTCTCTCTACAGCAATTCCACACGGGCATTCACACTAACCATATATTTATGTGTGAAAAATTTTATTCACATAATTACGAAAGATATAACCGATTGTAAATGAGTGCAATACTCGTGATATTCATTTCCTTTTTCAATCAATAAAAGAAGAAGATATGCTTAACAATATTATCCGGTTTTCGTTAAAGAACCGTATCGTGGTGTTGGTTTCTGCCATACTGCTCGTGGTGTTCGGAATATATACTGCGAAGACCATGGACGTAGATGTGTTCCCAGACCTTAACGCCCCTACTGTGGTGGTGATGACAGAGGCGGGAGGAATGGCTCCTGAGGAGGTGGAGAGGCTTGTTACCTTCCCTTTAGAAACGGCAGTGAATGGTGCTACAGACGTTCGTCGTGTGCGCTCCTCTTCAACAACGGGATTCTCCATCGTATGGGTGGAGTTCAACTGGGGCATGGATATCTATCGTGCCAGACAGATTGTTTCTGAGAAAATTGCAGAGGTGAGAGACCAACTCCCAGAGAATGTGGGAAACCCCACTCTTGGTCCTCAGTCGTCTATACTCGGAGAACTGATGTTTGTAGCTATAACGGCTGACAGTACTTCCTTGCGAGACCTTCGAACACTTGCCGATTGGACTATTCGTCCTCGACTTCTTGCCACAGGAGGTGTTGCTCAAGTGTCTGTTCTTGGTGGAGAACTTCGTGAATATCAGATACTTCTCGACCCAGCTCGCATGAAACACTATGGCGTTGGGTTAAACGATGTTCTTACAGCCGTGAACGGTATGAACCAAAACACTTCGGGAGGTGTCTTGTATGAATATGGCAATGAATATATCGTTCGTGGTGTTCGCTCCACAACCGACCTCTCTGAAATGGGAAAGTCGCTTGTGAAGCGTGTCAATGGCATGCCTATCATGCTTCGCGATGTTGCTGAGGTGAAGATTGGCGACAAAGCTCCAAAGATGGGTGTTGCCTCCTTGAAGGGTAAGCCGTGTGTTGTTATGACGGTTACAAAACAGCCAAACACCTCCACCCTTGACCTTTCAAAGCAGATTGATGCTGCTCTCTTAGATGTTCAGAAGTCTCTTCCGAAAGATGTATCTCTGACCACTGATGTCTACCGTCAGGAGCGGTTCATAACAAGTTCCATCGACAACGTGAAGAAATCTCTTTACGAAGGTGGATTCTTTGTCGTGATAGTGTTGTTCTTGTTCCTTATGAATGTGCGCACAACGGTTATCTCACTCGTAACAATTCCGGTCTCACTCGTGGTGAGCATTGTCACGCTTCATCTCCTTGGTCTTACCATAAACACCATGAGTCTTGGTGGTATGGCGATTGCTATCGGCTCTCTCGTTGATGATGCTATTGTTGATGTGGAGAATGTCTTTAAGCGACTTAGAGAGAACAGGCTCCTTCCTGAAAATCTGCAACGACCTCTTCTCACCGTAATCTTCGAAGCATCTCGAGAGGTTAGAATGCCTATTCTCAGCTCTACACTTATAATAATAGTGAGCTTTATACCGCTTTTCTTCTTGACTGGAATGGAGGGAAGACTGCTTGCTCCTCTCGGAATAGCGTTTATAACGGCTCTCTGTGCCTCAACAGTTGTGGCACTTACGCTCACTCCTGTCTTGTGCAGTTTCTTGCTTGGAAGAAAACAGGGAAAGAATGGGGAGAAGGAGTCGGTGGTGGCTCTTTGGCTGAAGAGGCATTACAATTCTCTTCTTCAAAAGGCAATAAATAGGAAGAGGGTTGTTATTTCCATTACGGGAACATTATTCGTTCTTGCCTTGGTGGTTTTCTTCAGTCTTGGCAGAAGTTTCTTGCCGCCATTTAATGAGGGGTCGTTTACAATAAATGTAAGCACAATGCCGGGAATATCTCTTGAGGAGTCAGATAAGATAGGGGGTAGGGTAGAGAAAATCCTCCTTCAGATTCCGGAGATAAAGACTGTTGCAAGGAAAACGGGACGTGCGGAGCTTGATGAGCATGCTCTTGGTGTGAACAACTCGGAGATAGAGGCTCCTTTCGTTCTTGCCGACCGGTCAAAAGATGAGGTGATTGATGATATTCGCAGTCGTTTGGAGGAAATTCCTGGTGTGAGCATAGAGGTGGGTGCTCCTATCACTCACCGCATTGACGCAATGCTTTCTGGCACTCAGGCGAATATCGCCATAAAGCTTTTTGGTGACGATCTGAACAAGATGTACTCTTTGGGAAATCTTATAAAAGAGGAGATTTCTGACGTCAAGGGTATTGCCGATCTAAATGTTGAGCAACAGGTGGAACGCCCTCAGCTACAGATTCTTCCGAACCGTGAGATGATGGCAAAATATGGTCTCACAATGTCGGAATTTGGTGAGATGGTGAACATCTTACTGAATGGGCAGGTGGTCTCTATGGTTTATGAGGGAAATCGCTCTTTCGACCTTACTCTAAAGGTGAACGATGACAGTCGCTCTACTGCCGAGAGAATAAAAAATCTCACCATCTCTGTTGACGGACAGGCAATTCCTCTATGCCATATTGCTGACATTGTCTTTGCAACCGGACCAAACACCATCAATCGAGAGAATGTGGCGAGAAAGCTCGTTGTTTCTGCAAATGTGGCGGGAAGAGACCTCACTGGTGTTGTCTCTGATATTCAGAAAAGAATAAACGAAAGGGTTTCGTTGCCAGAGGGCTATCATGTGGAATATGGTGGACAGTTTGAAAGTGAGAAGGCGGCTTCTCAGACTCTTCTCGTAATGTCTATATTCTCTATTCTCGTAATATACCTCTTGCTCTTTGCACAGTTCAGAAACTTCACGCAGGCGGCTGTAATATTGCTGAATCTTCCATTGGCATTGATAGGGGGTGTTATGGCGGTGAGCATGACAGACGGAATGATTAGCATTCCGGCGATAATAGGGTTCATCTCTCTCTTCGGAATTGCCACGAGAAACGGTATGCTGCTCATCTCTCGTTTCAACGACCTCCGCAATGAGGGACTCTCTGTTATGGAGTGTGTCATGAAGGGCTCAGCAGATCGTCTGAATCCTATCCTTATGACTGCTCTCACCTCTGCTCTCGCACTCATTCCGCTCGTGATTGGTGGAGACCTTCCAGGAAATGAGATTCAGAGTCCAATGGCAAAGGTTATACTCGGTGGACTCTTCACCTCTACTCTCCTAAATGCTTTCATAATCCCCATAATGTATCTCCTCACAAATAAGAAAAAATGAAAAGAATACTCTCTGCAATAGTTCTTTGCTCGCTTTCTCTTGCTCTCTACGCACAGGGAGGAATTGATGGCGTTCTTGCTGCAATAGAAAAGAACAATACAACGCTCTCTGCTCTCCGCAGTTCTCTCGATGCTCAGAAGTTAGAAAACCATACTGGTCTCACTCTCCCTGACCCAGAGGTGGAGTTTGGGTATCTATGGGGTGGGCCTTCGGAGATTGGGAAAAAGAAGGATGTTAGTGCATCACAGTCTTTCGACTTCGCCACTCTCTCTGGTGCAAAGAGGCGCCTTGCTCGTCAGCAGGATCAGCTTGCTGACTGTCAGTATAGAACAGACCGTATGTCTATTCTCCTTGAAGCACAACAGATTTGTCTGGATATTGTCTATTATAATGCTCTCATCAAAGAACTCAACATCCGACTTAACACCTCTCGGGAGATAGAATATGCTCAAAAAAGGCGATTAGACTCTGGAGACATCACACGTATGGATTATAATAATGTTGCTCTCGACCTCGCTACTATTCTTGCTGAGAAAAACAGAAATGAATCGGAGCGGGACGCTCTCTTCGCTGAACTTCAGAGACTTAACGGTGGCATTCCACTATCACTAACAGATACTGTCTTTCCGCAGATTTCTGTTCCTGAAAATTTCGATTCTTGGTATGCACAGGCAGAGAAGAAAAGTCCAATGCTCGCATACGTAAAGCAAGAGATAGAGGTGGCAAAGAGGCAGGTTGCTCTCTCAAAGGCTGATGGAATGCCTACGTTCTCTCTTGGCTTTGCTGGCGAATATGTGGTGGGGGAGAGGTTTCAGGGTGCAACAATCGGACTCTCTATACCGCTTTGGGGAAACAAAAATCGTGTGCGTCAGGCAAAGGCGGAGGTGACGGCTGCAAAGGCACGTCAAGAAGATGCTCATCGTCAGTTCTATGGCACGCTACAGTCGCTTTTCAATCGTCAGAAAGGACTTTGGAATACCGTTGAAACATTTTCTGCTGCTCTCTCTTCTACAGATAACACCATCCTTCTAAAAAAAGCGCTCGATGCTGGTAGTATATCCACTGTTGACTATCTACTTGGTTCGCGTCTCTACTACGATGTCATAAACCAGCGTCTTGATGCTCTACGTTCTTGGCATAAGATATGGGCGGAAATGAATGCTTATGCCTTGTAGTGTATTCTCTTCACAACAATAATGGTGGCGAATATCAGTTTGCCCAGAAGTACGGTTGGACGATTTACGTAGACAGACCCGACCACTTCGTGACCTACGAGGATGGTTGCTACAACAGCAACCACACGGAGGCAGAGGTTATAATAGTAAATAATATGAAAATTATGACATAATATTTTGATAATTGAATTATTCTTCTTAACTTTGCAACATGAAAAGTGCAAGAGTGTTGAAGATATTACACATATCACGCCAAACTTTGGTAAAATATGTGCAGAACAAAGAGATTCGGGTAGTCGAGTTGCCAAACGGCTTTTATGATTACAACGATGACGATGTTTACCGCAAGGCTGGCCTTGCCAATGAGAGATTGAATGTTACTTATGCAAGAGTCTCAACAGCCAAGCAGAAAACAGACCTTGCAAATCAAGAGCAGACGCTGGTTAGCTACTGCAACAAAAACGGAATAAAGGTCAACAAGTCTTACAAGGATGTAGCAAGCGGTATGAACTTCGACCGCAAGCAATTCAAATTACTACTTGATGACATTCTTAGTTATAAAGTTGCAAAGCTCTACATAACATATAAAGATAGGCTTTCGAGAATATCTTTCGATATGTTTCAGAGGCTGTTTGCTGAGTTTGGATGCGAGATAGTTGTGATTAACGACTTGGAGGATAAACCCGACGAGACCGAAATCTTTGAAGAGATAATTTCCATGCTGCACTGCTTCGCCATGAAGATGTACAGCAAGAGAAGAAAACGTAAGTTGGAAATAGTAAAAGAAGACTTAAAAAATGAGATTAGTCTATAAGTTCTACATACGCCACACAGATGAGTTAGACAGGTTGTTCCGCACATCGAACAACCTGTACAATCAGGCTCTATATCTGTTCCGTCAGCGTCTCGATGCTGATGGTGTTTGGACGTGGTATAATGACATGGACAAACTCATTAAGGGTGTCACCAACCTCGAAGGCGAATGTAATTACAAGTTACTGAAGTCTCAGTGTTCACAGCAGATACTCCGTATTCTGGACAAGAACATAAAGGCATACTGCAAGAGCATCAAGGATTGGAAGAAGAACCCAGATAAGTATAAATCCATGCCACAGATGCCGCATTATCGCAAGCGCGGCGGTATGTTTAACTTATACTATACCAACCAGTCATGCAGCATCAAGGATGGACGCATAAAACTTGCAAAGGATTTGTTCGTGGATATTCCTCAATGGGAGAAATATAGCAGTCGCATTGCCAAGTTTAATCAGGTGCGTTTGCTTCCAAATTCCTATAACATCAAGGTCGAGATTGTTTATGACTACGACGTACAGCATGCAGATGTTGATAAGAACAAATGCGCAGCTATTGACCTCGGACTTGATAATCTCGCTACGATGGTGACTGATGAGGGATGCGTTATCTTTAGCGGCAAATATCTCAAATCATATAATCAATACTTTAACAAGACACTTTCTCACTTGCAGTCCATTAAAGACAAGCAAGGAATTAAGCGAAGCACAAGAAGAATCATTCGTATGTACGACAAACGAGACCGCTACTTTGAGGATGCTTTCCAGAAAGTCAGCCGCCAGATTGTTGACATGCTTGTAGAGAAAAATATAGGTAGGCTAATTGTAGGCTACAATGCCGGATGGAAACAGAAATCCGACATGGGCGCGAGAAACAACCAGAAGTTTGTTCAGATGCCTTTTGCGAGATTAGCCTCCTATCTAAGATAAGTAGGTGTGCAAAATTATTTTTATAATGATTGTATTGATTGGTGATGTAGAATCAGTATGTGACATAAAGGAGTGTAGCGACTCCTACTCGACTGTTGTCACTTGCTGATAATGCGCAGTAGGCGATGCAAGGATTATAAAAATAATTTTGTACACCTACTTACAAGTGCGAAATGGTTGGTATTGACTTCGTGGAACATGAGGAAAGCTACACAAGTAAATGTGATGCACTGGCTCTTGAACCAATCAGTAAGCATGAACAATATCTTGGAAGAAGGACTCATAGAGGACTCTTTCGTTCTTCAATAGGTAAACTTATTAATGCCGACCAGAATGGAGCCTTAAACATCATGCGAAAAGTAGTTGGCGATTCCTATGTCTGTAGGATAGTCAATAGCGGGCACTCGTTATGTCCTATAAGGTACAACAATCCGTTTGTTCGGATTGTGTGACTTATGTAAAAAGTAGAATAAAATTTAACACATTTAATACTTTTAATAACGTAATGTTAAAAGTAGCTTAAAATTAATTCTAAACACAATTTGAATATGAAAAAAAATATTGCTTTAAATGAAATCGGCAAGAATTTTTTCATAGGCTATCGTGTTTTATGTTAACACCGTGGAGCGATGTGATTGTAAATGTCGCCCCACGGTTTATTGTTTACGCCCCACGGTTTATTGTTTACGGCTCCATGTCACCACCCTCACCTACACTACCTCCAGAGCTTCCAGAGCCACCGCTTGAGCTTCCGCCAGAGTTATCGGTGTTGCCGGTGTTGCCGCCTGTTACTACTGTGCCATCCGGGCGGAGGAAGATGCTGTTTGTAC